>Ga0187892_10001290_pt1 | contig 58121 bp, 53 predicted proteins | sample MA1701073metaG_FD_139345 | JGI IMG/M metagenome (GOLD analysis project Ga0187892, IMG submission 139345) | Bio-ooze microbial communities from a basaltic lava cave in the Kipuka Kanohina Cave System on the Island of Hawaii, USA - MA170107-3 metaG ...
CATCGGCGAACAGACCAACCTACGCGTACGGCGTGTCGATGCCCTCACCGGCATCATCACCACCGTGGCCGGCAACGGCACGCCCGGCAACCTCGGTGACGGCGGCCCCGCCACCGCTGCTCAACTTTTTGCTCCCACCGGTCTCGCCTCTGATCTCTCCGGCAACATCATGATTGCCCAGGCTAACGGGTTCAGCGTTCGTCGCGTTGCCCTCAACACCATCCCCAGCACGCCAACACCGCTTCCCAGCTCCACACCAACATTCACCGTCCCGCCTAATACCCCGACACACACTCACACCCTCATCCCGACGCACACGCCGACGCGAACATGGACGCCACTGCCCACATTCACGCCGGTTCACACGAGCACTTTCTCGAGCACCCCGACGCTGACGCGAACCCGCACGCCAACTCAAACACCAACGGCGACCTCCACCCGAACCGCAACATCTACATTCACGCGTAGCTCGACACCGACTTCTACGCGCACTCACACGAGCACGCAGCCTGCGACCGCAACACCGACCATGACAGCAAGCGCGACCGTGACGTGGACCCGAACCTTCTCTCCGACCGCCGCTTCGACGGCGACCGCGAGTGCCACGGGTAGTCGTACGTTTACACGCACGCCGACGTTTACGCGCACACCATCATTCACGCCGAGCTCGACGCACACCCGGACTCCTTCGCGCACGCAGACGACGTCGCATACCCCGACGCCATCGCGCACGTTTACTCAGTCCGCGACGCGTACCCTTACTCGCACCGCAACATCGCCACCGACCGGGGCCGCCACGAGCACTCCGACGTCGATTCAAACAGCGCCCCCTCCCTCCACACCGAGCACCACTCGTACGACGTCACCCACACCGACTGGAACCTCAGCTTTCACTTCGACACGGACGCCAACCCGAACGGCAACCTCGGCAGCCCCGCCCGCGGCGACGCCCACACGGAGCGCAACGGTTACTCGCTCGGCGACACTGACACCGACGCACACAGCCGTCTTCACGCAGTCACGTACACCGACCCTGACGGCCACACCGACGCTTTCACGTACACCCACATTCACGCGTACCGTCACGAGCTCACCGATCACAGCCAGCGTCCCAGTCTCGACGTCGACGCGGACGTTCAGCCGAACACCGACACATTCGCCGACGCCAACACGCACGAACACTCGTGCGCAAACAGCAACACGCACCCTGACGCCGACACTCACGGCGACGCGAACAACAACCTCGGCGCCCGCGACGGCGACTCACACACTGCTGCGTACAGCGACAGCAACCGCCTCGCGCACCTTCACCCGATCGTACACACCGACGCAGACGCGAAGCCCGACCCCGACGCCGCCGCCGCAAGACACCTTGACAGCAACGCGAACGAATACGCCGACGGCCACCATCGCTGACTCGCCAAGTCCGACGGCAACGCCGTCGCCATCGCCGACCGCGAGCGCGTCTCCGGTCACTCCGGAGGCGGGGCCAGCCGCTGTCAGCGGCCAGATCCGCCAGCTGCTCAACGACAATCTGGTGCCTTCTGCCAGAGTCATGCTCGAGTACCCCGCCGGCGGCGACGCAGGCTTCACGCGCACAACAGCGGGCGGCTCTTATAGTTTCCGTGGTATCGCCGAGCAGGCATGGACGATCCAACCGTCGCTGATTGGTGAGCTCGACGGCAGTGTCAACGAGATGGATGCCGCGACGATCCTGTCGGCCGCGGCCGGAGAGATCACCTTGGGCCCGGAGCAATTGGTGGCTGCGGACGTCACCGGAAGAGGCTCGGTTTCGGCAACCGACGCGGCGCTGGTGCTACAACGCGCGGCCGGAATGACTCTTACCTTCCCGGTAGCGATCGTCTGCAACTCAGATTGGGTCTTTTTTCCGGATCCTGGGGCGGCGCCGGCGTTCGGGATTCAGACGGTGACCGATCCGATCGTCAGCCTGGAGCGCTGCGTGCCGGGATCGATCACTCTGAATCCGCTCGTCGGAGAGGTCGGAGACCGCGATTTCATGGCCGTCGCTTTTGGCGATGTCGACAGTAGCTGGGCCTCCGTCCGAGCCGGAGAAGGCGCCCAACAGAGCAGCGCGTTGAGTCTCGGCCGCCCGCTGCTGCGCGGCTCCTCGGCACTGGTGCCGATCGAACTGGAAGCCCGTCGCCGCTTCCGCGCCTTGCATGTCGTAATCGATTACGACGCCGATGCCGTCGCCTTCGTCTCGATTCGTCCGAGCGCGGAGAGTCGCGAGGCCCTTGTGGTCGCGAACGATATGGAAACCGGCAGGCTCATTGTCGGCGCAGCGAGCGCAGCCCTGATCGAGGCGCGGCAACCGTTCACTCTCGAGTTCGACGTGCTTCGTCCTGGCCGCTACCCGGACGTGTGGATCGTCGGATCCCAGATCGGTCCGCTCTGACGACGCCTCAGGATTTGCGCCCCTTCTTGCCCTGTCGATCCTGACGACGTCGTTCACCCCGCTCTTGAACGGCAACAGCCGGCGGTTCCAATTTACCGCCCATCAGCTGGCGGAAGTGGATTCCCGCCCAGATGGCGAACGGAAAAAGTTGTGTATCCATACTCTGCGCGAACGCATCGCCGAAGTTGTACCACCAGCGGGCCGAATCGCTGTAGTAACGGAAGCTCCACTCACCGAGCTCGTTTGCAAAGAAGGATTTCACTGTGACAGCAAGATCGAGAACCTGGAGCACCAAGGCGATTGCCATCGCCAGGAGCAGGCGACCGAAGCGTTGTCGATACGTGGCGGCCGGCGTGGCAAGCATCAGCGGGATCAGCAATACCATGTTGGCTTGCACCCATTCCGCCGGGATGCCGGGAATACGGAGCTGCGGGAAAAGACGATGGCCAAAGAAGATCGTGGTGTCTTGCACCCACAGCCGGCTGACTTGGTGCAGATTGGGATCCCGAGAAGATTCCGTGAGATGTAGAAAGCCCCCTGTGAGATACGCCAAGACCTCCGTGTACGCCGGAGCGATCGGCGACCAAAGGAGGTAGGTCAGGAAGAAGACGACGACGGCCCGGAGGAGGAAGACGTGGGGCTTAACGCCCAGGCGCATCGGCGTATCGTCCAGCCCAGTAGAGCCAGGTCGCGACAGCAATCGCCACGACGAGCGCTTGTGCGATGTAGACGTGCGTTTCGTGAAAAAACTGCGTCGCAAACAAGCCGATCAGGAAGAGCGCTACGACGCGGATGAGGTTCACCCCGTAGATGATTGCCAGGCCAAGGAACGCCCCGAGCAGTTTCGCGCGCCAACTTGCCGGGTACGCACACACCGCGGCGAGGTAGATCATGCTCGGTACCGCACCCGAACAAGCCGGACTGACGTCGACAATGAACGTTCCGGAGCTGAGGTTGGTTCCATCGAGGTTGACCGAAAATCCGCCGAGGCGCCCTACCCCTTCCAGCATTACCCAGCTCACGGATGCGGCGGATTTTGCGAGAACCCAGGCGACATCAACGCGCTCAACGATCGGTGTGTACGTCAGCGTCCCAAAGAACGCGACGATCAATCCGACAAAGGTGGCGACAACGCGAATCGTAGGCCACGCGGCCCGCAGGTAGGAAAACATCCGTTCGAACATCACTCCGCCACAACACTCAGCAGCCGCAAGGGCTCGCGGATTCTTGCGGTGCCCACGCTTGAAGTCAAGCTAGGTGGCGCAGCGAGATGCGCGCGCCTCGCTCGTGCCGGGCTGCCGCATTGACACAGCTGCAAATGCGCTCATATGGTCGCGCACGTCAATGAGTTTCCTCACAGCGGCGCTGCGGTTCCTGCGAACCATACTTGCATTGATCGCCTGGATTCTCGTTCTGGCGATCATCACTACCGGCGCGCTGGCATACTTGACGTTGACTGGCCAAGACCTGACTGCGCTGCGAGCCGTCGCCGGCCGGCTCGGGACTGTTCTCAGCGGTCAGCAAACGGTCAGCCTGACCCTGAACGTAGCGACTGAGCCCGAGCGCGGATCATTTGCAGCGAGCAGCGACCTGGTCATGCGCTCCGTCGAAGACGGCCGCGGGCGGTTCTACTTCCTGCTCAATGAAGGCATGCGAGTGAATCGCGTGAGCGCCAAGCTCGCGGAGCGCGTGCTCTCGCCGAACGCCTACCGTATCGGCCCGCTGCTCGTCGTCAACCTCGGGGAAGGCGTTGCAGCGGAGCAGACCTTCGACATGCGGATCGAATACGCCGGTGCACCGACAAGCGGGACACTCGGATCGAGTCTCATCTTCGAGCCGCGCCTGATCCGCTTGCCGCCCGATTCCCTTTGGTATCCGTCAGATGCGCAAAGTTTCTTCAGCGCCGATGTTACAGTGGCGGTGCCGAACGGCATGACCTTGGTGCACAATGGAGAGCCGATCGGTGACGCGCAGCGCGGGAACTTGCATGCGACGCGTTGGCGCACGACGCGTCCGATCGCCGGTATGGCACTCGTCGCCGGCCCGTACGAGGAAGCGTTCCTCGACGTTGACGGCGTTCGGTATCGTCTGTTCACCGCTCCGGAGGAGAGGCTCGACGTTGGGAAGGTGATCGCGCTCATTGCGGAAGCGGACGCAATCCTTCGCAGCAAGCTCGGACAAGCCGGGTTCCCCCAAGTCACCGCTTTCGTCAGTCACCGCTTGCGGCGCGCCTTCAACGACGGCTCCGGTATCGTCGGACTGTCGAACCGCTACTTCCGTGCCGGCGATTACGGATTTGGGCTGCTGGCGCACGAGTTGGCGCACAACTGGTGGGGTGCGACCATTGCCGAGAAGTGGCTCAGCCCCGGCACCGGCGGTGAGTGGTTGGTAGAAGGCTTCGCCGAGTTCTCGAGTATCGTCGCAGCCGAAACCAAGTACGGAACCGCCGCCGCGACGCAGCGGCTGACCGCAGCCTTCTACGACCCGGCCAAGCAACGTGTGATCAACCACATGTCGGTGTTCGACAACGCGGTAGCCGAAGATGTCTCACGCGACACGATCTACCGCAAAGGTGCCTATGTCGCGTACATGTTGCGCCATATCATCGGCGAGCCACGGTACTCCGATGCCTTGACGCAATTCCTCGACCGCTTTCGCTACCGACAGGTCAGCGATACCGACATGCAGAAGACCTTGGAGGAGCTCACCGGCCTCGACCTCGCCGCCTACTTTGACGATTGGGTTCGTTCCGACAAGCTCGCCGATCTGGCCGTCGACAAGACCACGGAAGGCTTGATCGAGGTCACCAATCTGGGAACAGCGCGTATCCCCGGAGACATCTCGCTCTGGAGGTTTCGCGCCGATGGTGAGCGAGAGGCGGTTCGCGTCAAGGTCGGCGACCGCTTGAAGATCGATCCGGGCATCGATCATGTCATTCTCGACCCGCTTCTCGACTGGGCGGACGTCGAACGCGAGAACAATCGGTATCCTCGCCGTCCGGACCCAGTTGCGGTTGCGGTAGCACCGGACAAGCGCATTCTGGCCGCCTTCGGGGCGCCATTCGCGTGGGTGCGCTCGACCGTGCGCGAGGTTTCGACCGCGGACGGTGCCGGCGATGCTTGGGACTTCAACCGAGGTCTGACGCAACCGCCGCGGTTTGGTGACAACGCCGATATCGCTGTGGTCGCCGAGGCAGAAGCCGCGCCACTGGGCTCGATCGCAACGCTATCGCCGGACGGCGCGCGGCGGATCCTTGGACACGGAGAATCACCTCAAGTCATGCCAGACGGTTCCATCGTCGCGGCCGCCGAGGATCAACTCGTGCGATGGCTCACCGACGGCACGCAGCGGCTCTTGCTGCACCGTCCGGGTTTCAAATTGGATCGCCCAATACCGTCGCACGCGGGCGATCGCGTCGCCTACGTCTCGCACCGCGGCAACGACCTCGAGATCCGGGCCTACGAGGTGAAGACGGGCGCGGACGCCTCGATCCTCTCGTGGGACGGCGACAAAATTCTCCAAGAATGGTCTGCCGACGACACTCACTTCTACGTTGCGCTGGGCGTCGGATGGGATTGGCAGATCTGGGCGGTGCCGCTGGACTCGTCACAACCGACACGAACTCTGGTAGCCGACGCGGTTTCGGTCGCCGATATGTCATTGTCACCTGATGGAACACAGCTGGCGTTCGCGGCGGTACCTGCCCTCGAGTATCCCTTGAACCGGCACCGCCTCTACGTTCAGCCGGTCGATGGTGGGGCTGTTCGAACCTTCGACATGAGCGGCGATGTTGAAGCCTTGACGTGGGAGACGGGAACGACCCTGATCGTCGTAGCCCGCCAATGGGACGACGAAAACCCCTGGATCCTACCCGCAACCCGAGAGCTGCAGCGCGTTCGACTGGACGACGGCTCTGTTAGTGATCTCTAGTGAGCTGAGGTTCAGAAGGTTCGCGAGATCATGCGCCCTCTCGGGCGCTCGGCATGTTACCGGGCTGCGGCGGTAGCGTCAGGACAGCAGGCGCGAACAGGTCGACCATGAAGTCGACGACATTCCGCATCGAAACTGCTCCAACCGGACACCCGTCACTATCGACCAACGGGATGTGGCGAAAGCCACCGACGCTCATCTTGTTGAGCGCGTAGGAAACGCGGTCGTCGGGGCTGAGAGCCTCCGGATCGGGTGTCATCACGGTCTCAACCCGGAGCTCGTCGATATCGTGTCCTTGCAGGACGATCTTCATGAGAACATCGCGCTCCGTGAAGATTCCGACGAGCCGGCCCTGATCTTGAATGAGGACGTAGCCCACCTCGTTCTCCTTCATACACTCGATCGCTTCGCGAACGGTTGCGCTCGGCGCAACACACACCGCCGATTGTAGCGTTGCGACCTCACGAATGGGTTCCCGAAGGATCGCCGCTCCCAGCCGCTCCGCATCCGCTTCCCGTTCTCTGGCGATCCGCTCTTCTTCAAGGATGACGTCTTCGTGCATGCGACTCTCCTTGCCGGAATGGCGGTTCTCAGTCGTATTCTACCACGCGATGTCAAGCCTTGGCAGACGGGTTGGCAAAAACCGACGGCAAAACGACGCGGCGTTGGCGTTCGCCAATTTCCTGCCGATCATTTTCGCCCAGACGGGGTTCGCGCCTTGTGGTCGTTTTGGCTCCTCCGTGGCGTGATTCTTGGTGCCGCCATGGGGCTGGACCGGACCGGGCGACCCCTCCGCGCGGTCGGTATTACGGTCCGGGGCGATGCGATTTTTGCCTAGGAAAACCCCCCGCGCCATGTCAGGCTACGGGCTCGAATCCTCGCCAGCCGAATAGGCGTGGGGCGTCCCGGATGCATTCGTTCGCCTTGCGGGCGGCCGGGGATCGGAGGAGCGCTGGGGGCGCGACTCGCTCGGATGTGTTGCGAAAGGAGAGGATGAGACATGGGCGATGCCAGCACACCACTAACGCTCGAGGAAGCACGTTACCTCTTGCGGCGGACCGGTTTTGGAGGAGCGAAACCCCGCGATCTCGAACAGGTCGTCGGGTTACCGCGCGGCGAAGCGGTCGCCGAATTGCTCGAGTTCAAACCCTCCCGCTTTGCCCCGAGGGGCGGTGACAGTTCTGAAATTCAAGACAGGTGGATCCGATACATGCTCCGGGTCCGCCATCCGCTACAGGAGAAGCTCGTCATCTTCTGGCATGACCACTTCGCTACAAGCGCACTCGACGTAACAGATACGCGCATGATTCAGCAGAACAAGACGCTGCGACTACACTGCACCGGGGTCCATCGATCGCGCAGCGAGCAGGTCGACTTCATGCTCCCGCTACGCGGCAACTTCAAGGATTTCGTCAAAGCGATCAACAAAGACCCGGCGATGATGCAGTTCCTCAACACCGAGGACAACACGAAGACGAGCCCCAACGAAAACTATTCGCGCGAGCTCGAAGAGCTCTTCTGTCTGGGCGTCCTGGATTTCGGCGGCCAGCCCAACTACACGCAAGAGGACGTCTTCCAGATCGCGCGGGCGTTTACCGGATGGCGGACGCGAGAGGTGCGCGGCTACGAACGTGAGGCCTACTTCGACATCGACCGCCACGATTATTCAGCCGTCTACAATGCCACACGCGGGCCCAAGGTCATCTTCAAGAGCACCGGCGGCTTCCTCCCGGCGGGACAGGGACGCAGCTTTACGGTCGATGGTGAGGGCGCGCCGGAGATCGATGCGGTTATCGACATCATCTTCGACCACACGGACAGCCAAGGCCACAATACGGTAGCCCGCCATGTGACGCGGCGGCTGATCGAATACTTTGCCCACCCCAACCCCGACGTCGCCTTCGTCGACGAGGTCATCTCTGCATCGAACTTCGACGTCGACTTCGACATTCGCGAGTTGCTGCGCGCGATCTTCATCGACGATCGCTTCTACGAAGGCGTCGCGCCGATCGCACCTGGCGTACGCAAGTCGGTGAAATTCCCTACCGACTTCGTGATCGGCACCCTACGCCTGCTGGGCATTCGACCGCGGCGCCGCGATCTGCGCGTAAACGACAGCGGCAGCGGCGTGGTTCGCGGTTACCTGCGAGACATGGGGATGACCCTTCTCGAGCCGCCGAGTGTCTTTGGCTGGAATTGGGAAACGTCCTGGCTTGGTAGCACCAACGTGCAGGAGCGCTACCAGTTCGCCGTCGACGCGACTCGCGCTTCGGGTGCCGGAACTGCTTCCGTTCGCTACTCGAAACTAATGGACCTTACGCTCACGGACCCCGTTACGATCGTCGATACAGCGCTTGCCGTCCTCCAAGTGGACGACCAGTTCAGCGGCGCGGATCGGCAGACGCTCCTCGACTATCTCGGTCCCGGCCCGATCGACTTCGGAGACGAGAACACATTCAACCGGAAGCTGCGGGGTCTGTTCGCGCTTATCATCCAATCACCCGCGTACCAGGTCTATTGAGGGCGGAGGAGAGGGAGTCATGGCGATTACACGCAGACAGTTTCTGGCACGCACCGGTCTCCTGACCGCTGGCAGTTTCTTCGGACCCGGATTGGCCAACCCGTTCATGCGGAAGGCGCTGGCCGACACCATTGGCGATCGGTACCTGGTGGTTCTCTTCCTGGACGGTGGCAACGACGGACTCAATACCGTTACGCCGATTGCCAACGGCAACAACCTGGGTACCTACGGCTTTAGCGCCAACCTGCGCACCGCCTACAACAACGTGCGCAACTCGATCCGGTTGACTGATTCGAACTTGCTGCCGATCGCGAACGACGCCGGTACGAACACGCCGCTCGGCTTGCATCCCGGCTTTGCGGGGCTGCACAACCTCTATGCACAGGACCTGGTCGCAGTCATCCAGAACGTTGGCTACCCGGTCCCTAATCTCTCGCATGATTCATCCCGGCGCTACTTTGAAACCGCGGATCCGCTTGGCGTCGGCAATGGTACCGGTTGGATCGGCCGACACCTTGCCGCAAACTATGGGCTTGTTGATCTTCCGGCAGTTTCGGTTGCTCGCGGCGGAGTTCCGGGAGAATTTGCACAGACGGATACCGGCGTGCTGGCGATTGGAGAGCTCAGGAGATTCAATTTCCCCTACCACTCGACCAGTGGCTCATATGCCGCGGAGAACACCAGACGCGATACCGCGTTCCTCGAGATGTACGCTGCAGCCTCGGTCTCAGGCCATCCGTCGGTCGAGTTTCTCGGCAATGTCGGCAACTCTGTCTATGATGCGGCGCAGGTGTACCCCGACCTCCACCCGCTATACGTCGCCGATCGTCCATCGTTCAACCTCAGCTATAGCGACCCCGCGAACATAGGTGAGAATACGTTCCGTAGCTCGACGGCTCGCGACCTGCGCGAAGTCGCGAAAACCATTTACGGCGTCACGCAGGGGTACGTGGACTCTCGCTTCTTCGAGCTGCGCAACGGCGGCTACGACACCCACTCCAATCAGGGCGGCGATACCGGCCCGCACTACGATCTCCACAACGAGGTCGGAACGGCACTGGAGCTCTTCTGGGCGGATATCACCGATATGGGCGTTGCCGACAAGGTGTGCGTCCTCATCTGGAGCGAGTTCAGCAGACGCATCGGCCAGAACAGCAGCGGCACCGACCACGGCAGCCAGGGGCCGATGTTCCTCATCGGCGGCAAGGTCGACGGCGGCGTCTTCGGCAAGCACCCGGACATCGCTCAATACAGCGCCACCTTCCAGAACGGCAATACGCGCTACCTTCAGGGCCCAGCCAGCAATCCGTTCCGCACCACGGATATCCGCGACGTCTACGGAACCATCATGAAACATTGGCTGAATGTTCCGCAGGCAACCGTCGCGTCGGTTCTGCCGGCGGACTCCGGCGACCCGAACACGCGCTGGACGGCTCCGAATTTCGATTTGAATCTCTTCAAGCCGTAGCGTTAGAGTAGATCACCATGACGCAGCTCGGGAACGCGATGGTTCGGCTCACCAGTGCAGCACTTCTAACCGTGATCGGTTGCGCCGCAACCGCAGGCGCCGTCGTGATCGGAGGCGGCGGCAGCAAGAAAACCGATTGCCTCGCCGTGTTCGACGCCCCCGTCAACAGCCCGGCCAGCAATCCTAGAAACGTCTCCTGCGAAGACGGCGCCGCTTGCGACGAGGACGGCACCATCAACGGTATCTGTCAGGTCTCTCTGATGGTCTGCGCCAATGCTACGCTGCCTGAGTGCTCCTATGTCGGCGTCGATTCGATCGTGGTAGATCACGCGGAAGACAACGGTGACCCGAAATTCGATCCTGAGTTTCAGGCCCTGCAGACGAAGATCGACAACGAAATCGCTCCACCGACAACCGACGCTGTGTGCACGGGCAATTCGACATTCAGGGTTGCCATCAAGGGCCCGCTTGCGCACAACGCCTGCCGGCGCAACGCGAAACGTGTGCGCTTGACCACCGAATCCGACGTCATCGGCGGCCGCGTCTATCGCGACTCGGACTCAATCAAGATCACCTGTCTGCCATCCACGCAAGAGGGAGGCTGTGATCCGCAGGTTCTCTTCACCAGCACTTTCGATCGTATCCAAACGCAGATTTTCAACCAGAGCTGCGCGCTCAGCAGCTGTCACGATTCACAGACCCAAAAGGGCGATCTGCTGCTGGAAATCGGAGCTTCTCACGCCAATCTGGTCAACCAGGACCCAGCCAACCCCGCCGCCTTCGCCTTCGGCTGGAAGCGCGTCGTGCCGAACGACCCAGCCAACAGCTACATTCACCACAAGCTCAGCGGCGACCTGCCTACGTCCGCGTTCGGCGAGCGCATGCCGTTTGGCAGGCCGAAACTCCCGGGTGTCCTGCGCGATCTGATCGAGGTCTGGATTCAGAACGGTGCGCCGGACGAATCCGGTGGTTGGATTCCGGGAACGTTCTAATACCGCCACGACCGACAACTACTACCTCCACGATCCGCGCCTGGTCCTGATTCCGATCGAGGGCCTTACTCCGACCGGGCTGAAGCCCGCCTTCGCCGACTGGCTCCATCGCAGCTGCGATTGGAGCGCGCAGCAAATACAGCTGATCGATACGGCATTCGACCTCTATTGGCGGCGGACCGATGCGCTCGCGACGCAGACACGCACCTGGATGCCGCCGCGCTTGCGCCACATCGGCTTGATTCGCGATCCGTGGAGTGTTCGCCCGTACGTCCAGATACTCAACACCAGCGCCTGGCTCCTCTACGAGTGCGACATCGATGCTCACCTGTCGACGCCGGAGTTTCTGGCGTATCTGCTGGTCCACGGCGATCGCATGGCGATCACCCGTGAAGTCACTGCTGCGGCGCTGCGCAACGGCGCCTATTGGATCGGACGAACCGACGAAGACTGCAGTTCATTCATCGCTGGAGCGGAGCGGTCGCAGCGCCCCGACGCCGACGCCTTTCGTGCGTTGGCGACGGCTCTGCCCTGGCTGCGTCAGCTCGCTCACGAGACGTTACGCCCTCCCCGCCTCGTCGGCGCACATCGGGCCATTCCTGCGACAGGCTTGTTCGTCCGCAAGGACCTCGAGGCTGAGCCGGCCAGGCTGCTCGAACGATGGACCGACGTGGCAAACAGTTGCCTCTCTCGTTTCCGCACGCATCAGGCCGCCGCACACACCAAAGACGTCGCACGGCTTTGCGATTGGCTTGCCGCCACGAAACCCGACCTTCTGGTGTGTGGCCAGCGCGAGCGCGTAATCTGGGACCCAAATTCCCCTGAGCGAATAGGCGCCCTCCGCAATGAATTGAAGCCCGCAACGGCTGCCGCGCTGAAGGATATCGGCGCGGATCTGGAGATCATTCACGCGAAGACCACCGCGTTCCATCGTAGCCTGCGCGATCCCAAGGGATTGCCCGCCCCGAGCGACCTGGAGCATCGCGGGTACACCTATCTGCACAAGGACCGCGGCTTGATCGCGTACAACCTGTACGAACCCGGTCTCGAACGTTTACAGGGCCCCTCGATCCCGTACGCCAGATCGATGCTTGCGGCGCGCACCATCCACGAGTGGTGCCATCTTGCCGTCGACGCCGGCTGGGTCCCGTTGCATCTAACGACAGACGCGTTCCTACATTTGGTGATCGCGGCAGCAGAGCGGCTCGACGGGATCGTCAACCGGGCACGAGCTGCAATCCGAAACCCCACGGCTGCCGATCTCCGCATGTTGCTTGCCGCCGATGTCGAAACCGAGGGGCTCATTGGCCTGACACGTCCGCTGCAGCCGAGCATCGGGGTTGCCCTCGTTCGCATCGTTCTCCGTCGACTCGCGGACTACCAAGCCAACATGCTAGCGCAACGTTTCCTCAGCATGCCCGAACGCGAGACGTACGTGCGGCAGAACGTGCGCCACTTGCGCAGCGAGTTTCCGCCTGAACAACTCTGGCGAATGCTGGTTCGGTACTTGTACGAATATCAGTATCTGTCCTTTTCGAGCATCGACGATGCGGAGGAGTACTTTCTTCGCAGTACGTGGTTCGACACCGACTTCATCGCCACAGAAACAATGGACCGCGCTGCGTTCCGAAATCTGGTGCAGGCGATCGCAGCGATCTGCAGCGCGTTCTCGATCGACGAGTCGCGATTCCAGTTCGAGCCACAGTCGCAGCCGGCCCCGTAGGAATCTGTGCCCCCCAGCTGGCGATAGGTTCGACGTGCCGTCGACGAAGAAAGTGATCCGTTACTCGACGCCTGGTTCGGCAACAGCGCGCACGAAGCCGCCGCCAAGGTCCTTGCGGGTAAGGCGGGAGCGTAGGCTTCAAGACCGCTGGTTCACGGCTTCCAGTCGCGCAGCGCGCGCTTGTCCACCTTGAACATCGGCGTCAGCGGCAGCTCCGAAACGACGGCGATACGGTCGGGTCTCTTGAAGCTCGCCAGCTCCTCGCCGACGAATGCCCGAATCTCGTCGAGGGTCGGGGCGTCGGCGGGATCACGCGGGACGATGAAAGCGCAACCCACCTCTCCGAAAATGTCGTCAGGAACTCCAATCACGGCGGCGCGTGCAACCTTTGGGTGCTTGGCGAGAAGATTTTCCACTTCCTCCGGAAACACGTTGTAGCCACCACGGATGAACATCTCGCTCTGCCGGCCCTTGAGGGTCAAATATCCCGCGGCATCGAGAGAGCCGAGGTCACCAGTGTGAATCCAGCCCTCGCTGTCGATGACCTTGGCCGTCGCCTCAGGGGCGCGCCAATAGCCGCGCATGGTCGCCGGTGATCGCACGACAACCTCGCCAACCGCCTCGGCGTCCACTGGCTGGTTGTGCTCATCGACGATCCGCAGCTCGACGCCTGGCGTAGGTTTCCCCACTGTTGTCGCCAGAATTTCCGGCGGATCATCGGCAAGTGACGCCGTGCCGATACCAACCTCGGTCGAAGAGTAACGCACGCTGATGGTGGCGCCGAACGTTTCGGTGATCCGCCGTATGAGCGCCGGCGACGACGGTGCACCGCCGATCAGGATCGACTCGAGCGATGTCAGGTCGCGTCGGAGGCGATCGCGGTGCTCGAGCAACATGATGATTTGCGTCGGAATCCCTCCGAGGTGAGTGAGCCGTTCGCGCTCGATGACCTCCAGCACCGCCGCTGGGTCGAACGTGTCATGCACGATCGACAATCCGCAGTGGCCGATCTGGATGGCGATGCGCGCCATCGTGCCGATGTGTGCGAACGAAAGGCCGGCGGCGAGGTGTTTGCGAAATGGGATGACGCCATCGGCATAGCGGCGAGTGTCGATCTCCGCCAGCGCAATCAAGTTGCGATGGGAATAGCATGCGCCCTTGGGAACTCCGGTCGTGCCGCTCGTGAAGATAATGGCGGCCGTGTCGTCGGGTGAGATGTCGTAGTCGCGCGCTTCAGCAGGCTCGGGGAACAATCGTTCGACCGTCTCCGTTGTTCCGGCAATCACAGTCTCGGCTTCTTCCCAAAGGACGCCCTTCAGCTGCGCCAGATCCGGCCGGACCGACTCGATCGCGCCGCGGAAGTCGGCCTGATGCCAACTGTCGACCGCGAGCAGAACCTTCGCGCCTGAATGCCGCAGGATATAGCCGATCTCCTGCCGGCGGAATCGCGCATTGATACCTGTGGTGATGGCGCCCAGGCGGGCTGCACCCAGATAAGCAACAAGGTAGAGGGGCGTCGCGGGGAGCAGCAGCGCGACGACATCACCGCGCGCGACACCGAGGTGCCTGAGGCCGTTGGCGACACGGTCGGCAAGGAGATCCCAGTCGCGATACGAAAGAACATCGTCGCGGTAGCGAAAAGCTTCCGCATCGGGTTCCACTGCGGCAGCAGAACGGAGGAGTTGCCCTAGTGTCGGAGCAGTAAGCACGTCGATGTTGTACACGGGCTGCGGTGAGGGGTGAAGCGCCGGTCACCCTTTCACACAGCCGCGCCTGCTTTGGGTTTGAGGCCTGCACAGGCTAGAGGTTCACCTTGTAGTCCTCTTCGATCATCTGATCGACCACCTTCGCCATCTCCTCATCGCCGCCCATCTTGGCAGCGAACATCTTGCCGAAGGAGATTTTCTCCATCTTCGGCCGCGCCTCGTGCTTCCAGAAGGCAGAGCGAATGAACGCCTTGGCACAGTGGAAGAAACATTCCTCGACGGTGACACGGATTGCCAGCAGCGCCGATTGAACGGGGCGCGCGCGATAACGGCTCGACCAATTGGTTGAGTTCCTTATTCACCTTTCAAGCGCACCATAGTGTGACTTGATCTTGCTCGTCAGGAAAGAGCCAAGCGAGTCATGGAGGATGTGGTATCGTCTTCACGATATGGGCTGTTCGCGAAGATCCTGCTGGCGATCGACGGCGGGCTGAACGGTTGCAATCGCGCTGCTCGCGCGGGACTCTGAGGCTACGTACAAGGACTCCTCTGGGGGACATTTGCCCCATCAACCCGGCATGCTAAAAGCCCCCCCATGCTTCGTTGGTTGCTGCCGCGGGAAGAGGATTTCTTCGGGTTATTCGAGCGCCATGCCGCCCTCACCGTCGAGGGCGCCAGGCAGATGAAGCGGCTGGTGCAGGGCGATCAAAACTTTCGGGCGGTGACCGCCCGCATCAAAGAGATCGAGCACGAAACCGACGTCATTACTCACACGTGCGTAGAGCACTTGCACAAGACCTTCATCACCCCCCTCGATCGTGACGACATCCACAGGCTGATCACGCGCATGGATGACGTCATGGACTTCATCGAAGCCGCCGCCGTTTCAGTCACGCTCTATGAGTTGACCGAAATGACCGAACCCGCGCGGGCACTGACGGAGGTCCTGGTGCAGTCGACCGAGCAAGTGGCGATTGCAGTCGCCGGATTGAAGGATTTGAAGCGTCCCGATGCCATCCTCAAGGCCTGTATCGAGGTGAACCGCCTGGAGAACGAAGGTGACGAGATTCTGCGTGGCGCTCTCGCCGATCTCTTTCGCGGAGCGAGCGACCCGCTGCTCGTCCTGAAGTGGAAGGAAGTCTACGAAGCTCTCGAAAATGCGACGGATCGTTGCGAAGACGTCGCGAACATCCTCGAGGGCGTCGTCCTCGAGCACGCCTGATCCATGACAGTCTTTGTCGCCATCGTCATCCTGGTGGCGCTCATCTTCGATTTCGTCAACGGCTTCCACGACGCGGCGAATTCAATCGCCACCGTCGTTTCGACCCGCGTGCTGTCGCCGCGTACGGCGGTGCTGTGGGCGGCGTTCTTCAACTTCATCGCGTTTCTGGTGTTCTCAACGCACGTTGCCAACACCATCGGCACCGGAGTCGTCGATCCGAGCGCCATCGATTCCACCGTCGTCTTTGCTGCGCTCACCGGCGCGATCGTCTGGGATCTGGTGACGTGGTGGTTCGGAATACCGTCGAGCTCTTCGCACGCGCTCATCGGCGGCCTGGCAGGAGCGGCGGTGGCCAAGTCAGGCGCGACCGTCCTCGACGTGAATGGCTTAACGAAGATCGGCTTTTCGATTGTACTCTCACCAATGTTCGGGTTGACGCTCGGATTCCTGTTCATGGTCCTGGTCTATTGGGCGTTTCGACGTGTTACTCCGCTGCGCGTCGACTCGTGGTTCCGTCGCGGGCAGCTGTTCTCCGCCGCGCTCTACAGCCTCGGTCACGGCGGCAACGACGCCCAGAAGACGATGGGAATCATCGCCGTTCTGCTCTACGCCAATGGTTATCTGGGGGATGAGTTCTACGTCCCACTGTGGGTCGTGCTGGCGTGCCACGCGGCGATGGGGTTGGGGACACTCAGTGGCGGTTGGCGGATCGTTCGCACCATGGGCTTGCGGATCACCAAGCTGAAGCCCGTGGGCGGTTTCTGCGCTGAGACCGGCGGTGCGATCACGCTCTTCCTGGCTACAAACCTGGGGGTTCCGGTGTCGACCACACACACGATCACTGGAGCCATCGTCGGCGTCGGCTCGGTGACCAGCACCTCGGCGGTGCGCTGGGGAGTCGCCGGCCGCATCGTATGGGCGTGGATTCTCACCATCCCGTGCTCGGCGTTCATTTCAGCGCTAACGTGGATGCTCTTCAGCCTTCCAGGCCGCTAACCTCATTGACGGCGTAGACGCCCATCGTTTCACACGATGGCAGGCGCGGCTTCGAGTTCTTGATCTTGGCCTCGATCGCGCGCTACAGCGCCCGCCATGAACACCAACGATCAGGTTGTCGTCATCACCGGAGCGTCGTCGGGAATAGGAGCTGCGACGGCGCGACTGCTCGCAAGCCAGGGAGCGCGGGTTGTTCTCGGGGCCCGACGGCGGAACAAGCTCCAGGAACTGCGTGACGCGATCTGCACTGCCGGCGGAGCCGCGGAAGCTATCGTCACCGATATGCGGGAGCCGCAACATGTGGACCGCCTCGTCGAGACCGCGCTCCAGCGCTTCGGCCAACTAGACGCCCTCGTCAACAACGCCGCCATGGGCACGGTGCGAACCATCGCCGAGGGCCGCATCGAAGAATGGCGCGCGACCTTTGACACGAACGTCATCGGCACACTGGCCGCTTGTCGGGCGGCACTGCGCCACATGCTGCCGCGCGGCTCAGGAACGATTCTCAATGTCACCTCGGCGAGCGCTCACGAAGCGTGGCCGTATCTGGCTGTCTATGCAGCGTCGAAAGCGGCGGTTCACACACTCTCCGAGGGCTTGCGCAAGGAAGTCGCAGGCAGCGGCGTTCGCGTCATGACGATCGAAGTCCACAACGTCGGTGGTACCGACTTCGCTTCGACCTTCGATAGCGACGTCCTCCCGGTCGCCATACACCGCTGGGTGGAGCTTGGACTGCTGAGCCGCGAGAGCCCGATGATCGAGGCGGCCGATGTCGCGCGTGCAATAGCCTTTCAGCTCAGCCAACCCGATCCGGTCAGCGTCCACCACCTAAGCGTCCGATCGCGCGCAAACTGAGCACGAAGGCCTACCGGATCGGATCGACCGCCTGATGGCGTGTGTACTAATCTGCCATGTCGCGCCACGATCCGCTTGCGCGTGAGGCGATCCGTGCACTCGCCGTCTATCGCCATGATGACAAGCTCCGAGAGCAGGTAGAGGGGCCCTCGGACGGCGCGAAGACAAGGCCAAAGGTGGCTTGACGAACAAACGTTCGTTCGATAGCCAGTGCCCTCATGTCTGACCAGCAGAAACCAAGAGTTCCGATCAAAGCGGGGTTCTTCACGGTACCCGACGATCCTGCCGCGGCCCCAAAGTTCCTCGGCACGCGGTGCGAAAGCTGCGGCGAGCATTTCTTTCCCAGGCGCGCCATCTGCGCCAAGTGCCTTTCGGAAAAAACCAGCGAGGTCGAGATGGAAGGCCGCGGCACACTCTTCAGCTACACCTTCGTCCACCTGCCGCTGTTCGGCTCGACCAACATGGCCCACATGGACGGCTACGGCGTCGGCCAGATCGATCTCCCCGAAGGCCCGCGCATTCAGGCCCCGCTCGCCGGCAAACAAGCCGAATTCAAGATCGGCCAACAACTGAAAGCCGAGCTCGACGTCCTGCGGCAGGACGATTCCGGTCGCGACGTCGTCATCTTCCGCTTCCGGCCGGTGGAGGCAGCACGATGAAGAACGTCGCGGTCCTCGGAGTCGGCATGTACCGCTTCGGCATGTACACCGACGTCACCAACGGCACGATGGCACGCGAAGCCGGGATGATGGCGCTGCGCGACGCGGGGCTGACCTTCAAGGACGTGAACGCCGCCTATACGGGCCACATCTTCGCGTCGGTCATGAGCGGCGTGCGTGTCATGAAAGAGTTCGGTCTTACCGGCATCCCGATTCAGCGCATCGAAAACGCCTCGGCTACCGGGTCGGCCGCATTTCGCGAAGCCTGCCTCGCCGTCGAGGCCGGTCACTACGACGTCGTCATGGTCCTCGGATTCGACAAGATGACGACCATGATCCAGCAGAGCACCGGCGGCACGGCTCCCGAGAACATGGAAGACGCGATTCTGCCGGCGGCGTTCTTCGCGCTGTGGGCGACGCGGCGGATGCACGAACGCGACATGAAGCCCGAGCACCTGGCTCGTATCGCCGCCAAGAATTTCAATAACGGCGCATTGAATCCGATGGCGCAACGTCAGGCGAAGGAGCACGTCACCGTCGAGAAAGTGCTCGGTTCGCGCATGGTCGCCTGGCCGCTGACTGCCATGATGTCGTGCCCGATCGGCGACGGCGCGGCGTGCGCCATCGTCGGCCGCGCCGATCTGGCGAAGAAGTTGAACCCCGGACGTCCGGTCGTCAAAGTCATCGCCTCGGCGCTACAGAGCGAGAAATACGCGCCCGGTCACCTGTTCCAGGGCCCGGTCGTCGGCCCATTCCAAATGAGCATCGATAGCTCCAACCAGGTGTACGAAGAGGCGGGTATCGGCCCTGAGGACCTCGACCTGGTCCAAGTACATGACGCCTTCGCAATCGAGGAGCTCGAGTACTACGAGCTGCTCGGCCTCTGTAAGCGTGGCGAAGCCGAAGCCTGCATCGAACGTGGCGATTTTGAGCTGGGCGGACGCGTCCCATTCTCCACCGACGGCGGCCTCATCTCGCGCGGCCATCCCGGCGGACCGACGGGCCTGGCGCAGATCTGGGAGACGACATTGCAGCTGCGCGCCGAGGCGGACAAGCGCCAGGTCGAAAAGGCGCGCACCGGCATGTGTCACATGATGGGTGGCGGCAGCGTCTGCGTCATCCACCTGTTGCAGCGTGGTTGAAGGAAGCTTCGTACTTTGCAACTGACCACGCACGACGACCTCGTTCGCAACCAGTTGTCCAATCCGCCGCTGGGGTCTCTACGGACGGCCGCGGCGGGCACACCGGTAAGAGTGGGCATCAGCGGTAGCGGAAGCGATCTGTTAGTGCTGGCCTGGTCGGCGCGCGACCTCGAACGCGAGCGGTCTGCGGGCGTCAGGCTTCTGACCCAGCTCGGGCTCGGCAAGGGAATTCGCGTCGCCAACGCCCTTCCCGGCGCGTTGACCACTCCCGGCTCGCTGCTGCTCGGCGATGTCGTCCAAGATCTTGGCGCGCTCGATGTACCGCTCGGCGTCGTCGATAGCCCTGTTGCAGCCAAGCAAGCATGGACGTTGATCGACCTGGTCGAGCCCGCCGCGATCGTGCTCGACACTCCCTCCGCGTTGCAACTCTTTGGTTCGGCTCCGGCATGCCGGCGTCCATGGTGGCAGGGAATCATTTGGCTGCGGGTCAACGGCGAAGGAGGAGGCGCTCCGGCGGTGCCCGAGGCCGCGGGCTTCAGCGGGTGGCAGCGTACGTGGCTCGCGGTGCCCGACGTGACCTCTTTTCTGGCCATGTCGTGCGCCGCGGAGCGCTTCCACATCGACGCGAGAACGACCGTGGAGGTTGTGGATGAGGTCACCGGCAAACGGATCGCCGACGGACGAGTCGGCGAATTGGCTGTAACTGCTCTCGACATGGAGACCAACGTCGCGGCGTACCGCAGTGGAATCCGCGGATGCCTGAATGATGATGCTTGCCCCTGTGGCGCACCCGGGGCTACGTTCATCGCCGTCTGGTGATCGACTCTAAGGCTTCGAATGGACTTCAAGCTAACCCCACGCGAAGAAGAGTTTCGGGCATCGATTCGGGACTGGTTGGGGAACAACCTGCCCCAAGGTTGGGGAACGCCGGATTACAAACCCCCGGCAACGCCGGCCGAGCAGGTCGCTTTCGCGCGTCAGTGGCAGCGCAGCCTCTCCGACGGTGGCTGGGCCGGCATGACCTGGCCGCGCGAGTACGGCGGTCGCGGCACGAGCATCGTCGAGCAACTGATCTACAACGAGGAATACGCTCGCTTTCACGCACCCGATATCCTCGCGCTCAAGATCGGCCTCAGTCTCGTGGGTCCTACGATCATCACCTGCGGGACACCGCAGCAGAAGGAGCGTTTCCTCGCCCCCATCCTGCGAGGCGACGAGATTTGGTGTCAGGGATTCTCCGAGCCCAACGCGGGTTCGGATCTGGCATCGGTGAAAACCAAGGCGGAGTTGCACGGCGACGAGTTCGTCGTCAGCGGTCAGAAAATCTGGACCAGCGTCGCCCGCCATGCCGATTGGTGCATGCTGGTGACGCGTACCGGGTTCGAGGGGCCGAAACACAAAGGGCTGACGTTTCTGCTCGTCGACATGCAAACGCCCGGAATCACCATTCGGCCTCTCCGCGAAATGACCGGCGAAGAGTGGTTCAACGAGGTGTTCTTCGACGAGATCCGCGTACCACGCGCCAACGTCGTCGGCGAGATCAACGGCGGCTGGCAGGTGGTCATGACCACCCTCGGTTTCGAACGCGCCGGCTCGACGCCGCACGTACGGCTGCAAGCAGAAGCTCGACTTCTCGCCGACCTCTCGCGTCGAACGGATCGATACGGCGCGCCTGCGGCCGACGACCCGCTCGTCCGCCAGAAAGTGGCGCAATGCGCCATTGAATCCTCGATCCTGCGCTACACCGCCTACCGCAACATCACTCAAGTGCTACGCACCGGCGTACCCGGCCCTGAAGGTTCGATCTTGAAAATTTTCTGGAGCGAGCTCGAGCAGCGACTCAAGGACGCAGCCATCGAGATCCTCGGCCCCTACGGCATGCTGCCGCGGGAGGACCTGCGGACGATCGACGGTGGCTTCTGGGTGCATGAGCTGCTGTGGTCGCGCTCGAGCACGATCTACGCCGGGACGTCGGAAGTGCAGCGCAATATCATTGCGCAGCGTTCGTTGGGCCTTCCGCGATAAACTCGAGGTTGGCCGCGAAGAGGAACAAGATGCGCAAAAGGGCTTTGGGCCACCCCCCCTGTTCCTCTTGCGTCTCCAGTGCCTCTTCGCGGTCAATTTTCACTCCGACGCATGTGACCAAGACGGATCGACGATCGTTCTGTCCGTTCTGCGGAGCTCGCTTCGACCGCGCGCTTCCCGGCCCGCACCTGCAATGCAACCAGTGCCATGAGATCTACTATCGCAACCCGGCGGTGGGGGTCGCTGTCGTCGTTCTCGAGGGCAGCCGGATCCTACTCGGACGCCGCGGCCGCGGCGTAAAGGCCGGTGAGTGGTGCATTCCCTGCGGCTATGTCGAATGGGACGAGGACGTGCGCGATGGCGCCCGCCGCGAGGTCAGAGAGGAGACGGGCCTCGAGGTCGACCTCGGCGAAGTCTACGCGGTGCACTCGAACTTCCATGACCGCGAGAAACAGACCGTCGGCATCTGGTTTCTCGCAAAGGGATACCGCGGTGAGCTCGCAGCGGGCGACGACATCGTCGAAGTCGGCTTCTTTGCGCTCCACCAGCTGCCCAGGCTTGCGTTCCCGACTGACGAGCAGGTGATCGAATCCCTGCGGGCAAGCCTCGGTTGAAAGCTACAACCGCCAGCTGTCGCGCAGCCAATAGATCAGAAGTTTTTGGTACTCGATGACGACGCGCCGAGTGTACCCGCGCGAATGCCACCAACGAGCCGGGTCGTAGGGATCATAGCGTGAAGCGCAGGTCGTGAAGGACATCTCATTGCGGGCCATTCCACGATAGATCCAGCCGGCTCGACGTGTGTGGATTTTCGACGTAACGATCAATGCGCGCGTGACTCGCTTCTTGCGAAGGTGGTCGATGACGACGCGAGCTTCGGTCACCGTGCCGCCGGCGCCACCCGCCACGACCTCGATGGCGCCCTTTGGCACACCGAGCTGCTCGGCAATCGAGGCGTTCTGCTCATACGCTTCGAGCATCTGTGCACCGCGCTTACGCAGGTGGTCGATGCCCGGGCTGTCGCTACCGCGCGTCAGCACGATCCTCGGCGCCAATCCTTGCTGAAACAGATCGACTGCCTCGAGGATTCGGTCCGGCGCGGAGCCGGCAAGCACTACAATGGCGTCGGCTTTGGCTGGCGGTTCATCCGCGACCAGATACCGACCGGTCGCACTCAATGCATCGTCGCGATAAACATATGCGGCTGCCAGAACCGCCAAGACGACGAGAGTCCGCAGCCTCACTTCGCTGTCCCGTCTTCGGCAGGTCCCTGCCGCTGGAACCAGAGGAGACCGCTGTAGACGTAATGGATTCCTGATAGCGCCGTCGTCAGGCCGGTACCGTAGAATGTGATCAGATTGATGGGCCGCATGTAAATATCGGGGCGTGCCATCGCAACCAGAGCGAAGCCGATGGTGGACATCTGCATGAACGCGTTGAGCTTGCCGATGGCGCTTGGGCGGACGTCCATGGGCGTGGTGACGAAGTAGATCGCCAGATAACCGCCAACGACGATTACGTCGCGTGTCACGACGAGAATGAACAGCCAGACCGGGATGGTGCCGAGCCACATCAAACTGACGAACGCACTGACGATCAGGAGCTTGTCAGCGAGCGGATCGAGTGTTGCTCCGAGCTCACTTTTCGCATCGGTCAAGCGAGCGATCACGCCGTCGACGGTGTCGGTGATCGAGGCAAGGACGAAGAGAACGAGTCCGAGCCCGTACTGTTGATCCGCCAGAAGGATCAGAAACACCGGTACGGCGATGATCCGCAGAAGCGTGAGAAAATTCGGCAGAGTCAGCATCGATGACGAACCCTCGGACTTGTTTCCTCGCACGGCTGCGCGGCCGCTTCAAGGAAGTCGGCGTGGTCAGCTCAGAGTTTGTTTCACGCTTCGGCGGCGAGGGTACCAACGGACTTCCGCACCTGGCCGGCGAGCTTGCGCGAAACCAGCGCGGTGATTTCGACGTCGCCGTCGATGTATTCCTCGTGTAGCACGGTCCCATCGCGGTATAGGCGTGCGAGTAGATCGCCGCGGCTCACGGGAATGCGAACGCAGACACGCTCGCGTTCTTCCTTCAATTGACCAGCGATCGTCTCCACGAGCGGCCGGACACCCTCGCCGGTTCGGGCGGAGATCACGCATTGCCCCTCCCGTGTCTGCGTCGGGCGTTGATCGGCGGGTAGGCGGTCGAGCTTGTTGAGCACCGTGATACACGGCGTGCTCTCGGCGCCGAGCTCCTTGAGCACGCTCTCGACGACACGCTTCTGCTCTTCCGCTTGCGGATTGCTCGCGTCGACGACGTGCAAAAGCAAATCAGCGGTCCGCACTTCTTCGAGCGTACTCTTGAAGGCATCGACGAACCCGTGCGGTAGCTTGTTGATGAAGCCGACTGTGTCGATCAGCAGTGCACAGCCGCCGTCAGGGAGAGTGAGTCGCCGAACCATGGGATCGAGCGTCGCAAACAGCTTGTCTTCAACCAACGTGCCCGCGGCAGTCAGCCGGTTCATCAATGTCGATTTGCCGGAGTTGGTGTAGCCGACAAGCGCGATCATCGGGTACGGGACATTCGCACGCTTCTGCCGGTGCAGCTCGCGCGTGCGCTCGACCTCCTTCAAACGCCGCCGCAGAGCGCCGATCCGCGTACGAACACGACGACGGTCCACCTCGAGCTGCGTTTCACCGGGTCCGCGCGTGCCGACACCGCCACCGAGACGTGACAGGTGCTCCCACTGCCGTGTCAGACGCGGCAGCAGATACTGTAGCTGCGCCAGCTCGACCTGCAGCTTGCCCGCCAAGCTCTGAGCGCGCCGCGAGAAGATGTCGAGGATCAGCTGACTGCGGTCGATGACCTTGATCTTGAGACTGTCGGACAGGTTGCGCTGTTGAGCCGGCGACAGCGGATCGTCGAAGATCGCCACGGTCGCTTTGAGATCCCGCACCAGCTCACGAACCTCCTCGACTTTGCCCGAGCCGATGTACGTCGCCGGACTGATGCGCTGGATTGCCTGGATAGCTTTGCCGACGACGGCGACGCCAGCCGTCTCGGCGAGTCCCTGTAGCTCCGCGAGCGACTCCTCACCGCTGATGCCCTCGGAGTTGCGTCCGCTAGTCCCGACGAGGACCGCGGTCTCGCGACCGTTCACAATCGTGGAATTGAAAGGCGCATCTAGCGGGCGGAATGATTCGGGTTCCCCCAGCGGTGGGCGTGACTTTCGGCTCACTGGAAACTTGTGACTCCGGTTCCGAACAGATGCTCTACGTCTTCTACCATGCTCTCGGTCGGAGCGACTTTCAACTCCGGTGGCAACGCGATCACGGTCTCGGTCCGGTTGGGCAGCAGGAGGTGAACGAAGGCGTTGCAGGTGCCTCGATGGACCTCGAGAGTCCGCCGCAATGTCACCAGATCCTCCTGATTCAAGCGTTCCACACGCAACGCGATGTGGACCTGCTTGACCGATTCCTCGCGTGCCTGCGTGAGGATGCGCACCTCGTCGACGATGACCTGATAGCGTTCCTCGCGGACGTCGACCGTTCCGGAGATCACCACCGGTTCGGTGGCGTGGATGATCTGCTCACAACGCCGATACGTCTCAGGCCAGGCGATCGCCTCGATGACTCCCACGCGGTCCTCGAGATTGAATGTAGCGTAGCGATCACCCTTCTTGCTGTTCTTCAGTTTCAGCGAGTGAATCACTCCGCCGACTTGGATCTTGTCCTGGTGGCTGCGGTGGCGGACGTCGGCGGTGGTCGCGTCCGTGAATCGCTTCAAGTCGCGCTCGTACTTGTCGAGCGGGTGGCCGGTGATGAAGAAGCCGATCGTATCGCGTTCGGCCCGCAGTCGCTCGCGCGGTTCCCACTCGGGCACGCTCGGCAGAGGCGGCGGGCCGCTGCGAACGATCGCCAGGCTGCCAGGAGCGAACAGGCCCATCTGATTGACGTCTTCCTGACGCGTGCCTGGCGCGGCCCATTGGCAGACAGCCTCCAAGGCTTCAGCCATGGCGCGGCGCGGGGCGCCGGTTGAATCGAACGCGCCGCACTTGATCAAACTTTCGATCACACGCTTGTTCACCAACTGGGTCTGCACACGTTCGCAGAACTCGGCCAGAGCGCCGAACGGACCGGCTCCTTCGCGCGCCGCGATGATCGCCTCAATCGCCTTTGCGCCGACACCGCGGACGGCGCCCAGGCCGAACCGGATCGGCCGCCGCTCTCCATCCGGCGCTCGCCCGACGGTGAAATCCGCGAAGCTCTCGTTGACATCCGGCGGTAGAATCGGAATGCGCGACTCACGACACTCGGCGATGTTCTTGTAGGTCTTGTCCGTGTCGCTCATCTCGAGCGTCATCAAGCCGGCCATGAATTCTTCGCGATAGTGCGCTTTGAGGTAGGCCGTCTGATACGAAACGAGCGCGTAGGCAGCCGAGTGGGACTTGTTGAAGCCATAGGCGGCAAACGTCTCCATCTGCTCGAAGATCTCACGTGCAACTCTCTCTGCAACATTGTTCTTGACCGAGCCCGCCAGAAACACCTCCTTCTGGCGGTCCATCTCTTCCTTCTTCTTCTTTCCCATCGCGCGTCTGAGGTTGTCGGCGTCGCCCAGGGTATAGCCGGCCAGAGCTTGAGCGATCTGCATCACCTGCTCCTGATAGACGATGACTCCGTAGGTGTCGCGGAGAATCGTCTCCAGAGCGGGATGCGGATACTTGATGGCTTCCTTGCCGTGCTTGCGCTTGATGAACTGATCGACCATGCCGCTGTCGAGCGGACCGGGGCGGAACAACGCGTTGACCGCGATGATGTCCTCAAACGTCGTCGGACGGATCTGCGTCAACAGGCTGCGCATACCGCCACTTTCCATCTGAAAGACGCCGACTGTGTCGGCTTTGGCAAGCAACGCGTATGTCGCACGGTCGTCCAACGGCAGGTCGTGGACATCGACGGCGACGTCGCGCCCGGTGCGGATCCGCTCGACGATATTCTGGATCATCGTCAGTGTTTTCAGGCCGAGGAAATCGAACTTGATCAAGCCGATGGCGTCGACATCGGCATAAGGGAACTGGGTCATCACGGCGCCGTCCTTGTCGACGAACAGCGGCAAGCACTCGACCAGAGGACGGTCACCGATGACGACACCCGCGGCATGTTTCGATGCGTGCCGCAGCAAGCCCTCCAAGCGCAGGGCATTGGCGAACAGTTCCTCTTCCCGTGCCCCCTGTTCGCGGATGGTGCGCAACCGCGGCTCCATCTCGAGCGCCTGTTCGAGCGGAAAATCCTTCCCTTGTCGCGGCGCCGGATAGAGCTTGGCGATGCGATCACAATCCTGGTACGGGAACTCGAGAACGCGACCCACGTCTTTGATCGCCTGCTTCCCCTTCAACGTGCCGAAGGTAATGATCTGCGCAACGCGGTCCTCGCCGTACTTCTGACGAACGTAGTCGATGACCTCGTCGCGCCGCTCGAAGCAGAAGTCCATGTCGATATCGGGCATCGACCGCCGTTCGGGGTTCAGAAAGCGCTCGAACAGTAGATTGTACGGCAGGGGGTCGATATCGGTGATGCCGAGGCTGAATGCGACCAGGCTGCCGGCGGCGGAGCCGCGGCCTGGACCCACCGGTATGCCTTGCCGGCGGGCGTAGTTGGTGAAGTCGGCAACGATGAGAAAGTAGCCGGCAAATCCCATTTCGTTGATGATCTCGATCTCGGTCACGAGCCGCGCCTGATATTCCGCCTCTCGCTCAGGATTCCAGTTTTCGGCCTTGCGCAATCCCTCGAGCCGCTGCTCGAGACCGGCGCGGGCGTCACGCTCGAGTAGCTGCTCGAGCGTCATCGCTTCCGGCGCCGCAAAGACCGGGAACTGGTACTTGCCGAACTCCAACTCGAGATCACAGCGCTTGGCGATGTCGAGCGTGTTGGAGATCGCCTCCGGAATTGACCGGAACGCCGCCGCCATCTCTACCCCGTCTTTCACGTAGAGCTGATCGGTCTCGAAGCGCCAGCGGTTCGGATCACTGAGAGTCTTGCCGGTCTGGATGCAGAGAAGGACCTCGTGCGCCTTGGCGTCCTGACTTTCGAGATAGTGACAGTCGTTGGTCGCGACGAGTGGGAGGCTGAGCTCCTGAGCCAGGCGAACGAGCTCGATGTTGGCGCGTTCCTGCTCGGCGAGATGGTTGTCCTGGATCTCGATGTAGTAGCGACCGTCGAACATCTGCCGATACTCGACCATGACGTCACGCGCCCGATCGATGTTGCCGTTCGCGATCGCCTGATTGACTTCGCTCGCCAGGCATCCGGAAAGCGCGATGATGCCGTCGTTGTGATCACGTAACAGCGACTTGTCGATACGCGGCTTGTAGTAGAACCCCTCCTTGTAGCTCAGGGTCACCATCCGGCAGAGATTGCGGTAGCCGGCCGAGTTCATCGCCAACAGGATGAGGTGGTGATTGCCGCCGGCTTCGAAGTCGTCGGCGCGGCCACCCTTATCTGTTCGGTGTTTTGGTGCGACGTAGGCTTCGCAACCGAGGATTGGTTTGATGCCGGCCGCGCTCGCTTTGCGGTAGAACTCGATGGCGCCGAACATGTTGCCGTGGTCGGTGATCGCGACCGCCGGCATCCCTTGCGACTTCACCTTGGCAACCAACGCGTCGATCTTGTTGGCGCCGTCGAGCAAAGAGTACTGCGTGTGAACGTGCAGGTGAACGAAACTCATGCCACCCCTCCTCAGACACCGAGCCGCCCTCGCCCGGCAAGGGAAGATCGGAACCTCAACTTCTCAAGTCCTCAGACCTTCGTCCCTCGGATCACTCCCATTCGATCGTCGCCGGCGGTTTCGACGAAATGTCGTAGACGACGCGGTTGACGCCGCGAACCTCGTTGATCAGACGGATGGAGAGGCGCGCCAGCAACTCGTTCGGTAACTTCGCCCAGTCCGCCGTCATGCCGTCGACACTTTCGACAGCACGCAGCGCCAGGACATTGTCGTATGTGCGCGCATCGCCCATCACACCGACGGTCCGCACCGGCAGCAGCACAGCGAACGCTTGCCACAGTCGATCATAGAGCCCGGCGGCGCGGATCTCTTCGTCGACGATCGCCTCTGCCTCCTGTAGCACCCCTACCCGCTCAGCTGTCACCTCGCCAAGGATACGGATCGCCAGACCGGGCCCCGGAAACGGATGGCGCCCGATGATCGTCTCCGGAATTCCGAGAACGCGCCCCAAATCGCGCACCTCGTCCTTGAACAGCTCGCGCATGGGCTCGATGAGCTGCAACTGCATGCGCTCCGGAAGGCCACCGACATTGTGATGGCTCTTGATGGTCGCTGACGGCCCCTTGAAGGACACGGATTCGATGACGTCAGGATAGAGAGTCCCTTGCGCCAGGAACTTCACCTCCGGAATCTGGCGGGCCTCCTCTTCGAACACCTCGATGAACGTCACGCCAATGATCCGGCGCTTGCGCTCGGGATCCTCGACACCGGCAAGGTTCTTCAAAAACCTCTCACCGGCATCCACCGCTTTAATGCGAAAGTGGAAGGCACTGCGTAGATACTCCATCACCCGCAACGACTCATCGCGGCGAAGGACGCCATTGTCGACAAAGATACAGGTCAGCTGATCGCCGATTGCGTGGTGCACCAGCGCGGCGGTGACTGTCGAGTCCACGCCGCCGCTGAGGGCACATACGACATTGGCGAAACCGACGCGTTCGCGGATTCGTGCCGCTTCGCGCTCGACAAAATTCTCCATCGTCCAGTCGGCTCCGGCGCGGCACACTTTGAACAGGAAGTTCCTGAGAATATCGCGGCCGCGCGGGGTGTGGACGACCTCGGGATGGAACTGCACCCCGAACAAGCGACGCTCGGGATCAGCGCATGCGGCAATGTGCGAATTGGCGCTGTGCGCCAGCGTCGTCCAGCCCGGCGGCAGGGCTTCCATCTTGTCGCCATGGCTCATCCACACCGGTATCGACGGCGCTGCCAGCGATGCTAGAAGATCTCGATCGTCCGTGATGGCAATCTCCGCCGGGCCGTATTCGCGTCTGGTAGTGCGCGCGACTTCGCCGCCGCGAAATAGGAACAAGACACCCATGCCGTAGCAAATGCCGAGCACAGGCAAGCCGAGGTCGAGAACGCCGCGATCGGGCAGCGGTGCGCCCTCTTCGTAAACGCTCGCGGGTCCGCCCGACATGATGATGCCCTCGAGCGGCATCTCACGGACCTTGGCGAGCGGCAGGGAATAGGGATGAATTTCGCAGTAGACGTTGGCTTCGCGCACGCGGCGAGCGATCAGCTGCGTGTACTGGCCGCCGAAGTCGAGAATCAGGATCATCGTGGAAGGCCGTTATCGGTCAGCGGTAATCGGTAATCGGTGATCGGTGTATGTCGTCACACGGATAATCGCTTGCACGCACGCTTCTCGCATCAACTTCCTCCGATCCACCGCTTATCGATTACAGATCACCGGCTACCGATCACTCTCTCCTATAGTTCGGCGGCTCCTTCGTCATGATCACGTCGTGCACGTGGCTCTCTTCGACCGAGGCGCTGGTAATGCGCATGAAGCGGGCGCGCTCCTGCAGATCCGGAATCGTGCGGCAACCGCAGTAGCCCATGCCCGCTTGCAGGCCTCCGACCAGCTGGCTGATGATGAACGCCAACGAGCCTTTGTACGGCACGCGGCCTTCGATCCCTTCGGGCACCAGCTTCATGGTCTCCGCCTCACCGTCCTGCATGTAACGATTGCGGCTGCCCTCGCGCTCGCGGATGGCCTCAAGAGAACCCATGCCGCGATAGAGTTTGTAGGTCCGCCCCTGGTACAGAATCGTCTCGCCAGGGCTTTCCTCGGTTCCGGCGAATAGACCGCCGATCATGACGCTGTCAGCGCCGGCCGCCAACGCCTTGGTGACATCTCCGGAGAACTTTATCCCGCCGTCCGAGATGACGGGTATACCGAAATCGCGCGCCACTTTTACGCACTCCGCAACCGCCGTCAGTTGCGGCACGCCGACACCTGACACTACGCGTGTCGTGCAAATCGAGGCCGGGCCGATGCCGACCTTGATGGCATCAGCGCCGGCGCGGGCCAATGCCCGCGCTCCTTCGCTGGTTGCAACATTCCCGCCGATGACCTCGATGGTTGGATACTTGGCTTTGATCTCTTTGATCGTCCCGAGTACCGCGGCCGAGTGGCCGTGAGCGGTATCGAGCACCAGCACATCCGCGCCGGCACGCACCAGCCGGTCGATTCGTTCCCCGCGGTCGTCGCCCGTCCCAATCGCGGCAGCTACCCGCAGCCGTCCCAATTGATCCTTGCTCGCCTTGGGGAACTGCGCTGCCTTCATGATGTCTTTGACCGTGATCAGTCCTTTGAGCCGATTGTGCTCGTCGACAATGAGCAGTTTCTCAATGCGGTTGGCATGAAGGATCTCCTTGGCTTCCTCCAACCCTGTCCCGGGGCGAGCGGTGATCAGGTTCTCGCGCGTCATCACGTCAGCGACCTTGCGATCGAGGCGCTTTTCGAATCTCAAGTCACGGTTGGTGAGAATACCGACAAGACGGCCTTCCTTGGTCACGGGCACACCGGAGATGTGATACCGGTGCATGATTTCGAGCGCATCGACGATGCGTTGCTCGGGATCGATGGTCACCGGATCCATGACGATACCGCTTTCCCACTTCTTCACCTTTTCCACTTCGAGGGCTTGTTCCTCGATCGAGAGGTTGCGGTGAATTGCACCGATACCGCCTTCCTGAGCCATGGCGATGGCGGTGCGGGACTCGGTGACGGTATCCATCGCCGCGCTGACGAACGGAATGTTCAGGTGAATATTGCGTGTCAATCTGGCGGCAACGTCGGCGTCGCGCGGCATGAAGTCCGCTTCACCGGGAAGCAGCAGCACATCGTCGAAGGTCAGCCCTTCGGGCATGTCATATGAGAACATGGCGCGCACCTCCCGACGGAGCTTTGCCCTCACAGATGCACACAGGCCCACCAGCGCGATCGCGGGTGGGCCCGTGTTTCGAGATAAATCGACAATTCAGTTGAACCATAAATTCTCTTAGCAAAAGCACCATCGGCTTGGCAATAGGGTTCGGCCGCCTACTACATATTGTGGTTTGCACAGACCGACGAGCGGGCTCGCCAGATGCGCGAAGGCTAACGAACAGTCTGCCGCTTTCCCTTCTTGGTCGCTTCGCGACCGGGACGACGTCCGTGACCGCCAGGTCTTTGCCGGAAGCGCAGCTGCAACGGGGTACCGAGCAGGTCGAAGCGATCGCGGAAGACGTTGCGCAGGTAGCGTTCGTAAACCGTGGGGATGGCCAGCTTGGTGCTGGTAAAGATGGTGATCTCCGGTGGCGTGATACCGGTTTGCGCCGCGTAGTAGAAGCGCGGTTGCTTGCCGCGGGTGCTCGGCGGCATGTGCGCCCGTGTTGCTTCCTGAAGAACGCGGTTCAGGTCGGCAGTTTGGAGCTGCAGGTGGTGAGCGTGAATCACCTTACGGAGCATTGGAAACAATTTGTTCAGTCGCGCGCCCGTGTGTGCCGAGAGGGCGATCCCCGGAAGATCCGCGAAGCTAGGGTACTGATCACAGACCTCCGCAATACGTTTGGCCTCATCACGCCGCTCCTCCGGCAGCGCATCCCACTTGTTGAGCACGTACATGAGCGCTCGCCGCCTTTCCCAGGCGTAACCAGCGATACGAGCGTCTTGATCATGAATGCCGTCGACGGCATCGATCACCAGAACGGCCACCTCGGCACGCTCGAGCGCGTGCAGAGCACGAACGACGCTGATGCGCTCGACGTTCTCTTGAACGCGCGGCCGCCTGCGGATCCCCGCGGTGTCAACCAGGACGTAGTCGCTGCCGCCGGAGTGAAACGGCGTGTCGACCGCGTCGCGCGTTGTACCGGGCGTCGAATCGACGATCGCGCGCTCGTAGCCGACAATCCGGTTCACCAACGACGACTTGCCGACGTTGGGGCGTCCGATGATCGCCAAGCGGATTCCTTCGGCCGCCGGCGCGACGACTCCTTCCCGGCTTTCAGGCAACAACTCAACGATTCGATCCATGAGATCGCCAACGCCGTGGCCGTGGGCAGTGGACGTGGGGAAGACCTCGTCCAGGCCGAGCGAGTAGAAGTCCGTGGCGTCCGCTTCGAGCGCCGGCGTGTCGAGCTTGTTGACGGCACAAAGTAGTGGCTTGCGTAGACGCCGCAGGCGATCCATGAGCGTCCGGTCTTCGGGATTCACTCCGGCGCGGCCGTCGACGACCAGGATCACGGCGTCGGCCGTGTCGGCGGCAAGCTCCGCTTGGGCGCGCACCGACGCCGCCAGCGCCGATGCGTCGCGATCCTCGAATCCGCCGGTATCGACCAGGAGTAAGCCGCGGTTTCCCCATTCGACGACGCCGATGTTGCGGTCGCGAGTGACACCGGGGGTACTGTCGACGATGGCTTGCCTGCCACGCACCAGCCGATTGAACAGTGTCGATTTGCCCGCATTGGGTCGTCCGATGATCGCAACGACCGGCAGTCCACTGCCAGGGTGTGCGCCGGCCAACGCGACGCCTGCATCGTCGTCCCGTACCGGCCGAGTTCTATCTGTCATCAAAGACCGAACTCTTTGATGCGTGCGGCGTTGGTCGTCCAGCGCTCCTGGACACGCACGAAGAGCCGGATGAAGATCCGCCGGCCGAGAACTTCTTGCAGCTCGAGGCGCGCCTCTGTTCCGATCTGCTTGATGCGAGCGCCCTTCGCGCCGATGACGATCGCCTTTTGCGACTCGCGCTCCACGTGGATGGTGGCGTCGATGACGGCGAGGTCACCCTTCTCCTCAAATACATCGACGGTCACGGCCACGGCATACGGCACTTCATGACGAGTTTGCAGCAGCACCTTTTCGCGCACGACTTCTTGCGCCAGCATGCGTTCGGTTTGATCGGTCAGCGTGTCGCCATCGTAGTAGCGGGGGCCGTGGGGCAACATCTCGATGATCTGGTTGACCAGCTCATCGACATTGTTACCGTCGAGTGCGCTGATCGGCACCAGGTGTCGTTCCGGCAATTGTTGCTCGATCTCGGCTAGAATCGGCAGCAACGCCTCACGCCGCTTCGTGTCGATCTTGTTCAGGGCCACACAGGTCGGATGATCCTGTGCCCGCAAGCGTGCTGCGAGGCGCTTGTCGTCACCGGTCAGCCCGCGCTCCGCATCGACCACCCATAAGATGACGTCAGCGTCGCCAAGCGCCTGTTCGGCGGCCTCCTTCATGCGCTGGTTCAGCAATGTCGGCGATTCGTGCACGCCGGGGGTGTCCAGGAACAGGATCTGCGCTTGCGGCATGGTTTTGATCCCGAGGATCCTGCCACGCGTCGTTTGCGGCTTCGGGGTGACGATCGCAACTTTCTGGCCGAGGATCTGGTTCAGCAACGTCGACTTGCCGACGTTGGGACAGCCGATGATCGCAACATAACCGGATCGATGCTCGGTCGCCTGGACTGGATCGGTGGTCATCGTCATGAAAACTCAAACGCGCTCGCTCGGATCGAACAGCTTCTTGTATTCCGCGACGGCGAAACGATCTGTCATACCGGCGATATAGTCGGCGACGACGCGCGATTGATCTTCTCCGGCTCGACAGCGAGCGAGCACGTGCGGTGGCAGCTGAGCCGGCTCTTCCATGTACGCACGGAATAGATCGCGCATTACATTCTGCGCCTTCACGGCCATGCGCATGACACGGTAGTGACGGTAGAGATTTTCCATCAGAAACGCTTTGAGCTCGAGCCGCCGCGATTCCATCGTGTCGCCGAAGGTGGCGATCGGCCGACCGACATCGCGAACATCCTGCACGGTCTCGATGTGCAGCTCTTCGACCCGCCGCCGTACGGTGGCGATCAGGTCGGTGACGAAGTCATCGATCAAAGTCCGCAAAACCTGATAGCGCCAAACGCGGAAGCCGGCATCGGGAGATTGCTGTCGGATGCGGCCGAAGGTTTCGCGCCAGAGGGAAACGTCCTCCAGTTGTCGCGGCATCAGAAGCCCTGACTTGAGGCCGTCGTCGATGTCGTGCACGTTGTAAGCAATCTCATCCGCGTAGTCGACGATTTGCGCTTCGATGCAGGGTGCTTTCCCAGAATCGAAGTCGGCGGCCAGCGGCTTGTCGTAGGGCGGCGAGTGCTTGACGATGCCTTCGCGGACTTCGAACGTGAGATTCAAGCCGGAGAAATCGGGATAACGCTCTTCGAGCACGTCCACAATGCGCAGGCTCTGAGCGTTGTGCTCGAACCCGCCGTACGGTTTCATTTCCTTGTCGAGAGCGCGTTCACCGGCGTGTCCGAAGGGCGTATGTCCGAGGTCATGGGCCAGAGCGACGGTCTCGGCGAGATCTTGATTGACGCGCAGAGCTGCCGCGATCGTACGGCTGATCTGCGCAGCCTCCATCGAGTGAGTGAGACGCGTGCGGTAGTAGTCCCCTTCGTGATTGATGAAAACTTGGGTTTTGTACTCCAGCCGACGGAAAGCCGTAGAGTGGATGATGCGATCACGGTCACGCTGGAAAGCCATGCGGAACGCGTGCTCAGGCTCCGGGTGAACGCGGCCGCGAGAGTTGCGACTGCGCATGCCCCACCCTAGCAGGCGGGCATCTTCTTCGTCCTCGAAGAGCAAACGTTCCATCCGCGTGGACTATACGTTCGGGCGTGGTGGCCAGCAAGGAAGGAAGTCGCGAGCGGCCAGACCCACTGATAGGTTGATGCCGTGACTGGAGCGGGCAACTACAGAGTGGGCACGGCGTCGTGGACCGACCCGACTCTTCTCGCGACAAGCTTCTACCCGGCCGGCGCGCATACGGCGGAAGCCCGGCTGCGCTACTATTCCGAGCACTTCCGCACTGTGGAAGTCGACTCCTCGTTCTATGCATTGCCGAGCGAGCGCAATGCGCAACTGTGGGTGCAGCGGACCCCCGACGACTTTGACTTCAACGTCAAGGCGTTCGCGCTACTCACCGGACATGCCGCGGATACGAAGGCGTTGCCGAAAGAGGTGAAGGCGCTGCTCGGCGCCGAAGCACTGCGGCACCCGCGCATCGAAAAACCCGACCGCCCAGTCCTCGACCTCTGCTTCGAGATGTTCCGTGCGGCGATTACGCCTTTGTACCGCGCCGGCAAACTCGGCTGCATCCTTTTTCAGTTTCCGCCATGGGTGAAAGCCAGTCCGCGCAACCGCGAGTACATCGACTTCTGCCGCGCGCAGTTGCCCGACTATCGTCTTGCCATCGAGTTTCGCCATTCAAGCTGGCTTGGCGACAACGCGGAGGCGACGCTGTCCTTCCTTCGCGAACGCGACCTGCCGCTGGTCTGCCTCGATGCCCCGTCGGCACCGTCGATCCCGCGAACGCCCTACCAGCTCACGAGCGACGTCGGCTATGTACGACTCCACGGACGCAACCGCCAGGCATGGTTTCATCGAGGCGGTACAGCCGCCGATCGATTCAACTATATGTACTCGGACGTTGAGCTGCGCGAATGCGCCGCCCACATCGTTACGTTGGATCGAGCGAACAAGACTTATGTGCTGTTCAACAATTGCTACGCCGATCAAGGTGTGAGAAACGCCGCAACCATGCAGCATTTGCTAACGAGCCAGGACTCGCGCCGGTGAGAGCTGCTCAGCGAGCACTCAGCTCCCGCAACAGGTTCCGCGCCCGCAGCAGTTTGTCCGGTTTCTTGTCGCGCGTAGCAATTTCGACGGCTTTTTCGAGGAGGGGGATACTGCGGTCAGGGTAGCCGAGATCGCGGTACAGCTCGGCAAGCTCGATGCGCGCGGCACACGCGTTGTCGTAGTCGAGCTCGACCGAACGTGCCAAATACTCGCTCGCTTTCTGGTTGCTACCGCCGAGGGCCCAAGGCAGTTGGCGATACATGCCGCCTTTCGCCGCCAGGGCGTCGGCGTGATTTGGGTTCAACTCCAGCGCTCGATTGAGCTCGCGATTCGCCTCGACCAATGTCAGCGGATTCGGCACGAAGCCGTCGTGCATCATCACCCGACCTTGGTTAGCGAACAGAGCGAAGTGCGCGTCGGCGTTCAAATCGTCGGCCCGGATCGCTTGCTGCGCCACCTCGACGCCGCGACGGTAGGCTTCGATCTTCAACTTCAAATCCGTCGTCTCTTCGCCGCGACGGAGGTAATCGAGGGACTCGAGAGCGAGCTTTTGCGCCTGGGAGACGGGTTGCTCGGCACTCTGAGCGGTCGCTTCAGTGACAGCTACTGCGACGAGGAGCAGCAATAACTTCACTGCGCCGAAGGTGAATCTTGCGATCATGTGCTGCCGGTACCCAAATGGTGCCATCGACGATCCGCGAAGGCAACCGCTTCTCGTGATCGCATGCCGCAGGGGACGATGCAGCGATCAGACGTTGAATCGAAAGTGCGCAATATCACCGTCTTGAACGACGTACTCCTTCCCTTCGAGACGAAGCTTCCCGACTTCTCGACACCTGGCTTCGCTGCCGTATTGTTTGAAGTCATCGAACGCGGTGATCTCGGCGCGGATGAAGCCACGCTCGATGTCACTGTGGATCTTGCCCGCGGCCTTGACCGCAGACGTGCCGCGCTTGATCGTCCAAGCCCGCACCTCGTCTTCACCGGCAGTCAAGAAACTGATCTGATCCAGCAGTTGATACGCGGCCCGAATGAACCGGTCGCGTGCCGTCTCCTTCAGGCCCAGATCTTCGAGGAAGGCCTGCCGGTCCGCCGCTTCGAGTGCCGAAATTTCGGCTTCAATCTTGCCGGAGAGGACGAGCCCTTCGATCTTCTCGTTCTGCAGCGCCTGCTGCACCGTCGCCGACATCGCTGTTCCGATTTCGGCTTCGCCGACATTGAGAACCGCCATCATCGGCAGTCGCGAGATGAAGCCGAACCCCGATAGCGCCGCAACTTCCTCACTAGCTAGGTCGATGTGACGCAAAGGTGTCTCGGCATCCAACAGTTCCTTGCAACGCTGCAATAGTGCGATTTCTCGTTCCTTGCCCTTCTCCTTCTTCAGCCGTTCGAGCCGCTTTTCGACAATGGCCAGGTCGGCAAGGACGAGCTCTCCTTTGAAGTTGTTGAGGTCACGCACTGGATCGGACGGCTTCTCGACGATCGGGTCCGGAAAACCGCGTACGACCTGAACGAGGGCGTCGACTTCGCGCATTTGAGTCAGCGTTCCCTGATCAAGGGCGCCGCTGCTGCCGCCGGCGGCTGGCGGTGGGAAGTCGACGAAGATCATTTCGGCGTACGTGGTTTTGCGCGGCTTGAACTGCTCGCTGAGCCAGTCGATGCGCGCGTCGGGCACCTTGATGCTGCCGAGGTGCACCTTGTCGGTAAACCCACCGACATCGGCTTGTTGACCGCTCAAGGCGTTGAAGATGGTTGTCTTCCCGCTGCGGGGAAAACCGGCGATTCCGACTTTCATGCAGCCGTCAGGGCTTCGCTTGCTTTTCGACCAGAGCCCGAATCTTCAGGCGCAGGGCATTGAGACGAATGAAGCCTTCAGCGTCGGATTGTTGATAGACGGAGTCCTCCTCGAACGTCGCAATATCCGGGCGATAGAGTGACTTCGGCGATTTGCGGCCCGCTATGATTGCATTCCCCTTGTATAGCTTGAGGCGGACGGTACCGGTGACGGCACGCCCGGCTTCGTCGAGAGCGACCTGGAGCATCCGGCGTTCGGGCGCAAACCAGTACCCGTAGTAAACCATCTCGGCGTAGCGCGGGATGAAGGAGTCGCGCAGATGCAGCACTTCACGATCGAGCGTCAAAGACTCGAGGGCGCGACGGGCAACGTGTAGTAACGTACCGCCGGGGGTCTCATAGACACCGCGCGACTTCATGCCGACGTAGCGGTTCTCGACCAGATCGACACGCCCGATGCCGTGCTTGCCGCCAAGAGTATTGAGGCGCGCCAGCAGGTTCGCCGGCGTCAGTTTCTCCCCATTCACCGCAACCGGGTCGCCGGCTTCGAAGTCGATCTCGACATGCTCCGCCTTGTCGGGAGCCTTCTCGGGAGAGGCGGTCAGCAAAAACATGTCCTCATAAGGCGGATTCCAAGGATCCTCGAGTATGCCGCCCTCGTAGCTGATGTGCAGCAGGTTGCGGTCCATGCTGTACGGCTTTTCCTTGGTCACCGGAATCGGGATCTTCTTGCTCTCGGCGTAAGCGATGAGCTTGGAGCGCGAGTTGAGATCCCAGAGACGCCAGGGCGCGATGATCTTGATGTCGGGCCGCAGGGCGAAATAGGTCAGCTCGAAGCGGACCTGATCGTTCCCCTTCCCGGTCGCGCCATGCGCCACGGCATCAGCGCCTTCTTTGTTGGCGATTTCGATCTGTCGCTTGGCGATCAGTGGCCGGGCGATCGACGTGCCGAGCAGGTACGTGCCTTCGTACACAGCGCAGGCGCGCAGCATGGGAAAGACGTAGTCACGAACAAACTCCTCGCGCAGATCTTCGATGTAGATCGCGCTGGCGCCCCCTGCCTTGGCTTTACCCTCGACCGGGGAGAGCTCTTCTCCCTGACCGAGATCGGCGCAGAAGCAAACCACCTCGGCGCCGTAGGTGTCGATCAGCCAACCAAGGATGACCGAGGTATCTAAGCCACCGGAATACGCGAGTACGAACTTCTTGGGAGCATCTTTCATAACGTGTGGGTCCTACTAGGTCCCTAGGACCTATGATTCTCCAGCAGCCACACCATCACCGCCTTCTGTGCATGCAGACGATTTTCGGCTTCGTCGAAGACAATGGACTGAGGCCCATCGATCACCTCGGAGGTAATTTCCTCACCGCGATGCGCCGGTAGACAATGCATGACCACCGCATTGGGGCGAGCCCGCCGTACGAGCTGGGCGTTGATTTGAAAGGCAGCGAAGTCACGCCGGCGTTTCTCGGCTTCATCTTCCTGACCCATGCTCGTCCAGACGTCGGTGTAGAGTACATCGGCATTATGGGCTGCTTCGGTGACGTCGTGTGTAACGCTGACGTCGGCGCCGGCGTCGCGAGCCCGCTGGAAGACTGCCTTGTCAGGCTCGTATCCCTCGGGACAAGCGAGTACGAACTGGAAGTCGAATTTCGCGGACGCGTTGATCCAGGAATTCGCCATGTTGTTGGCGTCGCCGATGAAGGCGATGCGCAGCCCGTCGAGAGCGCCGCGTTTTTCGACGATGGTGAAGCAATCGGCAAGCACCTGCGCCGGATGATAGAGATCGGACAGGCCATTGATCACCGGCACGTCGGTATTGGCCGCCATCTCGACCAGGGTCGCATGCGAAAACGTCCGCGCCATGATCAGGTCGACCCAGCGCCCGAGATTGCGGGCGATATCGGCGACCGACTCACGTCGCGCGAGCTGGATGTCCGTCGGCGTCAGATAGATCGGATAGCCACCGAGCTGGCTGATGCCGACCTCGAACGTTACCCGCGTACGCAAGCTGGGTTTCTCGAAGATCATCGCCAACGATTTGCCCTTCAGATAGGGCTCCTGCTTGCCGGCCTTGAGCTCGCGCTTCAGCCTTGCTGAAAGCTGAAGGAGCTCCTCGAGCTCGGTCCGGCTCAGGCTTTGAAGATCGAGAAAATCGCGTTTCATGCCTTCAGAACACGCTCCAGGATCGAAACCGCTTCGTCGACCTCGTCAGCCGTGACGATGAGCGGCGGCGAAAGGCGCAGAATGCTGCCTCCGGTGGAATTGATCAAGAGGCCGGCGGCGCGACACGCCTCGACCACGGGTGCGCCGGCCCGGTCGAGCTCGACACCGAGCAAGAGCCCGGCGCCACGCACGCTCTTCACGACTCCATTCAGACGCCGCAGGCGATCGACGAGATAGACGCCCTGCTTGCGGCAGTTTTCGAGTACGCCGTCGTGCAGCAACACCTCGAAGACCGTGATGGCTGCTGCACAGGTGAGTGCGTTTCCGCCGAACGTCGATCCGTGCGAGCCGGCATCAAAACTCTTGGCGACATCCTGGGAAGCCAGCATGGCGCCAATCGGTACGCCCGCTCCAAGCCCCTTCGCCAGTGTCATGATGTCGGGCTGGATGCCTCCCTGCTCGTAGGCAAACAGTGTCCCCGCCCGTCCCATCCCGGTCTGAATCTCATCGAGAATGAGCAGCAAGCCGTGCTGATCGCAGACCTCGCGGACTCCACGCAGGTACGCCGGATCGGGAGTGACCACGCCGCTCTCGCCCTGGATCGGCTCGATCATCACTGCCACGGTGCGCGGTGAGATGGCGATCCGCAGAGCTTCGAGGTCGTTGAACGGAAAATATCGAAATCCTTCCGGCAACGGTTGGAACCCACGGCGCACTTTTTCCTGGCCGGTGGCGGCGATCGTTGCGATCGTACGCCCGTGGAACGAACCGGTCGCCGTGAGGATTTCGAAGCGGCCGCCGCCGCGGTCGCTGCCGTAGCGTCGCGCCAGCTTGATCGCGGCCTCGTTGGCTTCAGCGCCACTGTTACAGAGGAAGACGCGATCGGCGAACGAATGCGAACACAGCAGCTGTGCCAACACGGCCTGCGGCTCGCTGTGATGCAGGTTCGACACGTGCAGGATCTTGTTCGCCTGGGCTGCGATCGCAGCGGTCACCTTGGAATGAGCGTGGCCGAGATTCGCAACGACCGTGCTCGCAAAGAAATCCAGGTATTCCTTGCCGTCCGCATCCCACACCCGGCTCCCCTGGCCGCGTACCAGGGCCAGCGGCGCGCGCGCGTAGGTCGGGAACAGGTAACGATCATTCAAGGAGATGATTTCTGCATTGGTCATCGGTTTGATCTCGGGTGAGCGGCGCGGATACAACCTCGCGCCACGCTCCACCTTTAGGCTTTTGCACGCAGGCCGCGGACTTTGGTCTTGGCGCGCGGATCTTTCGAAGATGCGCGCACGACCTCGGTGCCCACTCCCTCATCGGTGAAAATCTCCAACAAGAGTGCATGGCGCACACGTCCGTCGATGATGTGCGTCTTGTGTACACCACCTTGCAGCGCATCAATGCAACATTCGACTTTGGGAATCATCCCTTCGCCGATGACTCCGTCACGAACGAGGTCCTGGGCGTAGTCGCTGTCAAGGGTCCGAAGAACGTTGCCCTGTGCGTCCCGGATACCGTCGACGTCAGTCAACAGAATGAGTTTTTCGGCATGCAGCGCTTCGGCCACTTCGCCGGCTACATGGTCCGCATTGATGTTGTACGTCTCGCCGTCCTCGCCTACACCGACGGGCGCAATCACTGGAATGAAACCGTCGCGGTCGAGCGTCTCGATCACGGTCGGATTGATGGCGCGGACTTCACCCACCAGGCCAATGTCGACCTTGCCGCCCTTGCCCGACTTGCCGGTGGCGACTGTGAGCCGGCGCGCCAGAATCAGCTTGTCGTCTTTGCCGCTGAGCCCGACAGCTCGCCCACCGTGATGAGTGATCAGATTGGCAATCTCCTTGTTGATCTTGCCGACGAGGACCATTTCGACCACGTCCATGGTCGCCTGGTCGGTAACCCGCATGCCGCGGACAAACTGCGACTGGATTCCTAGTTGGCCCAGAAGCTGCGCGATCTGCGGACCGCCACCGTGGACGATCACGGGATTGATGCCGATGTACTTCAGAAGGACGATGTCTTGCGCGAAGCTCGCCTTCAGTCGCTCATCGGTCATCGCGTGACCGCCGTACTTCACGACGATTATTTTTCCCGAAAAGCGCCGCAAATAAGGCAACGCTTCGAGCAGTACGTCGGCTTTGGCGATCAGATCTTCCATTCAGCCTTGTGGGGCGACCCTTCGGAGGGTCCTACCGCGATCCCATTTAGCCCGATGTCGTACGAGTGTCGAGCCGCACGTTCGCGGATTTTTCAAAGGATGTAGCGAGACAGGTCTTCGTTCCCGACGATGTCCTTGAGAACTTCCCGGACGTACGCCGCATCGATGACCACTTCGCGTCCGTTCATCTCCGGGGCATCGAACGAGAGCGTCTCGAGGAGGCGTTCGACGACCGTGTGAAGCCGACGGGCGCCGATGTTCTCGGTACTCTGGTTCACCTGGGCAGCGATCGCCGCGATCTCCACGACGGCGTCATCGAGCACGCGCAAGTTGACGCCTTCCGTGCGCATCAGTGCTTCGTACTGCTTGATCAGGGCGTTCTTCGGCTCAGTCAGGATTCGGACGAAGTCTTCGCGGGTCAGCGGCTCGAGCTCGACCCGTATAGGAAAGCGACCTTGGAACTCGGGAATCAGATCTGAGGGCTTCGACGTGTGGAAAGCGCCCGAAGCGATGAAGAGCACGTGATCCGTACGTACCATGCCGTACTTGGTATTCACCGTGCTGCCTTCGACGATCGGCAACAGGTCGCGCTGCACGCCCTGGCGCGAAACATCAGGGCCAATCGCATTTTCGCGGCCGGCGATCTTGTCAATCTCGTCGATGAAGACAATGCCTGATTCCTCGACACGCCGGACCGCTTCCTTGGTGACGACGTCCATGTCGATCAGCTTGCCGCTTTCTTCTTGCGCCAACAGTTCGAGGGCTTCGGGTATTCTCACGTGCTGTTTCTTCGCCTTCTTCGGCATGAAGGTCGAAAACAAGTCCCGCATCTGCGTTTCGAGCTCTTCCATTCCTTGTGGCGCGAAGACCTCCACCGCGGGCGACGAGCGCGAAAGCTCGAGCTCGACAACACGCTCGTCGAGCTTGCCGTCACGCAGCATCTGTCGCAGTTTGTCGCGCGTCGCATTGGGCGCCTCGGAGCTCTCGCTGCCACCGCTGCCCATCGACTCGATACGCTTGTTCCCCGGGAGCAACAGGTCGAGCACTCGTTCCTCCGCCAGCTCCTGGGCTCGGATCTGCACCTTCTCCTGCTCCTCCTCCTTGACCATCTTCACGGCGAGGTCGATCAGATCACGGATGATCGATTCGACATCGCGACCGACATATCCGACCTCGGTAAACTTCGAAGCCTCTACTTTGACGAACGGCGCTTGCGCCAGACGGGCAAGGCGGCGGGAGATCTCCGTCTTACCGACCCCGGTGGGTCCAATCATGATGATGTTCTTAGGGGCGATCTCATCGCGCAGCTCGTCTGGAACTTGCAGACGTCGCCAGCGGTTGCGCAGCGCGATCGCGACGGCGCGTTTCGCCTTGCGCTGACCGACGATGTAACGGTCGAGCTCGGAAACGATCTCTCGGGGTGTCATCTGGCTCATGTGGCTAGATTGCTAGCATGGCGCGATCGGTGCGGGTAGCGGGGCAAGGGGGGATGAGGACATTGATCAGTGGTCGGTCTTCGGTGATCGGTGAGCCCCCGCGGCGACCGTGAGATAGTCGCCTCAACCGACAACCGTCAATCGATCACCGATTACAGTTCTTCGATGGTGAGCTGGTCGTTGGTAAAGACACACAGCTCGGCCGCCGTGCGCATCGATTCCAGGGCGATCGTGCGCCCATCGAGCTGCGTGTGCTTCATCAAGACACGGGCAGCAGCGAGCGCGTAGTTACCCCCGGAACCGATGGCAATGACGTCGTCGTCAGGCTCGAGAATGTCGCCGGACCCGGAGAGCAGCAACAGCAGATCGCGGTCCGCGGTGAGGAGGAGCGCTTCGAGACGCCGCAGGACGCGATCGGAGCGCCAGTCTTTCGCCAGCTCGACAGCGGCGCGGCGCAAGTTGCCGCCGTGTTGCTGCAAGCACTTCTCAAACTTCTCGAATAGTGTGAAGGCGTCGGCGGTGGAACCGGCAAAGCCGGCCAGAACCTTGCCGTCGTGGATCGCGCGCACTTTCTTGGCACCGCGTTTCATCACGGTGTTGCCGAAGCTGACCTGCCCGTCGCCGGCCATCACCACCTTGCCGGCGCGCCTGAGCGCAAGGATCGTGGTTCCGTGGAATTGAGATGGTTCGGGAAGGCTGCTCATCGACATCACTCCAAGTGAAGGTTCAGGCTCGCGGATGTGCCTTGTCGTACACCCTCATGAGCTGGTCCATGTTCACGTGCGTATAGCGTTGCGTCGTCGACAAGCTGGCATGGCCCAGCAGCTCCTGAATGGCACGCAGATCGGCGCCCGCGTTCAGGAGATGCGTTGCAAAGCTGTGACGCAGCGCATGTGGACTGGCTTTGGTGGACAGTCCGCTGGCAACAACGTAGCGGTCGACGAGGCGGGCCACACTGCGTGTCGTCAAGCGTTGCCCGCGGCAGTTCAGGAACACCGCTTGGGGATCGCACAGCCGTCTGGGACAGAGTTTCGGGATGGACATCTGATAGGCATCCAGTGCGGCCAGGGCGCGGTCGCCGAATGGCACAACCCGCTCCTTGCGTCCCTTGCCGCGCACCCGCAGGAGTTGCTCGCGGCGGTCGATGTCGCTCCAGTCCAGGCCGACGAGCTCACTGACCCGCAAACCGGCGGAATAAACCATCTCGAGCATCGCCCGGTCTCGCAAACCATCGGGCTTGTCTTTGGGCGGCGCTTCGAGCAGGCGCACCATGTCGTCCACGGACAGGTGTACGGGTAACTGTTTTTCCTTCTTCGGCGTGCTGATCCCCATGCTCGGATCGGCGCCGATGTGGCCGCGGCGATGAAGGTAGCGAAAGAACTTCTTCACGGCGGACAGCTTGCGGCCGGCCGAGCTCTTGCGGTTACGCCGCAGCAGGTCAGTCAGAAAGGCACGCAATACGAGATGGTCGACCTTGCCGACTTCGACCTCGCCCTTGCGGTTGCACAGGCGGCTCTGCGGCTGCAAGAAGGCGCGGAGTTGACGTAGGTCGCTGCCGTAGTTGCGAACGGTGTGTGCCGACGCGTTCTCCTCGGACACCAAAGATCGCTCGAACTCCTCGATGAGTGAGAGCACGTCAACCTCCGTCTCTATCGCCGCCCGCGAAGCGTATGCTATCAACGCAGTAATGCCGCGGCAATCGAAGGCAGAAGACTGTCGCATTGTGTTCATGGAGAGGCTTTGTCATCACTGCGGTCGCGACATCGGCAACCTGGAACGCGTCGGTCGCCGGGACGCCTGCTTTCACTGCGGTTGGGACTTGCACTGCTGTCGCAACTGCAGCTTCTACGATCCCGCGTACCACAATCAATGTCGCGAGCCGCAAGCCGAACGGCAAGTCGAGAAGGAGGCCGGCAACTTTTGCGAGTATTTCAGCTTTCGTGTCGCAAGCGCGGGGAAAGCGGACGTTCCGAAGACCGATCCTCGCAAGCAGCTCGATGTACTCTTCGGCAAGAAAAAGTGATGCGTCGCCAGACCAGATCGAAGGCCACCACCCTGCTCTTCCTTGGTCTGGCGGCTGTCAGCGGCTGCATGCCGAATGACAGCTCCTCCCGCGGGGTCGCGGAGGTTTTCGTCGACAAGCACTACGTCCAGATCGATCCCGCCGGCGCCGAGCCCTTTTGCTTCGGCCTGGCGCTGGCCAAGGTCAAGGAGGTCCGCAAGCTCACCGCGGGTGTGGTCATCGACGAGATGACCAAGAAGCCGACGGTGCGCTACAAGATCGTCGAGGCCAAGGAAGAAGCCGACCATGGCACCTATGTCTTCGACGGCACGATCTATGTCGAAGGCGACGATGCACTTTCCCGGCGCTGGATCGTTTCGACCCGGAAGGACGGGGAAAAGTGGAAAGTTTCCAACTTTACGGAAGAGTACGACTGAAGATCACTTACCGGCGAATCTAGGCTCCCTTTTCTCCATGATCGCGGTGACGCCTTCGCGTGCATCTTCGGTGCGAAACGTCATCCCCTGGTTGAGCCCTTCGTATTCGAGCATGTCTTCGAGGCTGTGCTCGACACCGCGGTAGATAGCGCGTTTGGTCATGCGGACAGCGATCGGCCCGCTGGCTGCGATTTCCGATGCAAGCTGGTCGACGGCCGGAGCAAAGGACTCCTGCGGGACGGTTCGATTCACCACCCCGAGTCGCTCAGCCTCGTCGGCGTCGAAGACACGTCCGGTGAAGAACAGCTCGCAGGCGCGCGCCGTCCCGACGAGCCGTGGCAGGAAGTAGGTACCACCCATTCCCGGATGAATCGCCAGGCGAGTGAAGGTCATCCCCATCTTCGCCCCGGTGACGGCGATGCGCATGTCGCAGGCGAGCGCGATGCAAAGGCCGGCACCGATCGCGTGGCCGTTGATGGCGGCGATCGTCGGAATGGGTAGACTGCGGATCGACAAATACCGGGCGTAAAAGTCACGCGGCGAGCCGGCCATGCTCGGCGCCTCCTCCGACACGCGCGCGCCGGTATCGCGCGCCAACATCCCGAGGTCGCCACCGGAACTGAAGGATTTGCCACTACCGGTGAGAATCATAACCCGCGCATCGGCATCGGCACGAACCTCCTCGACCGCCCGTACGACCTCCTCGCCCATTGCCGGCGACATGGCATTGCGACTGTCAGGCCGATTGAACGTCAATCGAACGATGCCCTCTTGCCGCGTCAGGAGAATATGCTCGTAGCTCATCCGTGTTCGCCTCCTTCGGGGCGCTGTGCGCCCGCCACAGCCCATAGCCGAATCCATCGAGCTGCTCAAAGTTCATGCCGGCACGCGCTGCAGTCGTCACGACTCGAGCGGGCCGGCTTGATGCAGCATTCGAAATACGACTATATGTTCCCGGTTCACGCTCTCGGCAACCGGCCGCGCAACGGCGCGGCAGACCCAGCAATGAAAGGAATCTCTGCAATGGGAAGAAAGAAGATTGCGCTCATCGGATCCGGAATGATCGGCGGCACGCTCGCGCATCTGTGCGCATTGAAGCAGATCGGCGATGTCGTGTTGTTCGACGTCGTCGAAGGCCTGCCTCAGGGAAAGGCCCTCGACCTCATCGAAGCCGGGCCTATCGAGGGCTTCGACTGCTCGATCGTCGGAACGAACTCCTACGAGGACATCGAAGGCGCTGATGCCTGCATCGTCACCGCCGGGCTGCCGCGCAAACCAGGGATGAGCCGCGATGACCTGCTTTCGGTGAATACGAAAATCATGATGGACGTGGCCACCAACATCCGGGACCGCGCTCCCGACGCCTTTGTAATCGTCATCACCAATCCGCTCGACGCCATGGTCACCGCGATGAAGTCGATCACCGGGTTTCCCAAGCAACGAGTGGTTGGACAAGCGGGCATCCTCGATTCCTCGCGTTATCGGATTTTTGTCGCAATGGACCTCGGCGTATCGGTGCAGAGCGTCTCCGCCCTCGTCCTTGGCGGCCACGGCGACGATATGGTTCCGGTGCGCCAGTATTGCCGAGTCGGCGGAGTCGCCGTCGAGAAACTGATACCGGCGGGTCGGCTGGCTGCGATCGAGCAGCGCGTGCGCCAGGCGGGCGGCGAAATCGTCGGCTTGCTGAAGACTTCGGCGTACTACTCTCCCGCACACGCCGCGATCCAGATGCTGGAAGCGTATTTCCACGACCACAAGCAGATTCTTCCCTGCGCCGCGCTGCTCGAAGGCGAGTACGGCGTCAAGGGGTTCTACGTCGGTGTGCCGGTCGTCATCGGTGCGGGCGGGGTCGAGCGGGTGGTCGAGATCGAGCTGACCGACAGCGAACGGCAAGCGTTCCAAGAATCCGTGAGTCATGTCCGCGAGCTGGTCGAAGCAGCCCAGAAGTTCCTCCCGCAATCGGGTGTATGAACATCCACGAATTCCAGGCAAAGCAAGTCCTGCGACGCTACGGCGTCCCGGTACTGGACGGTAAAGTCGCTTCCACTCCCGACGAGGTGGCCGAGGTTGCCCGTGACCTCGGTCCGGTTTGCGTCGTTAAGGCGCAGATTCACGCCGGCGGTCGTGGCAAGGCAGGCGGCGTAAAGGTCTGCCGCAGCCCAGAGGAAGCACGCACGTTCGCCGCCGGGCTCCTTGGAAAGCCATTGGTTACACACCAAACCGGGCCCGACGGGCGCATCGTGCGCCGCGTCTTCGTCGAGAAGGGTTGCAACATCGACCGCGAGCTTTACCTCGCAATGGTGGTGGACCGTGCCAAGGGCTGGCCGACTCTCATGGCAAGCGCCGAAGGCGGGGTGGAAATCGAAGAGGTAGCGGCACGCACGCCGGAGAAGATCTTCCGCGAAGCCATCGATCCGGTGGTCGGGCTGCAGGCATTTCAAGCGCGCAAGTTGGCCTTTGCCCTCGAGCTGCCGAAATTGAGCATCAACAAGTTCGCCGCCTTCGCCAACAGGTTGTACAAGGCCTTCATCGAGTGTGATGGGTCACTGGCGGAGATCAATCCACTGGTCCTGACCAAGGAAGGTGACCTGGTGGCGCTCGACGCCAAGATGGGCTTCGACGACAACGGGCTCTTCCGACACGCCGAGATTCGCGAGCTACGCGACATCCACGAAGAGGATCCCAAAGAAGTCGAAGCCTCGAAGTTTGACCTGTCCTACATCTCGCTCGACGGCAACATCGGTTGCATGGTGAATGGCGCCGGCCTGGCAATGGCAACGATGGACATCATCAAGAAGTACGGTGGTGAGCCGGCGAACTTCCTCGACGTCGGCGGGGGGGCGTCGACCGAGAAGGTGACGGCGGCGTTCAAGATCATCCTGCAAGACGAGAACGTGCGCGCCGTCCTGATCAACATCTTCGGCGGCATCATGCGCTGCGACGTCCTGGCAACGGGCGTTGTCGAAGCCGCTCGGGAGGTACAGCTACGCGTGCCGCTGGTTGTCCGTCTGGAAGGTACGAACGTCGAGATTGGCCGTAAAATACTCGCCGATTCGGGCTTGAACATCATTTCGGCGGTCAACATGGCCGACGCCGCCGAGAAGGCCGTGGCCGCCGCCAAACGGGCTGGTTGAGAGGTCCCAGGTTATGCACAGAATCCTGTGGACAACCTGTGGACGAGATAGCGCTAAGCCCTGACTATCAAGGCTGCGAGCGATTTGCCGCAATTTGCGGCAGCGGCTGAATCGTCCAGTTCATCAAGGAATTTGATAGGTTTCGCGAAATTTCGCGGAGTTCCTCAATGTTACGGCCGTGTGGCCACGGATATCCACGAAAATATTGCAGATGTTGATAAGCGCGCCTCGGCGCGCCCTATAGGTCCTTCTGGACGATGGCGTCTTTCTTCGACGTCTCGGACTGTATCAGGTCCCCGTTGATGTAGAGATTGAGCGTGATTTCGAGCTGATTGGCGTTGCGAACGACGGCGCTGATCGTCTCCTTGGGCCTTTCGAAGAAGATGTAGGCCGGCGCTCGGGCAGCCGAGCGCTCGTCATCGTCGAACGTAAAACCGATATCGTACGACGTGAAGAAGTCACCGACCGTGCCCTGGAACAGGGTACCTGGACTGGCGAATACCTCGAGACGGACCTCGGGCTGCCGCGGTTCCCTGGCCAGCTCTTCCCCCTGAGAAGGGCGACTCCTCAGCTCGACCTCGGGGTTGTCGGGACCGAGGCGAATCGGTGAAACCTGAACCGTGCGGCCCGAGACGATCAACGCGACGTCCGCCTCGGCGCCGTCGAGCCAGCGGAACTTCGCGCCGTAGGGAGGTGCGGCATTGTCGAGAAAAAAGCCAACCGGCTCGGTCGCGTTGAAGATTCGGCCCTCCTGAAACTGATGTTCGGCGTCACCGCTAGCAATGTAGTCAACCTCGAAGGACGTACCCACCTGTCCTCCGAGCGGCTCGATCTGAAAACGCGCTTCCGGATAGAACCTGGCTGGGGACCCGGAGTTCCCACAGCCGATGGCCATGGGAATGATAACCATGCAGAGCAGCCAACCGCGCATCGCCTCAGGCTTCTGTCAGGATCGCACCGCAGGGTCAAGCTAGCTTGCGGCGCCAGCCGCACTGGCCGGCCCCGCGAGCCTGGGTGTAAGCTCACCGCATGAACCGCGAGGAGTTCGAGGCCCTGGTTGCAGACGAACTGGATCGGCTTCCGACACCCTTTGCGGAGGGGCTACGAAACCTGCAGGTTGTCATCGAGGAAACCCCCTCACGAGCATTGCTACGGTCACTAGGACTCGATCCGCGCAAAGACACTCTCTTCGGCCTCTACGAAGGCGTACCGCTACCCGAACGCGGCTTCGACGACAGCGGCCTGCTCCCAGACCGGATCTCGATCTTCTACCGACCTTTGAGAGAAGCCTGTCGGACGCGCCGCGAGCTCCAGCGGGAGGTGCGGACGACATTGATCCACGAGATCGCCCATTTCCTTGGTATGGACGACGACGAAATCGACGGGTTCGGTTACGGCTGATTCTACTTACGACGGACCCCTCATTGCCGGTGACCCTTGTGCCCGCATGTGGCGTGGGACGCCGGCTTCGCGATACGCCATAAACGATATGCGGCCGGCTAATCGAGCCCGTACTTTTCGATTTTTCTGTAGAGTCTTTGACGATCGATTCCGAGCAGACGTGCCGCCTCATTCTTGTTGCCGCCGGCAGTGCGCAAGGCGGCAACGATATTGCGGCGCTCGAGATCTTCGAACGGGATTGGCGGCGCGAGACCTTCGGCATCGGGGACTGATTGCGACGACTCCCTGAGCAGGGCCGGCGGCAGGTCGGCGGCGTCGATCTGCGGCGATGATGAGAGCGCAAAGGCACGCTCGATCGCGTTTTGCAGTTCGCGAATGTTGCCAGGCCAGTGATAGGCGGCGATGCGCTCCATCGCGGGGGTGGTAACTCGTTTCGGCTCGACGCCATAGATACGGCTGAAGTCCTCAACGAAGTGCGAGACGAGCGATGGAATGTCTTCGCGACGCTCCCGCAATGCCGGCAGATGGATCGGTACGACGTTCAAGCGGTAGAACAGATCCGAACGAAAGCGTGCTTCCGACACCAACGCGTCGAGATCACGATTCGTGGAAGCGATCAGGCGCACATCGACACGCACCGGGCGCGTCGAACCCAACGGCGTAACCTCTTTTTCCTGAATGGCGCGCAGAAACTTGACCTGCAGGGCGAGCGGAATCTCGGCAATCTCGTCGAGCAGCAAGGTGCCGCCGGCAGCCGCCTGAAACACTCCCTCATGATCCTCGATGGCGCCCGTGAACGCTCCCTTGCGATGCCCGAAGAGCTGGCTTTCCAGCAGAGTCTCGGACAGCGCGCCGCAATTGATCGCGACGAACGGATGCGTGGCCAGCGCGCTTTTGGCATGAATGGTCCGCGCGATCAGCTCTTTGCCGGTTCCGTTCTCTCCGGTGATGAGGACGTTGCTCTTGTTTTGACTGACGGCGTCGATGACCTTGTAGATTTCCTGCATCGCCGGACTGCGACCGATGATCTCACCGAAACGATCGTACCGTTTCAGCTCGCGTTTGAGTTGCTTCACCTCCTGCCGCAGGCGGCGCATTTCGAGGACCCGACGTGCGACCAATAGGAGCTCGTCCGGCTCGCACGGTTTGATCAGGTAGTCCTCGGCACCCAGCTTCATGGCTTCGACAGCGGATTGAATGGTGCCATGGCCGGTCAGGACGATGATCGCCGGATTCAAGCCCCGGCTGCTCATCTCTCGCAGGAGCTGCATGCCGTCCATGATCGGCATGTTCAAATCAGTGATCACGAGATCGAACGAATCTTCCAACAAACGCTGCAGAGCCTGCTGCCCGTTCGTCGCACCGATGACGGTGTATCCCTTGCGTTCGAGGATCCGCGTCAGGGTCCGGATCATGTTGGCTTCGTCCTCGACCAGCAGGACGCGGGCGTCCGCGGGCATGGCGTCGTCCTGCTGAATGACTACCCCGGAAGCCATCGCCAGTGATGCACCCGCGGCAGCCGCTAAGGCTGCGCATCCTTGCAGTGCGCTTCGGCGGCATCCTCATCATCGGACTCGCACGGGCATGGAAACTCGATGGTGAAAGCCGTCCCACGACCGATCTGACTGCGAACACGAATCTCCCCCTTGTAGCGCTTGACGACGGAGTGCACGACCGACAGGCCGAGGCCCGTACCCTGCCCCGGCGCCTTGGTGGTGAAGAAGGGATTGAAGATGTCGTTGAGGTGCTCGGCGGGGATGCCGACGCCCGTATCCTCGACTTCCACCTGTATGCGGCTGCCGGGGTGGAGCGCCGTCCGCAGTGTCAGAACGCCGCCATCGGGCATGGCTTGCACTGCATTGGTGATGAGATTGAGAAAGATCTGGCGCATGGCGTTTTGGTTGGCCACACACGACCCGATCTCGCCGAGCTCGGTGACGACGCGGACATTGGTCTTTTGCAAGCTGCGGTTCATCAGCTGCAGCGTACGCCGCAACAGGTCGTTGATATCGACCTCTTCCGTCTCGGCACGCGATTCACGCGAGAATTCGAGCAAATTGTTGATGATCGCCTGGACGCGCCCCATTTCTTCCTTAGCGATCCGCAGATCCTCCTTCACCTCGGGATTGTCGGAGTCGACGATCTCGGCGAGGTCGTAGAGGGCATTCATGATGATGCCCAGCGGATTGCGGATTTCGTGCGCGATGCCGGCAGCCAGCTGACCGATTGCAGCCATCTTCTCCGACTGGATCAGCTGGCTTTCGAGCCGCTTGCGGTCGGAGATGTCGACGCAGATGATATGAAAGAAGAGTTCGTGACGGTACTCGATCAGCCCGCCGTTGAAGAAGACAGGAACGAGCTCGCCATCATTGCGTACGAGATGGAGGTCCTCACGGCGCGAATGGCCCCGTTCCAGGGTTTCTTCGAATAGCCGCGTGGCGCGGGCCCGATCCTCGGCCGGAATGAGGTCCCAGATGCGCTTGCCGATGATCTCCTGACGCGAGTGACCGAGTGTCCGCTCGGCAACCACGTTGGCATCCCAGATCGTGCCGAATTCCTGGTCGATGCGGAAGATCACTGCCGGAGCGTTGTCGACTGCCTTCTGGTAACTGGCTTCCTGCTCGCGCAGCTCTTCCTCGCGTGCTTCGACGAAGAAGTCGCAGACATGGAAGATGCGCTCCTGAAACTCCTGAGCCAGGAGGGTCAACAGCTGCTCGCGCCTGGCGCGGTCGTGGCGATACGCATTGCGCAGATGGGCACAGAGGATGTGGTAGAGCTTTGTCTGTCCGGCGAGGAAGCGCGAGGCGGGAAAGCCGGCAATGAAGGCGTGGCGCGCATGCTCGCGCAGGTAGACATACGTCTCTACGTCCTCCGGTTCGCCGATGTGCTGTATCCAACGGGTGAGTGCGTCTCGCATCCACTGCCGCATCTCGCCCCAGTCTGCTTTGGGGATAGCCAGGGCGTGGCCGATCAACCCCACCCATTCGTCGACGGACTCGTCAAGCCGATCAGTCAGGAACGCGACCAGATCCTGCCGCAACCGGCTGCGCTCGCGCGGGAAGACCATGAGACCGCAACCGCGCATGTAGGTCTCGATGCGCTTGAGGTGCTTCTCTAGTGATGCATCACACTCATGGGTGTCTTTGATTTCCGATTTTTCGGCTTGGCGCATTCTCACCTCCGGCCGAGGGACCTCGCCAGAGGCCACACTCCGGTGCCACTAGGGTACCAGCTGTGCGCTCCACAGACGAATGCGCGACGGACTCATGGCGAACGGAAAAAAGTCCTTTGAAATCAAACTGGACTCCGTCGCCCTGATCTACTATCGCCAAACCTCTGCACGCGGCGCGCGAATTTCTTGCCCATTGTCTCACCTCCGTTCGTCCTGAGCCCGTCGAAGGACGTCCGGGGTAGGGCTTTCGCTTGGGTTGCGGGCATCGCCCCGCCCTGAGCCCGTCGAAGGGCGTCGTCTACGTTTCCTACTACTTGTCGACGACCAGAAGCTGCCCGCCGACATGCGCCGGGTGTAGCTGGCACGACGTCGCGAATATTCCGGCCTTGTCGGCGATGAACTCGACGGTCTTCGGCGTACCGCGATCGACGACGGCAGCTACTTTGAACTCCGGAATTGCAAAGCCGTGCTGGTTGGGGTCGGACTTGACGTTGTTGATCAACTTGATCTTGACCGTGTCGCCCTTTTGGACGACCAGTGTCGCGGGGACCCAGACTTTCGTGCCTTCGTACTCGACGTTCACCACAGTGAACGAGCGCTCGGCAGCGACGACAGTTCCGGCAGCAAAGAGAGCGGTACCGGCGAAGAGTCCTAGGAAGAGCTTACGCATGGTTTGGTCCCTCCTTCAGGTGACGTTGGCGCCGATATCGCCACAAGGAAGCGGCGAATTCAACCGAGTGGAACTGTAACCGGGATCTTGTATCTGTACCCGCATCTCGCACGCGCGGGCCGACGAGATACGAGATACCAGATACGAGATACGGTCCGAGAAACCTGCTATACGGAACCGCTGTGCGGCTGGAACAACCATTCGATCTGCGCTCCGAGTTCACTCCCCAAGGCGATCAGCCGCAGGCGATCACACAGCTGACAGCCGGCGTCGCCGACGGGCAACGCTACCAGACACTTCTGGGGGTGACGGGCTCGGGCAAGACCTTCACGATGGCCAACGTCATCGCCCAATGCCAGAAGCCAACCCTGGTCATCGCGCCGAACAAGACCCTTGCCGCGCAGCTTTACAACGAGTTCAAAGAGCTCTTCCCCGAAAACGCCGTACGCTACTTCGTCAGCTACTACGACTACTACCAACCGGAGGCGTACGTCCCGAGTACCGACACGTACATCGAGAAAGACGCATCGATCAACGATGAAATCGACAAGATGCGCCATTCGGCGACCAAAGCGTTGCTCGAACGCAATGACGTCGTGATCGTCGCCAGCGTTTCATGCATCTACGGCCTAGGATCGCCCGAAGCCTACTTCGACATGCTGGTCTTTTTGGAACGCGACGCAACCGCGGACCGCGACGAGATCTTGCGCAAGCTCGTCGACATCCGCTACCAGCGCAACGATATCGACTTTCACCGCGGCACCTTTCGCGCGCGCGGCGATGTGGTCGAGATTTTTCCCGCGTATGAAGAGTCTCGCGCTGTCCGTATCGAGTTCTTCGGTGACACCGTGGAAGCCATCTCCGAAGTCGATCCGCTGCGCGGACAGGTGCTGCGGAAACTCGACAAAATCGCCATCTATCCCGCCAGTCACTATGTCACCAGCTCCGCACGCATGGAGCAGGCTGTCGCCGCGATCCGTCAGGAGCTCGCTGAGCGTCTCGGCGAGCTGCGCCGCGAGGATAAGCTGCTCGAAGCGCAACGGCTCGAGCAAAGAACTCTGTACGACCTCGAGATGCTCAAGGAGATGGGGTTCTGTCCTGGGATCGAGAACTACTCACGCCATCTCACCGGCCGCAGCCCCGGCGAGCCGCCACCGACGCTGCTGAACTACTTTCCACCCGACTGGTTGCTATTCATCGACGAGAGCCACGTCACCGTGCCGCAGATCGGCGCGATGTACCGCGGCGACCGCTCGCGCAAGGAAACCTTGGTCAATTTCGGCTTCCGCCTGCCGTGCGCGCTCGACAACCGTCCATTGAACTTCCAGGAGTTCGAGGCGCTCAACCGATTCGTCATCTACGTCTCCGCCACGCCAGGCGATTTCGAGCTGCAAAAGTCCGCTGGTGTGGTGGTCGAGCAGCTGATTCGTCCGACCGGATTGGTGGATCCGGAGATTCAGGTTCGACCGGCGGGAAATCAAGTCGACGATCTGCTGGACGAAATCCGCCAGCGCGTAGCGCGCAACGAGCGCGTCTTGGTGACGACACTGACCAAGAAGATGGCCGAAGACCTGACGGATTATTACCGGGAGATCGGCCTGCGCGTGCGCTATCTGCATTCCGACATCGAAACCCTCGAGCGTATCGAGATCATTCGCGACCTCCGACGCGGTGTCTTCGACGTGCTCGTCGGCATCAACCTGTTGCGGGAGGGGCTCGATCTACCGGAAGTCTCATTGGTCGCCATCCTCGATGCGGACAAGGAGGGCTACCTGCGCTCGGAGCGTTCCCTGATTCAGACCATTGGCAGGGCGGCGCGCAACGTCAATGGCACGGTCATCATGTACGCCGACCAGGTGACCGAATCGATGCGGCGGGCGATCGACGAGACCAACCGGCGGCGCGGCATTCAGTTGGAGTTCAATCGCGAGCACGACATCACCCCGCAGACGGTGAAGAAGGCAATCGCGGAATCGTGGGCCGAAGCCGACTACGTCGACATGTCAACCATCGTCGCGGAGGAATCGGCGGAATACGTTTCCCTCGAGCAGCTTCCCAAACAGATCGCAGACCTGGAACGCCAGATGCGCAAAGCCGCCGCCGATCTCGAGTTCGAGCAGGCCGCCGAGCTACGCGACCGCATCCAGCGCCTGCGCCAACAAGAGCTGGCGCTACGAGAAGCGTAGCTCGACGCGTCCTCGGCCCATCACCCAGCGAAGCCTTTTGGACGTGCATTCTTGATGCGACGGGGATAGGATGCGAGGGTCTACTGACGTCAAAAAATACGCACTTGAGGGAATCGACTGTGAGGATCCATCGCTTATTTCTTTCCGTTTGCCTCCTGGCCGCGCTGGTAGCGGTTCAACCTGCAGGCGCAGCTGACGCCCCCAAAGCAGCGCCCAAGGCCAAAGCGAAGGCCGCCCCGGCGGCGGGCAAGCAAGCCAAAGGCAAAGTGTCCCCAGATGACTCGTTCAAGGTCTTTTGCGGGGAATGGGGGAAGAAACTCCACGAACGCGAAGTGTTCAACATCAAACAGATCAAATGGGACACTGGCCAGAATTGGGTTCAAGGAACCTACATCGGCTACTCGGAACCGCTTTCCTGTGCCGTTGAGCCCGACTCGGGAGTCGTGCCGATCGGCAAGATCATCTACCACGAGTTCGTCTACGAGAAGCGCGGTGCATCGGTCCCGGAGGCCCAGCGCGAGCCCAGCAAGGCGGTCGAAACGACCGAGGTCACCGAGATCTTTCGTTACACGAACGGCAAGTGGATCTATTGAGCTCACAGCAACGCCCTCGGGCAACCGCGGGGGATTCGCACCGGCCTCGTCGATTACACCGGGCCCTGTGGCTCGTCGGGTTGTTGTTGATCGCCTGGACGGCAGCAGTCGACGCTCAGGAAGACTCGTTGCCGTCGCGCGATGAGTTGCAACGGACGTTGCGCACGGTGTGCGCGCTGCGCATGCAAGATCTCAAACGCAAGGGCCAGGAACAACTCGCCGCCGTGAAATGGGACCGCGACGCAAGCGGCGCCCGCGGCGAGTATCTCGGATATGGCCCGGACTACGTGTGTGCCCTTAGCCCCACCAGCGGCGCCGTGCCTGTCGGCCGCATGCGCTATCAAGAAATCCGTTTCGACAAGCGCGGTGATGACGTCAGCGCCGCAATGGCGGCAGAGCCAACGGCGCTTGGCATCGAGGAAGTGACGCAGGTATTCGTCTATCGCCGCGGCATGTGGGAGTAGATCAACCCACGACTGTCGCATCGCGATTCACCCCGCTCCGCAATTCCGGTAAGGTGCGCCGCATGCCCCCCCGGAAACACAAAGCCTGGTCCGGTCGCATGGCTGAGCCAACGCACCGCCTGGTCGAGGAGTTCACCACTTCATTCCCATTCGATCGGCGCCTCTACGCGCAAGACATTGCCGGCAGCA
>Ga0187892_10001291_pt1 | contig 58117 bp, 45 predicted proteins | sample MA1701073metaG_FD_139345 | JGI IMG/M metagenome (GOLD analysis project Ga0187892, IMG submission 139345) | Bio-ooze microbial communities from a basaltic lava cave in the Kipuka Kanohina Cave System on the Island of Hawaii, USA - MA170107-3 metaG ...
ACAGAAAGCCCTCGACCTGCTCGCTGTCCGCCTCGTGTAGGCAGACACCGTCCTCCCGATTTCAGCGATTCCTCTTGGAATTCAATGGGCTGTCTGGTCGCGGGCCGGGTAACTTCGGGCTAGTCTCTCGGGCGGGCGCCCGCCGGGGGGCGGGCGCTCCGCCCCCCCCGCCGAGGTCGAATGAGGATCGGTACGACCCGCCCTGCCCGCCCGCGGCCCAAGCGCGGCCGCCCCGAGGCGAGCCGGGCCCCGGGCGCGCGGCGCGGCCCCGGGCCCACCCACTCGCGGATCCTGGCGCTGCGCGTGCTGGAACGCGTCCAGCGCGCCGGCGCCTACGCGGACCTGCTGCTCCAGTCGGCGCTCGGCAAGAGCGCGCTCTCCGCGGCGGACCGCGCCTTCGCGACGGAGATCGTGTACGGGACCCTGCGCTGGCGCGGCCGCATCGACTTCCTGCTCGGCCGGGTGCTCGATCGCGAGCTCGAGAAGCTCGAGCCCCTGGTCGCCACCGCCCTGCGCCTCGGGGCCTACCAGATCCTCTTCACCGGCGGCGTCCCCGCGGAGGCGGCGGTAGACGAGTCCGTGCGCTGCGTGCGGGCGGCCGGGGCCGAACGCGCCACCGGGCTCGTGAACGCGGTGCTTCGCCGCCTGGCGAAGGAGCACGCCGAGATCGCGCTCCCGAGCCTCGAGAGCGATCCCCTCGGCCACCTGACCCACGCGCTCTCGCTCCCCGGGTGGATCGGCGCGCGCTGGCTCGAGATCTTCGGCCCGCAGGCCGCCGCCGCCCTGGGCCGAGCCTGCAACGAGGCGCCGCCCCTCTGCGTGCGCGCGAACCGCCGCCTGGTCCCGCGCGAGCGGCTGCTCGACGAGCTCCTGGGGCGCTTCCCGGCCGCCGTCCCCTGCCGCTTTGCCCGCGACGGGATCGTGCTCGGCCGGCGGGGCGCCGCGGGCGTCGATCCGGCCTTCCTGTCGGGCCGCTTCACGGTGCAGGACGAGGCCTCGCAGCTCGTGGTGGCGCTGCTCGACCCGCAGCCCGGCGAGCGCGTGCTCGACGTGTGCGCCGCCCCCGGCGGCAAGGCCACCGCGGTGGCCGAGCGCGTGGGAGACGCGGGCCTCGTGCTGGCCCTCGACCGCCACCCGCGCCGGCTGGAGCTCCTGCGGCGCGCCGCGCGGCGGCTCGCGCTCCCCAACCTGCGCGCGCTGGCGCGCGACGCCGCCCGCCCCCTCGCGGATCTCGACCCCGGCGGCGGCTTCGACCGGGCGCTGGTCGATGCCCCCTGCTCGGGGCTCGGCGCGCTGCGCCGGAACCCCGATGCGCGCTGGCGCATCGGCCCGGCGGATCCCGAGCGGCTCGCGGAGGTCCAGCTCGCCCTGCTCCAGTCCGCCGCCAGCGTGCTGCGGCCGGGCGGCGCGCTCGTCTACAGCACCTGCACGCTGCTCCCGGAGGAGAACGAGCGGGTGGTGGAGGCCTTCCTGCGCGGCGCGCCGGGTTTCGCCCTCGCTCCGGCGGGCGCCGCCCCCGAGGAGACGCGGGCCCTTCTCGACGAGCAGGGCTTCTTGCGCTGCCTTCCCCACGTGCACGACACGGACGGCTTCTTCGCCGCTCGCTTCGAGCGCCTCCCGTGAGCCCGCGCCGGGTCCGCATCGCGCCCTCGATCCTCTCGGCGCGCTTCGAGCGGCTGGGCGAGGAGGTGCGCGCGGTCGAGGCGGCGGGCGCCGACTGGATCCACGTGGACGTGATGGACGGCCGCTTCGTGCCGAACCTCACCATCGGCCCCGCCGTGGTCGAGGCGGTGAGGCGCTGCACCAGCCTGCCCCTCGACGTGCACCTCATGATCGTCGAGCCCGAGCGCAGCGTGGAGGACTTCGTGCGGGCGGGCGCCGCCACCGTGGGCGTGCACGTGGAGGCCTGCCCCCACCTGCACCGGACCCTGGCGCAGATCCGCGAGGCCGGCGCGCGGGCCTGCGCGGTGCTGAACCCCGCGACCCCCGCCAGCAGCGTCGAACTGGTGCTCGCCGACCTGGACCAGGTGCTGGTCATGACCGTGAATCCGGGCTTCGGCGGGCAGAAGTTCATCGCGGGCATGCTGCCCAAGATCGAGACCCTGCGGCGCTGGATCGACGAGCGCGGGCTCGAGGTGGCGCTCGAGGTGGACGGCGGGATCGGCGCCGAGACCATCGCCCGCGCGGCCCGGGCCGGCGCCGACGTGTTCGTGGCCGGGACCGCCGTCTTCGGCGCGCCCGACTACGCGGAGGCCATCGCCGCCCTGCGCCGCGCCGCCGCCTGAGCCTCCTCGTCCCGGAACGGACCCGGTGACCGAGCCCGACCTCGCAGCGCGCGAGAGCGGAATTCGCGGCGGGGGACCGCGCCGGGGGGTACGGGCGGGCATCCTGATCGCCGGGCTGGTGCTCTGTCAGGCGGCGCTCTACGGCGAGTCCCTGCTGGGTCGCAAGATCCTCCTTCCCCTGGATCTCCTGGCGAGGCCCGGTACCTACCTGCCCGCCGGGTCCGACCTGGCCGGGATCCGGACCCACAACGTCGCGCTCTCCGATCGCGTGCTGTACTACGAGCTGGAGAGACGCTTTGCCGCCGCCGAGCTGAGAGCAGGGCGGGTGCCCCTGTGGAATCCCTCCGGCTACGCGGGTGCGCCGCTCGGCTCGCTCACCACCTATTCGCCGTTCCACTTCGTCTACTACTCGTTCCCGCAGCCCGTCGCGCTCGCGTGGCTGGAGCTCTGCGTCGCCCTGGTGGCGGGCCTCGGAGCCTGGCTCTGCTTCCGGCGGGTCGTCGGGGTCGGTTTCTGGCCCGCCGCCATCGGCGGCTGGGTGTTTCCGCTGAGTGGCTTCTTCGCCTTCTGGCAGGGCTTCCCCGACCTGCACGCGGTGGCGTGGCTGCCGTGGGTGCTGCTGGGCACCGACGCCGCCGTGAGGAACCCCCGGGGCTGGGGAGGACCGGGGCTGGCGCTGGCCTCGTCGTGCGCGCTGTGGGGCGGTCAGCTCGCGTTGCAGGTGCTGGTGGTATCGGGCCTGTTCGGGGTCTGGCGGGTGATCGAGCAGAACGGCTGGCGCCCCCGCCCGTCCGTGCTCCGCGCGGTGGCGGTGCTGGGTGTCGCCTGGGCGTCGGGCATGATGCTGGCCGCCCCGGAATGGCTGCACCTCAGGGACTATGCGCGCTCGAGCGCGCGCTTGATCGAGCGCTCGGCCGGTCGCGAGGAGAGACCCCCGATCGGGCTCGCGGCGATCCCCCAGGTGGTGCTGCCGGACATCTACGGCTCGCGCCAGACCGGCCACTTCCGGATCGCCGCCGAGAGCCGGCTGGAGAGCTCCGCCGCCGCCTACGTGGGGCTGCTGGCGGTGCTGGTGCTGGTGCCGATCGGTCTCGCCGATCGCTCCCGCCGGTCCATGAACGGGATGTGGCTGGGTCTCACGGTGCTCTCCCTCGCGTGGGTGTCCGACCTGCCCGGTCTGGTCTCGGTCATGCGTCTGCCGGGGGTGAATACCGTCTCCCACAATCGCTCGGTGTTCATCGCATCCTTCGGCCTGCTCGCCATCGCGGTGGCGGGGCTCGAGCGACTGCGCCGCGCCGAGTTTCGTCCCGGCCGCTGGTGCCTGGTTCCGATGCTGTTGCTGCTCGCAGCGAGCCTCTACTGCGGGTATCGGGTGGGGACGCCCCCCGAGCCGATCGCGACCCGGCTCGCGCTCGCCATCGAGCAGGGACTTCCCGTGGTGGATGTGCCCGACCTCGAGGCCGTAGCCGTCATCCAGGACAACTACCGCGGGACCGCGATCCGAGGGCTCGTGCTGGGTCTGGTCGGACTCGCGCTCTGGACCTGGTTGGCGCGCTCGCCCGCCGCGGTCGCGACGCTGCCGGTGCTGGGAGCGCTGATGGTGGCGGAGCTCTTGTGGTTCGGCAGGGGCTTGAATCCCCAGACGGACCCGGCTCTCTACTACCCCCGGATCCGGGTCCTGACCGAGATCGGGAAGGCGCCGCCGGGTCGGGTTCTCTGCGTGGGTTGTCTGCCGGCCCGGCTCGCCGAGACCCACGGGCTCCGGGACATCCGCGGCTACGACGGCTTCGACCCCCAGCGCCTGGTCGAGGTGCTGGAGATCGCCAGGGACCCCCGGATGCCGGTCCAGCCCTATGCCCGGCTGCAGTGGTTCGTGCCGAAGGTCAGCATCGGCCCGAATCGAAGTCTCGTCCTCTCCCCGGTGCTCGACATGCTCAACGTTCGCTACCTCATCTTTCTCCGATCCGATCTGCCCGCGGCGAAGGCCCTGTTCGACCAGGACGACTACGGGGTGATGGAGAACCGCCGCTCCCTGCCGCGGGTGTACGTCCCCGAGCGGGTGGAGTCGAAGGGCAGTGACGCCGCGGTCCTCCAGGCGCTGAGCGCACCGGACTTCGATCCGGCCCGCGTCGCGTATCTGAACGAGCCGCTGGACCTGCCGGGCCCGATTCGGGGAGAGGCTCTCCTCGACGCCGAGGTGCCCACCCGGGTGGTGCTGACCGCGCGGATGGAGACACCCGGGATCGTGGTGCTGGCCGACCTCTGGTTCGACGGCTGGAAGGCGGAGCGCAACGGCGAGCCCGTCCCGGTTCTCAGGATCAACCACGCGGTGCGGGGTGTCGCGGTGCCCGTGGGAGAGAGCAGGCTGGTCTTCTCCTACGAGCCCGCCGGATTCACCACCGGCGTGCGACTGATGCGGGTGGCGCTCGGAGTCCTCGCGGCGTGGACGCTGATCCTGATCCGGGTCTCTCTCCCGAGGGCACTCCGGCCGATCTCTCGGCGGGACCCGTCGTGACGGATGCCCCCGGACCCGGAGGGGGCCGCTGGGACTCCCGGGCGGGTCCGCCCGCGCTCAGCCGGGTCCCGCCAGGAAGCGGTCGCGGTCGACGAGCGCGCGCAGGAGGCTCCCCTCCGCCAGGGTCTTCGAGCCCTCGCGGAGTGCCACCCGGAAGCGCAGGCGCCGCCCCTCCACCGCCTCCAGCGTGGCCCGCGCGCGCACCGTCGCGCCCACCGGGGTGGGGGCGCGGTGGTCGAGCTCGACCCGGGTCCCGACGCTGGTCTGGCCCGGCGCCAGCTGGCCCGCCAGGGCCCGCACGCAGGCCTCCTCGCAGAGCGCCAGCACGCGCGGCGTGCCCAGCACGGGCACGTCGCCGGAGCCCAGCGCCCGGGCGGTGTCGGCCGGCGAGACGCGGAGCTCGATCTCCGCCGAGAGCCCGGGCGCGAGAGGCACGCCGGAACCATAGTCGCAAGCCCGCCGCGCAGCGAGCCGAAGGCCAGCGGGGATCAGGGGGCTCGAGCGGGCCGGCGCCGCAGCAGGCGATAGGCGCCGTAGTCCCGGTGGAGCTCGTAGTGCTGCGCGAGCCAGGCGTCGAGCCGGTCGGGTCCCGGCTGCGCCGCGGACGACTCGTTGGGCTCCTCCGAGACGAGGTCGAGGAGCACCACCAGGGGCACGGCCGCGCGCTCGAGGGCCCGCGCGATCTCCTCCTGGACCGCCGGCCGGTCCACGAGGCCGGGGTGGAGATCCTGGTAGGGGTGGGGAACGCAGCGCGCCGTCAGGAAGTAGAGGAGCACGTCGTTGAGGTAGGCGCGGTCGTGGTCGACGAGGCCGCTGTGGATGCAGGCTCCCTCGGGCGTGCGGGCGCGGATCTCCGCCACGAGCTGCCGGTAGCCGCTCTGGTCTCCGGGCAGGTGGATCCCGCGCGCGAAGGGAGCGTCGAGGGCGAGCGTGGGCCCCAGGTAACGGCGCGCGACGAGGTCGCCCCAGGCGTGGAGCGACAAGAGCGTGAAGGCCGCGAGGGCGGCGACGAGCGCCGCGCGGGCGAGCGGGGCGGCCCGGGGCCCGAGCCCGCGCGCGCCGGCGAGGGAGCAGACCGCGAGCGGCAGGGCCGCCGTCGTCATCGCCCAGCCCTGCACGTCGGGAAGCGAGCGCACCCGGAACGGGCCCGCGCAGGCCAGCGACAGGAGGGCCAGGAGCACCACCGCGCGGCCCGGGGCCGGCGCGAGCGCCTGCCGACGCTCCAGCGCGAGGCTCGCGGCGAGCGCGGCGGGGGCGAGGAGCAGCGGGACGTAGACGAGGAGGTCCGCGAGCCCCGCGAAGAAGCTCCCGGCCGGCCCCTGGCCCGGCGCCGGAAGCCAGAAGGCCACCAGCGGGAGCGGGAGCGGGAGCGCGCGGAAGCGGGGGTAGGTCTGGAGCGGGAAGGCCACGAGCTGGTCGAAGAGCGCCGCCGGGCCGGCGGCCCGGAGGAGCGGGAAGAGGCCCGGCAGCAGCGGGAGCGCCGCCGCCCCGGCGAGCCAGGCGAGGCGCGCCGGGAGCCCGGGCCCGGGGCCCGCGAGGCCCCAGCGCGCCGTGAGGGCGACCCCCGCTGCGCAGGCCGCGAGCGCGTAGAGACCCAGGTCGTGGCGGAAGAGCGCCGCGGCGCCGAGGAGCCCCCCCGCCGCCGCGAGCCGAGCGGGCACGAGCGCGCCGCGCGCCAGGAGCGCCACCGCGCCCAGGCAGAGGGCCGTGGCCGGCACGGCTGGATAGCCGTAGGTGGTGCGAAAGCCGGCCACCCAGACCAGCGTGACGGCGAAGGCCAGGCGCGCGAAGCAGCGGCGCCCGGTCGCAGCGGCGGCGATCCGGTGTGCGAGCCCCGGGATCGCCACCAGGAAGAGCGCGTGGAGCGCGCGCAGCCAGAGCAGCTGGGGGCCGAGGACGTGGAAGAGCGCTCCCAGCAGGAGATAGGACCCGGGCGGGTAGAGCGTCCAGAAGTCGGCCACCGGGAGCTCGCCCTGCGCCACGCGCAGCGCCCCCACCGCGATGAGCCCCTCGTCGTAGATCTTGACCCCGTAGTCGAGGCCGGCCCCCACGGCGAGCAGCGCCGCGAGCAGGCCCAGCGCCGGGACGAGGCCACCCGGAGCCCTCACCGGGGCGACCCCGCGGCGCCGGCCCCGGCGGCCCGCGGCTCCGCGCCCTCCACGTAGGGGAGGCCCGCGGCGTAGAGCGCGCGGCGCGCGCGGATCGCCTCGAGGGCGCCGCTCCCGGCGGCCCGCGCCGCCGCCTCGGCGCGCGCCGCCGCCGCGCGCGCCTCCTCGAAACGCCCGGCGGCCGCGTAGCTCGCGGCGAGCACGTCCTCGCGCCGAGCCCCCGCGCCCCCGGCGCGCCGCAGCTCCGCCTCCGCCAGGCGCACCGCCTGCTCCGGATCGCGCAGCGCCGCCTCCTCGCAGGTGGCGAGGAGCCAGGCCAGCTCGAGGGCGGCGTCGCCCAGCCCCGGGTCGCGGGCCAGCGCCTCGCGCAGGTGGGCCTGGGCCTCGCGGGGCCGTCCCAGGCGCGCCAGCGCCGCGCCCATTCCGGCCTGCACCGGCGCCGCGCCCGCGCCCTGGGCGAGCGCGCGCTCGAACTCGGCGAGCGCCTCCGCCGGCCGGCCCAGGGCCAGGAGGAGTGCCGCCAGCTGGGCGCGCCCGCCCGCGTGGGCGGGATCGAGGGCCAGGCCCGTGCGGTAGAGGTCCAGCGCACCGGCCCGGTCTCCGCTTCGCATCCGCAGGTAGGCGAGACCGAGCCGCGGCGGCGCCCAGCCCGGCGCGAGGCGGATCGCCTCCCGGTAGTGCGCCTCCGCCGCGGCCGGGCGCCCGGCCTCGAGCTCCACGCCGCCCAGCGCGTTGTGCGCGTAGTAGTTGCCCTCGGTCACCGCGAGGGCGCGCTCGAAGAGGCTGCGCGTGTCCCGCCAATGGCCGAGCTGTGCGCGGCTCGCCCCCGCCAGCGCGGCCAGGCCCGCGAGGGCGAGCCCGGCCAGGGCGCGCCGCGCGCGGGGCGAGCGCCCGAAGAGATCGAAGGCGCCGAAGGACAGGGCCAGTGCCAGCCCGATCTGGGGCAGGTAGGTGTAGCGATCGGCGCGCGCCTGCAGCCCCACCTGGATGAACCCGAGCACCGGGACCAGCATGCCCAGATACCAGAGCCAGCCCACCAGCAGATAGGGGCGCGCCCGGGCCGCGCGCAGGCATCCCGCCGTGAGGCCGGCGAGGAGGAGTGCGCAGGCCAGGGCCCGGCCGGGCGCCAGCGCGCCGGCGGGATGGGGGTAGTGGACGGCCAGGCCCGCCGGCCAGAAGCTCGCGAGGAGGTAGACCACGGCCGACTCGGCGGCGTGGAGCGCGCGCAGGCCCCAGGGGAGCTGCTCCCCGAAGAGCGTGCCGCCCGCGGCGCGCTGGGCGGCGAGGGCCAGGGCCGCGGTGCCGGCGGCGAGGGCCAGGAGCGGGAGCTTCTCGAGCAGCGCGCGCCGGCGCAGGGCGGGGCTCCGCAGGCGCCCGAGGGGCCAGAAGTCGAGCAGCAGCAGGACGGCCGGGAGCGTCACGAGCATGGGCTTCGCCAGGAGGCCGCACGCGCAAGCCGCGAGCACGAGGGCGGAGCGCGCGCGGGAGTCCGGTCGCTCGGCCCGGTGCGCGTGGGCCAGGAGCGTCAAGGCGAAGAAGAGCCCGGAGAGCACGTCCTTGCGCTCGGAGATCCAGGCGACCGATTCGACGTGCAGGGGGTGCAGGGCGAAGACGGCGGCGGCGAAGGCGCTGCGCCCGAGGGCCCCCGTCAGGCGCTCGAGGCCCAGGAGCAGCGCGGCGGCCGCGAGCGCGTGGAGGCCGACGTTCCCCAGGTGGTAGGCACCGGGGTCCTGCCCGAAGAGGCGCTGGTCGAGCGCCAGGGAGAGCCAGGTGAGCGGGATCCAGTTGTCCAGGTACGGCGCGCGGAAGGCCTGCACCGCGCCGCGCAGCCCGGAGTGCAAGAGCGGGTTCTCTACCACGTAGAGGCGGTCGTCGTAATTCAGGAACTCGAAGTCGCGCACCGGCGCGTAGACGGCGACGGTCGCCGCCACGAGGAGTGCGGCGGCGAGCAGCCGGCGCGCCACCGCGTCCCTCCGCCGCGTGGCTAGCCGAAGAAGGGGCGCGTGCGCTCCACGCACTGCCGGGCGAACTCGCGCGCCCCGAGCGCCCGCGTCTCGGGCGAGAGGACTTCGATGCTGACGGCTCCGTCGAAGCCGCGCGAGAGGAGCGTGCGGGCGAAGCGCTCCAGCTCGAAGCAGCCGTCGCCGGGCAGGCGCCGGCTGGTCTGCGACTCGGCCGCGTAGCGCTCCGGGGCCACCGGAATCGAGTCGGTGAACTGCACGTAGGCGATGGCATCGACCGGAAAGGCCTCGAGCTCCTTCCAGTCGTCGGGGCCATGGAAGAAGTGCCAGCAGTCGAGGAGCACGCCCGCGTTCGGGCGCCCGGCGCGCTCCACCACCTCGCGCGCGCGGGCGAGGCTGTCGATGGGCGCCCAGGGGTAGAACTCCCAGGCCAGCCCGGCGCCGCTCTCGGCCAGGAGATCGGCGCAGCGCGCGAAGAGCCGCGCCAGGGCCTCCCCGGCCGGCGCCAGCGAGGCCGTGAGCACCCAGGCGGGCCGCAGCGCCGCACACCACGCGGCGGCGCTCTCGGCGCGCCGGAGCGTGCGCTGCTCGTCCGCGGGGTCGCACTCCAGATGGATCAGCTCGTAGCAGTGGAGGCCGCGCGCGGAGAGCTCCGCCCCCAGGTCCTCCAGGCTCCGCCCTCCCTCGAGCCAGCCCCGGATGCTCGCGGTATCGAGCCCGACGAGCTCCACGCCGGTCTGCTGCGCCGCCGCGAGCGCCTCGGCGAGGGGCACGCCGCCCTCGTAGCGCGCGCTCAAGTTCAAGAGGTTGAGGCAGAGCTGAGGCATCCCGGTCGGCCCTCCGCGCGGCTCGGGAAGAGGGTACCCGGGATCGCCGCGAGCGGCGATCGCGCGCGGGCCCGCGCCCGGGCTGCGGGGCACCCTCCCGGGCGTCGGATACGCTCCCCGGAATGCGGCCGCCGGCCCTGGTGCGCTTGACGGGCGACCCGCGGGCTCTCCTGGCCGCGACCTTCGCCTCGATCCTCGCCCTGAACGCCGGCGTGCTCACGGAGCCGCCGGTCTGGGACAGTGCGGCGAGCATCTTCCCCGCCGCGCTCCACCTCTACCAGAACGGCTTCGACCTCTTCGAGCTGTTCCAGCAGCCGGGCTATTGGCAGGCCGGGCCCAACGTTCACGCCTACTCGATCGTCACCCATGGGACGGCGCTCGTGTATCTGCTCACGGGCGGCGGCCCGCTGACCTTTCCGATCCTCCACCTCCTCCACTTCGGGCTGGCCGCGGTGGGCCTCACGAGCTTCTTCGCGCTGGCGAGGAGGCTCGTGGACGAGCCCCGCGCCCTCCTGCTCTGCCTGCTGGTCCTGGTCTTCCCGCTCTTCCTCACCCAGACCCGCTACATGTACCTGGAGATCCCCCTCTTCGTCTGCACCGTGGGCGCGCTCCGGGGCTGGATCGAAGAGCGGCTGCTCCCCTCGATCGCCTGGTCGGTCCTCGCGACGGTCATCAAGGAGGCCGGCTGCGTCGTGGGAATCACCGTGGGGGTGCTCTGGCTCCTCGACCGCGGCACTCCGCGAGAGCGCCTCTCGCGCCTGGCCCTCGCGATCGCCCCGGTGGCGGGCTTCCTCCTCTTCCACTGGACGTTCATCCTGGGCAATGCGGACATCCAGATGGGGAAGAGCACGCTCGGGCCCGACTTTTTCCGCGAGGCGCCGGTCGAGGTGCTGCGCTGCTGGCGAAACGAGTTCTGGATCTACCTCGTGCAGATCCCGGATACGGCGACCGCGACCCTCGGGGCGCTGCTGGTGGGCGTGGCGTTCCTCGGAACCTTCTGGCGGGAGCGGGTCGCGCGGGCGGCGATGGCGCTCGTGCTGGCCTTCCTGGGCTTCCACTACGTGGCGCTGCCGTCGACGGGAATGCATTGCAGCGTGCTGCCCCGTTATTTCGTTCAGATCCTTCCCTTCGCGCTGCTGGTCCTGGCCTGGCAGCTCGAGCGGCACGGCGGGAAGACCCTTCTCCTCGGGGCGCTGCTCCTGGGGATCTCCTACTCCTGGATCAATCGCGACGGAATCCTCTACCCGAGCGAGATCAACCGGCACGGAGCCGGGGCCAACTTCGCCGAGACCGAGCGCTCCGGCGCCTACCGCAGCCTCCTCCAGGCGGAGCGCGATGGGCTGAAGCTCCTCGAGCAGATCCCTCCCGAGGTTCCCATCTACAACGAGCTGCACCACCAGTACGTCGTGGAGCGCCCGCTCCTGGGCTACGTCTCGAGGCCGCTGCCGAACAGCTCCTACGTCATCCCCGAATTCCGGAAGCGCGGAGGCGACCTGCGCCGGTTCCCGCCCTGCTTCGTGATCAACTACTTCTCCCCCAACCTCGGCGGATCCGTGATGCGCAAGATCATGGCCCAGGCCGACCTGCGGCCCCTCTGGCACACCGCCCCCCTCGCGACCACCGCGGTGGGTCCCTACCGGAGCATCCTCTTCAAGGTCTGGCAGCAGGGCACCGAGTGCCTCCCCGGCTTCCGCTTCCGGTCCCCGCCCGCAGGACGGTGACCCGCTCCCGCTCCCCCGGGATCAGGAACGATCTCTCGACGCGGCCCTCGAAGCGGGCGAAGAGCGCGCCGAGCGACTCCTCGTCGAAGCGGTCCCTGGGGCTCTTCGTGCCCGGGTTCGTGAGCCAGGCCGCCAGCCGCCGGACGGTCGGGCTCTTCGCATCCGCGAGGTTCCGGATCGGCTCGGAGACGATCACGCCCCGGCGCGCCGCCCGCAGCATCCGCTCCACCACGGCGTGCGCATCCGGAAGGAAGTGATACAGGCTCCCCAGCATGATCAGGTAGTCCGCCTCCGGGTACTCCTCGAGCGCCGCGAGATCCGCCTCGATGGCCGCCGCCCCCTCCCGCTCGAGACGGCCCAGGAAGACCGGGTTGATGTCGACCCCGGAATAGTGGACGCGCTTCCCCCGGAGCTCGTAGCGGTAGAGCGCGGAGGGACCGCAGCACAGGTCTACCACGCTCGACCCCTCCTCGATCAGCTCGGCGATCGCCCGGAGCCTGGCCCGGTAGTGCTTCCCGTAGAGGGCGCGCATCACGAGCTCGTAGACCAGGGGGTGCCGGTAGACGATGGAGGTCACGACGGGGCGGAGGGTTCGGGGCCGCCGGGGGAGGGCCGCTCCCCGTTGAGGACGCGGGCGATCGCCGCCTGGGGCTTGTGGGCCAGGGTGAGGTAGGACCTTCCCAGGTACTCCCCGATGATCCCGAAGAAGATCATCTGGATGCCCGAGACGAAGAGTTGCGTCACGATCAGCGACGCCCAGCCGACGGCGTACTGGTCGAACTCCTGGGGATCCGTGACGCGATAGAAGATCGTCACGACCACGAGCACCATCGCCACACCCGCGAGCAGCGTCCCCAGGACGGCGACGAGGCGCAGCGGCAGGACCGAGAAGGAGACGGCCAGCCGCGTCCAGACCTGGATCGATTTCCTGAGGTCGTAATGGCTGGCCCCGGCGTGGCGTTCCCGGTGCTCGACGTCCACGCTGGCGATCCGGGAGGTCGCCTGGAGGAGGAGGCCGTCGACGTAGGGAAAGGGACCGGCGTAGTGGCAGATCTCCCGGGCCAGGTCGCCTCGCAGGATCTTGTAGGGGGAGAGGTAGAGGCCCTTGGGCTTGTCGATCACCCATTCGGCCAGCTTTCCGTTGAGCCAGCTGCCCAGGTTCTTCCAGAGGGCGTGCTGCTTGGCGCGAAACCTCGCGTACACGACGTCGTAGCCCTCCGCGAGCTTCGCCAGCAGGAGCGGCAGGAATCGGGGGTCGTGCTGGAGGTCGTCGTCCATGATCGCGATGAAGCGACCGCGAGCGATCCGGAGCCCCGTCATGATCGCGTTGTCCTGGCCGAAGTTGCGCCGGAGGTCGACGCCGACGACGTTGGCGTTCTGCTCGCAGATCTTCTGGATCACGCCCCAGGAGCCATCCGGCGAGCCGTCGTTGACCAGCACGACCTCGTGGGATTGGTGCGTCTCCCGGAGCGACGCCTGGATGGCATCGATCAGCGCGACGAGGCAGTCCTCGCTGGCGTAGACGGGGACGACGACGGACAGATCGACCTGGTCCATGGTCCAATACTACAGCCTGCCACCGCGCTGCGGGATCTCCGGGCCGGCCGTCGGGCGCACCTCGAACACGATGGCGAAGCGATCGCTGTAGACGGGCCGGATGCGAGGCTCCCGTCTCAAGAGCTGCAGCATCGGGTTCATCTGCTTCCACCTGGGCAGGTAGACCCAACGCGCCCGGAAGTCCTTCGCGATCACCCGGTACGGGTCGGCCGCGGTGCCCCGGTACACGGCCAGCATCCCGCGGAAGAGCCCGGGATCGTGGCGGTACAGGAAGATCGGGTCCAGGGCCTCGATGTAGCGGCCCTTGGGTCGGTGGAAGTAGAGCGCCGAGAAGGGGGCCCAGAAGGCGTGATAGACGATGTCGTCGGGCCGGGCCACCCGGTCCAGGAACGCGACGGCCGCCCGGGAGTCCTCCACGCTGTGGAGACCCCGGGTGCTGCCCAGCGCGGCCGCCGCGTTCCGGGAGACCGGGCCCAGGGCGAGCGCCGCGCCCAGGAGACCGGCGGCGGCGATCCGCGCCGGCCGGTGTCGGGCCGCGAGCCCGTCCCGGCTGCCCCGGCGGGCGAGCTCGGTGAAGAGCGAGGCGCCGGTCACGGCGCAGACGGGCAGGAAGAAGGCCAGGAAGCGCATGGAGAGCAGCGAGGCCAGGAGCAGCATTCCGCAGCTGCCGATCAGGGTGAGGCTCTCGGTGGTCGGACGCTGGCGCCAACCGGTCGCCAGGAGGGCCAGCGCACCCAGGGCCACCGGTGCCCAGAGGAGGGCCGTGGGGAGCAGTCCCGCGGCCCGCAGCGGGCCGAGCTCGCCCCCGAAGAGGTCGCTCGGGAGGGACGGCCTCTCCCACCAGAGGCTCCTCGCCACCTCCACGGCCTGGTCCCAGGTCAGCGTGAGGTTGTTCGGGAAATAGGGGTGGAGGAGGGAGGCCACGGCGAGACCCGCCCCCACGGCGAAGAAGTCGCGCCAGGCGACCGGCTCCCGGTCGATCCGGCGGGCGAGGGCGCGCAGGAGCGGAAGCCCGGGAATCAGGAGGAAGGAGGTGTGGCCCAGCACGTGGGCCCCGCTCACGACCGCCAGGGCAACGCGCCGCTCCCGGAGCAGGAGGCCGATCTCGAGGATCAGGAGCCACAGGCCCAGCAGGTGGGGTCGCGCCTGGGCCAGGTGGAGCCACAGCCACGGATGCGTGCCCGCCAGGAGCAGCAGCCAGAGCCAGCCCGCGCGCGCGCCCAGGCGGTGCATCAGCTGCGCCAGCGCCAGCAGGATCGCGAGGTCGAGCCCGACGACGACGAGCTTGGCACCCCGCACCATGCTGCGCTCGTCGGCGCAGAAGGGAAGCAGGAGCGCGTGGAAGAGCAGATCCTTGTCGCTGTACCGCTCCGCCCAGGTGCTGTACACGGTCTGGGGGAACCGCCTCCGGATCCCGTGTTCGCCCAGCTGCTGCGCCGCGCGCGCGTGGAAGTAGCTGTCCCCGGTCACGAGGGTCGGCTGGGAGAACTGGAGCCACGCGAAGGCCCCGGCGAGTCCGAAGGCCACGAGCAGGGTCGCGAGGCGGTCGAGCCGGGCGATCGGCCCTCCGGTCCGAGGCGGGGAGAGCTGCCCCTGCGTCATTCCGCGGCGGGCGCGCTCACGGCCGCGTCCGCCAGGCGGGAGCTCGAAGCGGCCTCCGGGGGGACACGGGCGGGGATTCTAATCGGAACCGCAGCGGCGGGGCAGCCGCTTGAGACCCTCCCCGGGAGCCGGCATACTGGGGCCTCACCCGGGGGCTTGGGTTCGCAGTCGGGGCGTGGCGCAGCCTGGTAGCGCGCCTCGTTCGGGACGAGGAGGTCGCTGGTTCGAATCCAGTCGCCCCGACCATCCCTCCGCCCCCGGGGCAGATCCCGCCTTCCCGCCGCCCCGCCCATCCCGCGGTTCCCGCGCGACAGGCCCATGGATTTCCGAGTAGGATGGAGCCGTGAGACGGCGCAGGCTGCCCCTTGCGCTCCTGCTCCTCGCCCTGGCGGGTTTGACCTGCCGCGCGCGCCCTCCGCGGGAGGGCGAGAGCGACATCCCCGTCCAGGTGGAGCTCGTGGGCCTCGACGCCCAGGACTCGCCGGTGGTCGTGCTCAAGGAGGAGGCGGGCCCGCGCCTGCTGCGCATCTGGATCGGCCCGGCGGAGGCGCAATCGATCGCCCTCGAGAAGGCCGAGCGCTCGTCGCCGCGCCCGAACACCCACGACCTCGCCACCCGCCTGATCGACGGGCTCGAGGGGAGGCTCTTGAAGGTGGTGGTGAGCGAGCTCCGCGAGGGCACCTTCTACGCGATCCTCTTCGTCGAGTCGGAGGGTCGGGTGGTCGAGATCGACGCCCGCCCCAGCGATGCGATCGCCATCGCCCTGCGCGCCGACGCCCCCATCTTCGTGCGGGCCGAGGTCCTCGAGGCGGCCGGCGAGCTCGGCACGCCCGACGGCCGCGGTCGGGCGATCTAGCCGGGTCGCCCGGCGGGCGACCGGCAGTCCGGTGGCAACTGCACCATCCAGGTGGCCGGCTTCCCGACGGGAAGTGGCACCGACTGCGCGCGCGGCACCGCGGAGTTGCGCCGCGCCTTCCCAACCGCGCGGAAATGCGGCGCTTCGCGCCAGCGCTCCGTTGACAACGATCGCAGCGACTGTCACGATGGCTCGGTCGTCGCGGCGCGATCGCTCAAGGAGTGCATTCGGGCCCGTCGGCGAGCGGCCGTTTCCCAGCGCGGGACCCGACGTCGGGTGGCCAACGGGATGAGCCATGCTGCACTTCTCGAACAAGCTCACGCGCGCAGAGCTCGCGTGGGAGTTTGCCTCGGTCTTCGACGAGCTCGACGTGGACCAGATCAACGAGGTGCTCGCGAAGAACGTCCCGCTGGAGACGCTCGAGTTCTTCGCCTGCTACGCCCAGGACCTCGCGCGCACGCAGGGCGTGAGCCGGGAGACGGAGCGCTCGCTCCCGAACCTGCTCCTGCTCGGGTACCTGCTGCGCGTCCTGGAGGAGCGGCTGATCGGGGACACCGAGCCCCTCGACGGCTGAGGGCAGGATCGCCCTTCGGGCCATGAAGGGGATGGCGCCTCGAAGGCCCGACCCGCGCCGGATGCTTCCGTGAAGGAGATCCGCAGCGCCGGCGCTCCGGAGCCGGTCGGCCCCTATTCGCAGGCGGTCCTGCACGGGGGGCTCGTCTACGCTTCGGGGCAGATCCCGCTCGATCCGGCGACGAACCGGCTCGTCGAGGGTCCGATCGAGGCGCAGGCAGAGCGCGTGATCGAGAACCTGAAGTGCGTGCTCGAGCAGGCCGGCTCCTCGCTCGCGCGCGTCCTCAAGACCACCGTCTACCTGGTGGACCTCTCGCTCTTCCCGCGCGTGAACGCCGTCTACGCCCGCTACTTCACGGGGGAGCCGCGGCCGGCCCGCGCCACGGTCCAGGTGGCCGGCCTCCCGCTCGGGGCCCCGCTCGAGATCGACGCCATCGCCTGCACCGGCCCCGCTCAGAGCCCGGGCCGGGACGGATAGCGCCGCGCGAGCCAGCGCAGGTTCGCGGCGTTCACCGCGGTGTGCGCCGCGATCGGGGCCACGAGGTTGCCGGTGACCTCGAAGAGCAGGCCGAGCAGGAAGCCCGCCGCCAGCGCCGAGGCGGTCCAGGGCCAGAGATCCCGGCGCGGCGCGAAGTGGGCGGCGCCGAAGAGCAGGCTCGCCGCGGCGATCCCCACGCGCGGCTGGAGCGCCCCGCGGAAGAAGGCCTCCTCGGCCACGCCGCTCGCGAGGGCGAGGAGCCAGCAGCGGCCGAGAGGGAGGGGCCCCAGGAGCGCGGCGAGCGAGCGCGCCGAGCGCGCGCCCCAGGCCGTGCTCTCGGCGAGCCGTCGCGAGACGAGCACGGCGAGGCTGCCGGCCAGGAGCCCGACCGCCGGGTCCCGCCAGGGGTCGACGCCGCGCTGCGCGGCCGCCGGGGAGGCGTAGAGCCAGGGCTCCCCGGCCAGGAGGTCCCAGAGCAGGGCCAGGCCGAGCAGTCCCCCGTAGAAGAGGAGCGCCAGGCCCATCCATCCCCCCGCGGGGGGGGTCGCGGTCTCCGGCTCCTCCCGCGGCTCCGGGCCGCGGGAATCGGACGGGGGCAGCGGGTGCATGGCGCGTTGCGAGCCTTCCCTGGGGCCAGTACGCTCCACGGGTACCGACGCCTCCCTCCCCGGGGGCGTCGGATTTCGTTTCGGAGGCCCCCCGCGGCTTTCGGAGGCTGTTCCGGAGAGTAGCGGCCCACCCCCGCCAGAGGGGGGCCGCCCACGGCCACTGCCATGAGCGACCGCATCCCGATGACCCGGCAGGGCTACGAGCGGCTCGGCGAGGAGCTCAAGCGCCTCAAGGCCGAGGACCGCCCCCGCATCGTCCGGGAGATCGAGGCCGCGCGCGCCCACGGCGACATCTCCGAGAACGCCGAGTTCCATGCCGCCAAGGAGCGCCAGGGCCACATCGAAGCGCGCATCCGCACGGTCGAGGACCGGCTGGCGCGCGCCCAGGTGATCGACCCCTCGGGGCACGACCTGGCCGTGGTCCGCTTCGGCCACACCGTCGCCCTCGAGGACGTGAGCACCGGCGAGTCGGTCACCTACACGATCCTCGGCGAGGAGGAGGTGGACGCGGCCAACGGGCGCATCTCGGTGGGCTCGCCGGTGGCCCGGGCGCTCCTGGGCCGGGCGGTGGGAGACAGCGTGACGGTTCACGTCCCCAAGGGCACCCGCGAGTTCGAGATCCTCGAAATCCGCATCGACTGGATGTAGCCTCCCCGGAGCGGCGCCCGCGCCGCCCTCCGGGCGCCTCTGCCCCTTCCCTCATGACAGGCCCCGCTTCCCGGCGAGACGGGCGACACGGGTTCCGGCGTGCGATCCCTCCAGGTGAAGGTCAGCGGTCTCCTCGTGGCGCTCCTCGTGGTCGCCTGCGTGAGCCTCGCGCTCATCGCCACCGAGCACGAGCGCTCCGCCCTGGAGGCCGAGGTGGAGAAGCGCGCGCGGGGCCTCGCCGCGAGCCTCGCCGGGGCGGCCAAGGAGCCCCTGCTGCTCTGGGGCGACCCGGGAAAGCTCCGGGCCCTCGGGGGCGAGCCGGGCAAGTACGAGGCGGAGCTCACCCTGGACCGCCTGGTGGCGGAGATCGGGGAGGGCGAGGGGGTGGTCGCCGTCCGGCTGCTCGGCCCCAAGGGCGAGGTCCTGGCGTCCCTCGACCCCGCGGAGGTCGGCGCCCCGGGCCACCCGCTCCCGGCCGCGGCCGGCCGGGAGGCCGCCCTCCAGGTGGAACGCGCCGGCGACCAGCTGCTCGTGGATGCGCCGGTCCTCTACAGCGGCGTGCGCATCGGCGTGACCCAGGTCGCCCTCGACCTGCGCGTGCTCGTCGAGCCGGTGGTCAAGAGCAGCGCGCGCCAGCTCACCGCCGCCGCCGGCGGCGTGGTGGGCCTGGGCGTGCTGGCCGGCATGGTCTTCGTGACACTCCTGGTGCGCCCGCTGCGCCGGCTGCGCGTCGGCGTGGAGGCGCTCTCCCAGGGCGACCTCAGCATGCGCGTCCCGCCCACCTCCCGGGACGAGGTGGGGGAGCTCACCCGCGCCTTCAACGAGATGGGCGACTCGCTGCTCCAGAAGCAGCGCATCCAGAAGGCCTTCGGCCGCTACGTCAACGACTACGTGCTGAACCAGCTGCTCGAGGGGCCCGACGGCACCAGCACGAGCGGCATGGAGCGCGAGGTGACGATCCTCTTCGCCGACATCCGCAGCTTCACCCGCCTCTCGGAGGGGATGCTGGCGAAGGACGTCGTGGCGCTCCTGAACGAGGTCTTCCAGCTGCTCTCGGACTGCATCCTGGAGCGCGGGGGCACCATCGACAAGTTCATCGGCGACTCGGTGATGGCCTACTTCGGGGCGCCGCTGCGCCAGCCGGACCACGCCCTGCGCGCCGTCTACGCCGCCATCGACATCACGCGCATCATCGAGGAGCGCAGCCGCCGCGCGAAGAACCGGGAGCCGGGGGCGCCGCTGGTGCCGGTCCAGATCGGGATCGGGATCCACACGGGCCCGGTGGTCGTGGGCAACATCGGATCGGACCGACGCACCGACTTCACCGCCGTCGGCGACGTGGTCAACGTCGCCCACCGCCTCGAGAAGCTGGCGAGGCCCGGTGAGACCCTCGTCTCCGAGGCGGTCCAGCGCCGCGTGCGGACCGCGGTGCGCCTGCGCTTCGAGGGCGAGCGGCAGCTCTCCGGACGCGAGGAGCCGGTCCACGTCTACGCCCTCGAGCTCGAGCGCGCGGGCGGCGCGAGGTCTCTGGCGCGCTCGGCATGACGGGAAGCTGCCGCGGGGGTCTCTTCCCCCTCCTCGTCCTGGTCCTCGTCCTCGCGCTCGCCGCCTGCTCCGCAACCCTCGAGCGGGGAGAGCGGCTCTACCGGGAAGGCGACTCCCTGGGGGCCCTCGAGACCTGGCGCTCCACCCCGGAGCGCCACGCGGAGTACGCGCGCGTGCAGGAGCGGGTCGCCGTCGTCGAGCGGGAGTTCGAGCGGCTCGTCACGCGCTACAAGCGGCGCGCGGCCTACTACGAGAAGCAGGACCGCCTGGCCGAGTCGCTGCTCAACTACCGGCTGGCGCTCAAGCTCCAGCCCGACGATGGGGCGACCCGGGCCTACGTGCAGGTGCTGGCCCGCGCGCTCGACGAGCGCCGGGCCGACCTCTCCGCGCGCTACCACGAGGCCTTCGCGAGGGGCGACCTCCCGCGAGCCCACGAGCTCCTGACGGAGCTGCGCCGCCTCGACTCCTTCGATCCGGCCCTCGAGACCGAGGAGCGCGAGCTCGACGGGGCTCTGCAAGCGGAGCTCGAGCGGCGCCTCGCCGCCGGCCGTCGCGGCTTCAGCTCCGGGAACTACCAGGCGGCGCGCCGCGCGTTCAAGGACGTCCTCCGACTCGACCCGGACAACGAGCGCGCCCAGGGCTATCTCTCCTACATCGCGGCCATCCTGAGCGAGGCCGAGCTCTCCGGCGAGGAGCCCGCGGCCTTCGATCCGCCGCCGGAGCGCTTCGCCAGCGACGCGCAGATCCGCGCGGAGGGCTTCTACCAGAACGCGCTGGCCGCCGAACGCGCGGGAGAGCCGATGAGCGCGATCCGCCACGACCTCTCCGCCCTGCAGGCCGACCCGGACCACGGGAACGCGCGGGCCCACCTGGCCTCGCTCCGGCTGGGCCTGGCCGACCGCGTGGAGCCGCTCATCGCGGCGGGCCGCGAGGCCTTCCGCAGCGAGGATCTTCAGACCGCCCTCGACCTGTGGCGCCGGGCTCTGCTCATCGATCCGAGCAACGAGCGCGCCGTGGCCTACATCGCCAGGGCGGAGCGGCAGCTGGCCAACCTGGAGCAGCTGCGCTCGGAGCCCGAGGCGCCGGACGAGGGCGGCTAGCCGCCGTGCCGGCCCCCTCCCGTGCCCGGCAGCGCGGGCTCGCCGCCCTGGCGGGCGCCGCCGGCGCGCTCTCCCTGGGCTGCGCCTCCCTGGACCTCGACGCCGCGCTGCGGCGGCTCCGCCCGCCCGCGGCCCCGCCCGCGCCGCTCCTGCGCGAGCTGCCCGCCGCCCCCCTGTCCGCCGTGGAGGGCCTGCGGGCCGCGAGCGGCGAGCTGCGGGCGGTGCCCCTGAGCTGGGATCCCCTGCTCGTGGGCGACGTCGCCGGCTACGCCGTGGAGCGCGCCGCCGCCCGCGAGGGACCCTTCGCGCGGCTGGCCGCGCTCCCGGGCCGGGCGCGCACCCTCTTCGTGGATCGGGGGCAGCCCGGGCCGGGCGAGGCTCCCGACCCCGCGCGCGCGTCGCTCGCGGACGGCGCGACGCTCTTCTACCGCGTGCGCGCCTTCGACGGGGCGGGCCGCCTCGCGGCCGCGGCCTCCGAGGTGGTCGAGGCCACCACGGCGCCGCCGCCGGAGCCGCCCCGGGATCTGCGAGCCTGGAGCATGCAGCCCGGCCAGGTGCCGCTGCGCTGGAGCGCGCCCTCGGACGCGCGCATCGCGGGCTACGTGGTCTACCGCAGCCCCACCTCCTGGGGGCCCTTCGAGCCGCTGGCGGAGATCGACGATCGACATGAGACGGTGTACGTCGACCGGGGGCTCGGCGAGCTGCGGGTCTTCTACTACCGGGTGGCGGCGCGGCACGCCGGCGGGGGCGAGGGCCCCACCTCCGGGCCGGTGCGGGCGGTCACCAAGCCCGCCCCCCTGCCGCCCTTCGGGCTGCGCGTCGTGGAGCAGCGGCTGGGCGCGAACCGCCTGGCCTGGGACCGCAACGTCGAGAAGGACGTGGTGGAGTACCGACTGTTCCGGACGCGCGCCGGGGCGGGCAAGCCGGAGCTCGTCGCGGCGCTCCGGTCGGACGAGGGCGAGGCAATCGACGAGCGGGTGGGCGCCGACGAGCGACTCTCCTACGCCCTGGTGGCGATCGACCGGGACGGCCTCTCGAGCGACCCGGGCATCCCGGTCGCCGTGGTGAGCCACGGCTACGGCCTCGGCGCCAGCAACGGGCGCGACGGCGTGGTGCTGCGCTGGGATCCCCGCCCGCAGGAGGGCTTTCGCAGCGCCCAGGTGCTGCGGCTGGGGCTCCTCGCGACGCGGGAGCTGGGCGTCGTCGAGGGGGGCGAGTTCGTGGACCGCGCGGCGAATGGCGGCCGCTACCGCTACGTCGTGATCCTCCGACGGGCGGACGGCACGTCCGGGCCACCCTCGTCGCCCGTCGAGATCTTCGTCCCGGCGCGCTGAGGGCGGGCCCCGAGGGCGCGCAGCGAGCCGCCGGCGAGCGCAGTTCGAAAGGGAAGCGCCGCTTCGTTGCGCTTGCGTGCCCAACCCGTACACTTCCCCGCGGATCGATCCCCGGTAGCTCAGCTGGCAGAGCAAGCGGCTGTTAACCGCTGGGTCGTAGGTTCGAGTCCTACCCGGGGAGCCACCCGCCCTACTGCTCGCGCGCGTTGTGCCGCGCCCGGCCGATGTGGCGCGCCGAGCGGTCGAGCGAGCGGTCGAGCCGGGCGCGCTCGCGCGGTCCCAGCCGGCCGTCGTCGCGGCGGAAGCGCCGCTCCCTCCGCTCGATGCGGGCCTGCTCGGCCCGGAGCCGAGCCGCTTCGCCGCGCGTGAGGGAGCCGTCGTGGAGGCCCGCGGCGATGCGGCCGCGCTGGCGCGCCTCCCGGGCATCGGGGCCAGCGCTGGCGCTGTCCGCCGGGAGCCCGGCGAGGCCCGCCGCCAGGACGAGGGTCCCGAGAGCTCGCCTTCCTCGAATCCACATGGGGTGTCTCCTTCTGGAGGTCGCTCGCGCCGCGATCGGCGCCCGGGGAATCGAACCCGGCAGCGCCGCCCGGGTTGCGGGCCCCGGCGCCGGGGCCGGGGGGCAAAATCGGGCTTCGTTCGGGACCCCGGTCCGCCGATGAGGAGCCGGCAGGAGCAACGCAGCCAACCGTTTCGGAGGGACGCATGTTCTTTCACCGCGCCGCGCGGCGTGCGGTCCGCGGCGCCGGGCCGGGCGCCGCCCGGGCCCTGGCTCTCCTGGCTTGCTTCGCCCTCGGGGCGAGCGCCGCCCGGGCCGAGAAATCCTGGGTGCAGGGAGAGGTACGCCTGAATCTGCGCACCGGGCCGGGCACCGAGTTTCGCATCCTCGAGGCGCTCAAGACGGGGGACGCCGTGGAGCTCGTCGAGCGCGCCGAGGGGTGGACGCGGGTGCGGCACGGGGAGCACGAGGGTTGGATCCCGGAGGGCTACCTGCAGCCCACGGCGCCCCCGGCGGTGCAGGTCGACGCGCTCACGACCGAGGTGGAGACGCTGCGCCAGGAGCTCGCCACGCTGAACGCGGAGGCCGCGGGTCTGCGCGAGAGCCACGCCGAGCTCACGGCCCGGGAGGCCAAGCAGTCCTCCGAGCTCGAGCGCCTGCGCCGGGAGAACAACGCGTTCCGGACCGGCGCCCGCTGGCCCGAGTGGTTCGCGGGCTCGGCTCTCCTCACCATGGGCATGCTGCTCGGCGTGCTGGTGCGCGCCGTCGCCGCGCGGCCCCGCATCCGGCGCGTGCGGCTGTAGCGAGCCCGGGCTAGATCTCCTCGAGCTCGCGTCCCCCGGTCTCCGGCAGGGCCCACACGACCATACCCGCCAGGAGCGGCGCGCAGACCACGAGGCTCAGCGCGGGGACGTTGCTGCCCCCCGCCGGCGTGAGGGCCGCGACGGCGAAGAGCCCGAACGAGCGCCCGAGCGACGAGCTGAGCTGGAGCCAGCCCGAGGCCGTGCCGCGGGACGAGGTGGGGAAGAGCTCGACGGAGAGGGTGCGCGCCAGGGTCTCGCCGCCCGTGATCGCGAAGACGAGGGGCACCCAGACCCACGGCAGGAGCCAGCCCGGCCCGTGGTAGAAGGCCAGGGCCAGGGCCGGAAAGCCCGCCAGGAGCGCGAAGCCCACCCCGCGCCGGCCCAGCGCGTCGGCCAGGCGCCCGGTGACGGGGTGGCCCACGATGCCCACCGCGCCGCCCGCCAGCGCCATGGCCGTGAACTGCCAGGGGAGCCAGCCGTGGCGCACCTGCACGTGGAAGGCGGAGAGGTTGAAGGCCGCCGCGAACCCCCCGGCCGAGCACGCGCCCAGGACCGCCACCGCCAGGCTGCGCGCCGGGTGCTGGCGGGCCAGCTCGCGCACGGGCGCCCACCAGCCCGGGAGGTGCCCCGGGCGCCGGGCGCTCGGGGCGGCGCCTTCCCTCTCCCGGGCGAAGCGCTGCGTCTCCCGGACCTCGCGGCGCAGGCGCGGGAGCAGGAGCAGCGGCAGGAGCCCGAGCCCGTAGAGAGCCCGCCAGCCCTGGGGCGCGAGCTCGATCCCGGCGAAGAGCAGGATGCCGAGCCCGTGGCCCACGGCGCCCACGGCACCGGCGACGCCGATCCCGAAGCCGCGCTGGGCCGCCGGGAGCTCCTCGGAGAGGATCACGAGCGCCGTGGCGGCGCAGGTGACGAGGAAGGCACGCGCCAGCATCTGGAGCGCCACGTACTGCAGCGCGCTCTGGGCGAAGGCGCAGAGGAAGGTCGCGAGCGAGAGCCCCACCAGGGAGCCGAGGAAGAGGCCGCGGCGGCCCCAGCGGTCCGCCAGCGGGATCAGCAGGAAGGCCGCCACGGCGCCCAGGTGCACGAGGCCCAGGAGCCCCCCCAGATCCGACTCCGCCACGCCAAAGCTCTCGGCCACCTGCTTGAGCGCCACGGTCAGCAGGGCCTGGTCGTAGCTCTCGAAGAGCAGCGCCAGGGAGATGGCCCCGAGCAGGCGCCGGGCGGGCCCCGGCAGCGGCGCGGAGGACGCGAGGAAGGCCGGGATCCACCAGGGGCTTCTCGCGGGGCCGGCGGGCGCCGGTCCGCTCACAAGGGCCCGTAGCGCTCTTTCGCCTCGGCGGGCGAGAGCTTCGCGGCCGCCGCCAGAGCCGCCAGGCGCCCCGCGTCGGCGAGGTCGTCGGGGCCGACCCGCTCCTGGAGTGCCACGGCGCTGCGATAGGAGTCCGACTCGACGTCGACCCCGCGCACGCGCGCCTTCTTCGTCCTGGGGTCGATGATCTCGGCAAAGGGGACCGGCACGATGCGGCCCGCCTGGCGCGTGACGAGCACGCTCGAGGCGCCCCCGGCCAGCGCGCGGACCGCCCCCACGCCGAGGTCCCGGGTGTAGTCGCGGTCGAAGGCGGTGGGAGGCGCGCAGCGCAGCTCGTAGCCCACGTCCTTGTCCAGGATCGCCACCTTCACCCCGCGGGCCGCGAGCGCCGCGGTCACCGCGGTCCGCAGCACGCGCCCGAGCGGAACCTCGGCCAGGCGCAGGTGCCCGTGCTCGTCGCGCGGCACGTCGCGCAGGATCGGATCCTCCGGGTCCAGATGCTCGGCGATGCCCTCGGCCACCACCGCGACGCCGTCGGCGCGGCCCGCCGCGAGCCGCTTCACGATGGCGCCCTCGAGGACGCGCACCACGTCCTCCAGGCGGATCGGTCGCTCCCGGAATTCCTCGGGGATCACGCTGATGGGTGCCCCCGCCGCGAAGCCGGCCCCCAGCGCCAGGTGGCCCGCCGTGCGGCCCATCATCACGACGAAGAACCAGCGCCCCGTCGTGCGCATGTCCTCGAGCAGGTTGGCGACGATGGCGGTCGCGTGCTCGCGCGCGGTCTCGAAGCCGAAGGTGGGGATGCCCGCCGGGAGCGGGAGGTCGTTGTCGATGGTCTTCGGGACGTGGGCGACCCGCAGGCGCCCGGCAGCGGCCTCCGCCACCCGACCCGCCGAGGAGGCCGTATCGTCGCCGCCGATCGTGATGAGGTGATCCACGCCCAGGGCCCGCAGAGACTCCACGCAGGTCTTCAGGTGCTCGGGGCGCTTCGTCGGATTGGCCCGCGAGGTGTGCAGGATCGAGCCGCCGCGCAGGTGGATCCCCTCCACGGCGGCCTCGTCGAGCTCGAGGGTGTGGGGGCCGTCGCCTTCCATCAGCCACTTGAAGCCGTCGCAGAGTCCGAGCACGCGCGCGCCGCGCCGGCGCGCCGCCACGGTCGCGGCGCCGATCACGCCATTGATGCCCGGCGCCGGCCCGCCCCCCACCAGGATGCCGAACGTGCTCATCTCGCCCTCCCCGGACCGCGGCGCGGCGGGCCCGGCAGCCCCCTCAGAGCCTGCGCAGCACCCCGCCCAGGAGCTCGGCGGCCCAGGAGCGCCGAGCCGGAGTGGTCTCCGCCCCGAGCTCGGCCCCTTCCTCGCCCGCGTCGGCTTCCGGCGCCTCGCTCCAGCCCGCGCCGCCGCCCCGCGGCGGGAGCGGGAGCCGCTCGCCGAGGCCCAGGTCGCCCAGGATCTCCTCCGCGAGCTCGCGCAGCTCCCGGTGCACCGCGGTGCCCCGGGCTTGGTGCAGGATCGAGAGCGGCCTGCCGCTCGCGGAGTTCAGCGCCTCGACGCGCGGGCTGCGCGAGAGGGCGGTGGCGTAGAGGGGCCAGCCGCGGCGCTCGATCTCGTCCTGGAGCAGGTGCGCCAGCGGCAGCCCCTCCTCGCCCCCGCGCGTGCGCCGGTCCACCAGGGTGAGCACGACCCGGGCGCGCTCCAGGTCGAGCCGCGCGTTCTCGAGGGTGCGGAAGGTCTTGCCGGCCTCCTCCAGGGAAGCCCAATCCGCCACGGGCACCAGGATGCGGTCGGCGGCGTGGAAGGCGTTCAGCGTGAGCGCCTCGAGATCGCTCTTGGTGTCGAGGATCACCACCCCGGGCCAGGCGGTGCGCGCGAGAATGGCGCGCAGGATGTGGGGATCCTCGGCCCGCGCCTTGAGCAGCGCGACGTCGGGGGGCGAGGGCACGAAGTGGATCCCGTACTCCCCGAGCTGGATCACGCCGGCCAGGCTGCGCTCGGCCCAGCCGTGCTTCAGGTTCTTCGCGCCCGGCTCGCGCGGTTGGATCGAGAACATGCGGTCGAGACTGCCCTGGTCGTCGAGCCCGACCAGCAGGATCGGGAGCTCCTCGCGCAGGGCCCGCAGGTAGATGGCGAGATTGGCGGAGAGGGTGGTCTTGCCCACCCCGCCCTTGTTCGAAGAGACGGTGAGGACGAATCGCGGCGCCTCGGGCAGGGACATGGGGGGCGGCCTCCGTCGCGGCGGGGAATGTACCCATCCGGTAGGATGCCGGCCATGACGGCCGTCGCGGTGATTCCGGCCCGCTACGCGGCGCGCCGCTTCCCGGGCAAGCCCCTCGCACCCATCGCGGGACGCCCGCTCCTGCGCCGCGTGTGGGAGGCGGCGCGGGAGGCGAAGAGCCTGCGCGCCGTGATCGTCGCCACCGACGACGAGCGGATCGCCCAGGCGGCGCGCGCCTTCGGGGCCGAGGTGGCCCTCACGCGCCGCGACCACCTGAGCGGGACCGACCGGGTGGCGGAGGTGGCCCTGGCCCTCGACGACGAGATCGTCGTCAACGTGCAGGGCGACGAGCCGCTGCTCGAGGGCCTCGCGGTCGACGCCGCGGTGGAGGCCCTGCGCCAGGATCCGGCCGCCCCCATGGCCACGCTGGTGCACCCCGCCGAGGCGGGAGCCGGCGCCGATCCCCACCGCGTGAAGGCGGTCCTCGACCGGCGCGGCAATGCCCTCTACTTCTCGCGCGCCGCGATCCCGGCGCCCCGCGCCGGCGCCGCCGGGGGGGCGGCCCCTCCCCTCCTCCAGCACGTCGGCGTCTACGCCTACCGGCGCGCCTTCCTGCTCGAGCTCGTGCGGCTCCTCCCGACGCCGCTGGAGCGCGCCGAGGGGCTCGAGCAGCTGCGCGCACTCGAGCACGGGCACCGGATCCGCTGCGCCGTGCTCGAGGGCTGGCGCGGCATCCCCGTCGACGTGCCGGAGGACGTGGCCCGGGTGGAGGCGCGTCTGCGCGAGCTCGGCCGGTGCTGAGGCGCGCGCCGGGCGGGCCGGCGGCGCCGCGCCCCCCCGGCGCGGCGGAGCCCCTGGACGCGGCCCAGGTGGGGCGCTGGCGGGAGCAGTTCTCCAACCGGGGGCGCTGGGGGGCGGACGACCGGCGCGGCGCGCTGAACCTCATCACGCGCGACCGCGTGCTGGCCGCCTGCGCCCTTCCGCGCAGCGGGCGCGCGATCGCTTGCGCCCTTGCCGAAGGCGAGCGGGCGGGCGTGCCGGCCGGCGCGCTGGGCCTCCACCCCCCGCAGGCCCCCCGGCGGGCAGAAGACCCGGACCCGGGCGGCCCCGACGCGGCGGCACCGCCGCTCCCGGAGGGGACCCGCTGGGACGCGCGGCTCCAGCGCGGGGAGCCGGGTGCGGACGCGGTGGTGGGGCGCGGCGTGCTGCTCGACCTGCCGCGCCTCCTGCGCGTGCCCTGGCTCGAAGAGGGCCGCCCGATCCGGCCCGAGGAGCTCGACGCCTGCGCGGAGCGCTCCGGGGTGGCCATCGAGGCGGGCGACGTGCTGCTCGTGCGCACCGGGCGGCTCGCGCGCGCACTGCGCGAGCGATCCTTCGAGGGCTACGCCGGCGGAGCGGCGCCGGGCCTCTCGGTGCTCTGCGCGCGCTGGCTCTTCGAGCGCGAGATCGCCGCCGTCGCCAGCGACACGGCCTGCCTGGAGGTCGTGCCGAGCGAGGTGCCGGGCGTTCCTCTCCCGCTGCACCGGATCGCGCTGGGCAGCACGGGGCTCCTCTTCGGAGAGATCTTCCAGCTCGACGCGCTCGCCGAGGCCTGCGCCCGGGACGGCCGCTACGCCTTCCTGTTCGTCGCGCCGCTGCTCCCGACCCCCATCCATCCTCTCGCGCTCAAGTAAGGCCCCGCGCGCGTGAGGCGGACCGGGCCGCCTCGGACGGGGAGTGGAGCTCCCGGACCCTCCGGGAACGACGGAAGCCGGACCCGGCCGCCCCACGCGCGACGGTTGTCCCGTGGATCGGCATCGGCAGGCGCGGCCGTGTGGCGGGGATCACCGGAGGCGGGAAAAAAAGGAGCCCCGGGAGCAGGTCGTGGACCCTCTGCGCGGCTACGGCGTCCGCGCTCCCGGGGCGGTGGCGCTGGGAACCTCGCGTCCCCACGTCGCCGAAATTGAACCAAAGGCGTTCGGGCGTGGCGTCAGGACGCCGCCACCTCACTCACCGTAGGACGACATTGATGCACCGAATCACCTCCGTTCCGGCGTAGGGGACACCCAGCGAGGCCCAGACCCCGCCTCCGGATCCCGGTTTCCAGGGTGGTCGCCGCTACCTCCCCTCCGGGCCGCCCGCTCCGCGGGCCGACGTGGCCGGGGAACGGACTCGGGGGCGAGTGAGGCCCCCTGGCGGGAAAACGTATCGGATGCGGCGCCGGGCGACCAGAGACCCACCCGAGGAGTGGGGAGCGCCTACACTCCGCACGCGCGGCCCCGGGCCGCTCCGGAGGCGCAGCAGCGTGCCGAACCCCATTCGCGCCGGGCTCTCCCACACCCCGCTGCGCCTGGCTGCCCTGCTGGCGGTGGCCGTGATCGCCAGCGGCAGCTGGCTGCTCACCTGTGGCGCCTGGCGCTACGCGCGGGTGGTCGCGGGCTACGCCCCCCTCGCGCCCCGCGAGTTCGCGGGCCTGACCGCGGTAGCGGTGGGTACCGGGGGCGCCTACGAGAACCCCTCCCGCCGCGGCCCCTGCCTGGCCATCGGCCTGGGCGCCCGGGTGGTGCTGGTGGACGCCGGCAGAGGGGTGGCCGAGGGCCTGCGCGCCGCCGAGATCCCGGTCTCCCAGCCCGAGGCCATCTTCCTGACCCACCTCTTCCCGGAGAACACGGTGGGGCTCGACGACCTGCTCCACGCGGCCTGGCTCGACTCGCGCCGCGATCCCCTGCGCCTGGTGGGCCCGCCCGGAACCCGCGCGCTGGTCCAGGGTCTGCTCGCCGCGCACCAGGTCGGACAGGCCGCCGCCGCGGAGGGGCTGGGCCTCGCCCCGCCCGCCGGCTTCGAGGTGGAGGAGCTGACCGGGGACTGGTCGGAGACCCGGGGTGAGCTCGCCGTGCGCGCCGCCCCGCTGGGCGGCGGGCCGACGCCGGCCCTCGCCTGGCGCTTCGAGGCCCACGGCCGCTCGCTGGTGGTCTCCGGGACCGGCTGGGCCCCGGACGCCCTGGTCGCCTTCGCGCGCGGCGCCGACCTGCTGGTGCACGAGGCGAGCTTCTCGCTCTCGGGTCCCCAGGCGCGGGCCCTGGCCGACGAGGACCCGGCGCGGGCGGCGCGGCTGGCGCGCGAGACGGCGCTGCACACCTCCGTCGAAGCCGTCGGGGCGCTGGCGGTGCGCGCCGGGGTGGGCACCCTGGCCCTGGTGCGGCTGCGCCCGCCGCCCGTCTACGACCTCCAGCTCACGAGCCTGGTGGGCGGCCGCTTCGCGGGCCGGGTCCTGGTGCTCTCCGACGGCGACAGCGTCACACCGTGATGCCCCCGGCCGGCGGCGGGGCGGGCGGCGGGGCCTCGGGCGGCCGCAAGGGCGAGGGCTCCCGGGGCCGATCGGCGGCCGGGCGCTCCCCGGTGAAGCGGCGGCGCTGCTCCCGGTAGTAGGGCTCCCCGGGCTCGCGCTCGATCGCCTCGTCGATGGCGCCGATGGCCCGCTCGGTTCGGCCCAGCAGGAAGTGCAGCTCGGCGAGGGTGTCGAGGAGCGGCGCCAGGCGCCGATCCGTCTCGGACACGGCGCGCTTCGCGAGCTCGAGGGCGGCCTCGAGCTCGGCCTCGGTCGGATCGCTCTGGATGGCGATGCGCCAGGCCAGGTTGTTGAGGTCGTCCGGGGCCACGCCGGGCAGCGCGGCCAGCCGCGCGGCGTGGCGCGCCGGGAAGTCGCCCGGGCCGAAGAGCGCGAGGCCCGCCTGGGCCAGCGAGAGCAGGCTGAGCCCCCCCACGAGCCCACCCGCCAGGGCGGGCCAGCGCGCCCCCGACGCCGGCCGCAGCCGAGGCCGGGAGACGAGCAGCGCGGCCACGAGCCCGCCCACCAGCCCGCCGACGTGGGCCGCCACGGAGCGGGCGGGGCCCAGGGGATCGGCGGCGGGGAGCGGCACCAGGTCGAGGGCCAGGAACACGACCAGCACCACGAGCCACAGGCGCGGCAGCCGGGCCGGGGCGGGGATCTCGCGGGCGCGGTTGATGTCCACCCAGAGGAGCGCCCCGGCGAGCCCGAAGAGCACCGCCGAGGATCCGATCATGGAGGACGGGCTGACGAGGCCCGCCAGGCCCTGCCCTCCCGCCGCGGCGGCGAGCAGGGCGCAGGCGGTGCGGGCCGTGCCGATCGCGCGCTCGAGGAGCAGGCCCAGGGGCAGGAGGAAGACCAGGTTCTGCAGCAGGTGCGCGGGGCCGGCGTGGATCAGGGGGGAGGTCACCAGGCGAAAGAAGTCCCCGTCGCGCACCAGGGGCAGGCTGAAGTAGCCCACCTCGAAGACCCCGAAGCCGACCGCGCGCTCGAGCCCGAAGAGCGCGACGCAGCTCGCGGCGAAGAGCAGGATCGCGAGGGGGGGCCGCGCGGTCCGCGCACTGGCGTCGATGGCCGCCATGCGCTCGAGCTGGGCCGCGCCCCCGGGGCGATGGCTCAGGATCGCGGAGAGCGCGCTCGCGATCCGCTCCGGGTCGCCCGCGTCCTCGAAGGAGCGGCGCGCCCAGAAGTACACGGACTGCTCGGTGCCGAGCCAGGCGGCCCGGCGCGAGAGGGCCAGGTGGGTGATGTCCTCGTAGGGGGTGAAGATCTGGAGCCCGCCCCAGGGAGAGCGCGGGTGGGAGATCCCGTCGGAGCGCAGCTCGATCGCGCGGGCGCCGCGCAGGGGAAAGACACAGCGGGGGCCTTCCAGGGCCTCGAAGCTCACGCGCGCAGGGTAGCGCGGGAGTCCCGGGCGGGAGCCTCCGGAGCCCGGGCCTCGAGCGCGCGCGGCGTGGAGGGCAGCTCCGGCGCGGGCCAGCCCCGCCAGGGCTCCGGCGCGCTCGGGTCGGGCAGGAGCTCCTGCGCGCGCCGCCGAAGGATCTCGCGGCGCAGATCGCGGTGGCTGCGCTCGTGCGGCGCGAGGGCGATCGCCTCGCCGACGCTGGCCAGCGCCTCGCCGCTCCGGCCCAGCAGGAGCTGGAGCTCGGCCAGCGTGGCGAGGATCTCCGCGTCGCGTCGGAGCGTGTCGGCCGCGGCGCGCTCGGCCAGGCGCAGCGCTGCCCCGAGCGCCTCCGGCGTCGCGTCCCGCGCTCCGGCGATCTCGCGGGCGCGGGCCTCGAGCTCGAGGGGCGAGACGCGCTGGAGGCGGAGCAGGCGCGCGTCGTAGCGCGCGTCGAAGTCGCCGGCGCCGAAGAGCTCGACGCCCAGCGCCCCCAGGGCGGCGCCCGTCGCGAGGAGAACGCCGGCGCAGCCCGCGCGGACCCAGGCGGGGCTTTGCCGCGGGCCCGGCGCGGGCCCGGCCACCAGGGCCGCGGCGGCCAGCCCGGCGCCGAAGCCCCCCACGTGGGCCGCCCCGGAGATGAACGGGACGAGCAGCATCAGCGCCGCGTTCGCGAGCAGGAAGGTCGCGAGAGAGCGGCGCGGAATGCGCAGCCAGGCCGGGAGCCGGTCGGCGCACCGGAGCTCCAGCCAGACCAGCGCGCCGGCCAGGCCGAACACCACGCCGGAGGCCCCGACCAGGCTGCCCGGGGTGGTGAGGCCCCCCGCGAGCATGGCGACGAGACCCGAGGCTCCCATCACGCAGGCGGTCCGGGCGGGGCCCAGCACCCGCTCCACCAGGCTCCCCAGCGCCACCAGGCCCAGCATGTTGAGCAGTAGGTGCAGCGGCAGCTCGGGCAACCCGTGGAGCAGGTTGGCGGTGACGAGGCGCCAGAGATCCCCCTCCTGGACCAGCCCCGGCACGAGGGCCCCGGCCCGGAGCAGGCGCGGGCCCTGCTCGAGCTGGAGCGCGTAGAAGAGCAGGCAGAGGACGAGCAGGAACCAGGTGGCCCGCACGGGGGCCGGCAGGCGCGCCTGGCGCTCGACCTCGGCCATGCGCGCGAGCTGGGCCGCGCCCCCGGGACGGCGGGCCAGGCGCGAGAGCAGGCTGGCCACCAGGCGCTCGGGACCCTGGGGATCCACGAAGCTGCGCCGCGCCACGGCGTAGCTGGAGCGGGCGGAGCCGAGCCAGAAGCTGCCCGACGAGGCCGCCAGGTGGGTGACGTCCTCGTAGCGGGTGAAGACCTGGAGGTCGCCGCGCGGCCCGTGGGGGTGGGAGAGCCCGTCGGACTCGAGCTGGATGGCTCGCCTTCCGTGGAGAGCGAAGGTGTCGCGGGTCTCCGCCCCGGGATCGAGCACGAGGCCTCCCTTCGGTCCGGCGCGCCCCGGGCGCCGCAGGCGAAAGGGTATGCGCGCCGGCAGCGCCGGGCAAAACGCGCGGCGGGGCTACGGGCGCTGGGGAAGCGGAAGGCTCGGGAAGACGCGGCTGAAGGCGAGGAAGACGAGCAGGAACGCCCCGAGGAAGCCCGCGGCCAGGCCGAGCTGGATCGGGCCCAGCCAGGCCCCGCCGTCGCCGGGCACCAGGGACGGCCAGACCAGCGCGTTGCGCTCCAGCCAGAAGCCCACCAGCACCGCCAGCGCCACGGGGCCGAGGATCCAGGGCGTCCGCTTCGGGCGCTGGCCCAGGAGCACCCAGAACGGGATCACCCAGCAGCCCGCCCACGCCGTGAGCGAGAGCGGCACGTAGGGCTGCGCGAAGCGGGCCCAATCGACGTTCCAGGTGTCCTGCAGGAACTGGGAGCCCAGGCGCGAGGCGTAGAACTGGGTCTCCTCGGGAAGGTTTCCGTACCAGATCACGATGTACTGGGCGAAGAACAGGTACATCCAGAAGACGGAGAAGGCGAAGACCATCTTGCCGAGGTCGTGCATGCGCGGCCGGGTGACCTGCTCCTCCCAGCCCCGCGAGCGGCGCAGGACCACGCTGGCCAGCGCCGTGGCGGCCACGCCCGACAGGAAGCCGCCCCAGGCGAAGTACCAGGGAAAGAGGGTCGAGTACCAGGTCGGCGTGAGCGACATGACCTGGTCGACGCCCAGCATGCCGTAGCCGAAGGCGTAGGCCAGCGCGACGACCGGCGCGAGCCGGCGCAGCCGCCGCGCGGATTCGGCGCGCTCCACCTCGTCGCCGCGCCAATCCCGCGTCCAGCCGAGGGCCCAGGCGCGGGCCGCCGGCGCGCGCTCGGCAGCGCCGTGGAGGCTCGGGCGGAAGGAGACCTTGAGGTAGCGGAGCGTGAGGAGGGCCAGCGCTCCCAGGATCGCGAGATCCATCGCGTAGAGGCGCCACGCCGTGAGCCATTGCTCCTTCGGGGGCGGCGCTCCGTGGATCCAGTTCGCGTAGATGTGCTCCCTCCCGAAGAAGCTCAGCAGGAAGAGCGCGAGGCTGATCGGCACCCAGGCCGCCAGCGCCTCGGCCACGTGGCGGATCGGCCCGGCCCAGCGCGCGCCGACGATGACGAGGGCCGCCGACAGCGCGAGCGCGCCCTGGGAGAGCCCTGCGTAGAAGAGGTAGTTCACGTGGTAGGCGCGCCAGGTGGTCGCCGGATCCGTGGCGAGCCCGGCCAGGAACGCGACCCCCCCGATCGCGACGAGGGCGCCGCACAGATTGCGGGCAGCCCGGGGGATCTCCCGGGGATCGGCCCGGAGCGGCGCCCCCTGGCTCACGGCTGTACCCCCTTCTGCCCGTTCAGGTAACGCAGGTAGTTCACGATGTCCCAGCGGTCCGCGGACGGGATGCGCGCGTAGCCCGGCATGCGCCGCCGCCCGTACCGGATGGTGGTGTAGAGGTGCCCGTCGCTGCGCACGCGGGCGATGCTCGCGGGGCCTGCGACGGCCAGCACCCCCACGAAGGGTCCCTGGAGCGGGCCGGTCGTGCTGACCAGCCCGTCGCCCAGCCCACCCGCCCCGTGGCAGGGGGCGCAGAAGGTCCCGAAACCCGCGCGGCCGTTCTCGAGCGACTCGAGGCTCATGGGGCGCGGGTTCACCAGGGAATCCGAGGCCGCGTCGACGACGTTGTCCACCGGGGCCTCGCCGCCGTCGATGGGGACGGCGCCCTCGGGCGGCAGGAAGGGATCCACCTTGCCCTCGAACATGGTGCGCTCGTAGGCCTGCACCGCGGGCTGCCACTTCATCTGCGGCCACCAGGTGTTCGACCACTGCTCCCAGCAGCCGAGCGAGCCGGCGAGGAGCAGCACGACGAGGGAGTAGAGGCCGTGGGCTCGGATCCGGGCGCTACGACTCGACAAGATCCACCTCGATCGCGTGGTTCTCGCGCAGGAGCGCGTCGATCTCGGGGACGTCGCGCTCGCTGCAGCGCACGGCAATGCCGAACTCCTCGCCGGAGAAGCGCGCGCTGTAGCTCCTGTCCAGTGCCATGCGCGGCAGGCGGCCCTTCACGATCAGTCCCAGCAGGGTCGCGAGGCCCCCGAAGAGAATGGTGAGCTCGAAGGCGATGATGGTGTAGGGCGGGATCGAGGAGAAGGGCTTCCAGCCCACCACGATCTGCCAGTCGTTCGCCATCCAGATCGTCATGGCGTAGCCCGTGACGACGCCGAGGAGTCCCCCGATCAGGGTGTAGAGCCGGACGCCGCTCGGCTTCTCGTCGACGGCGTCGTCCACCTCCGCGAAGGGCGCCGGCGAGTAGGTCTCGAGGTCCCCGTAGCCGCGCCCCCGCAGGCGCTGCACCGCCTCCGCCACCTGGTCCGGCCGCTCGAAGACGCCCAGCAGGAGCGGCATCAGTGCGCCCCTCCGCCGTGGGCCTTCTCGTGGATCGCGAGCTCCTTCACCTCGGCGATCGCGATCACCGGAAAGATCTTGAGGAAGATCAGGAAGAGCATGGCGAAGAAGGCGAAGCTCCCGGCCACGATCCCGAGCTCGGGCCAGCTCGGGGTGTAGATGCCCCAGGTGGCCGGGTTGTACTCGCGCGACAGTCCCGTGATGATGATCACGTAGCGCTCGAACCACATGCCGACGTTGATCAGCACCGAGAGCACGAAGAGCGTCGGCACGTGGGTGCGGGCCCGCTTGAACCAGAGGATCTGGGGGAACGCGGTGTTGCACAGGATCATGACCCAGGTGGAGATCCAGTAGCTGCCGAAGGCGCGCTTGAAGAAGGAGGTCTGCTCGGCCTCGACGCCGCTGTACCAGGCCATGAAGTATTCCGAGGCGTAGGCGTAGCCCACGATCGTGGAGGTGAGGAGCAGGAAGCGCGCCATGTTCTCGAAATGGTAGTCGGTGATGTACTCCTCGAGGCCGAAGATCCGGCGCACCGGGATCATCACCGTGAGCACCATGGCGAAGCCGGAGAAGATCGCCCCGGCGACGAAGTAGGGGCCGAAGATCGTCGCGTGCCAGCCGGGCACGAGGGCCATGGCGAAGTCCCAGGACACGACGCTGTGCACCGAGAGCACGAGCGGCGTCGCCAGCCCCGAGAGGTGGAGCACCGTGCGGTTGTGGGACTTCCACTGGCTCGACGTGCCCTGCCAACCCAGCGAGAGGGCGCCGTAGAGCAGCTTGCGCCAGCCGCTGGCCCGATCTCGCGCGATGGCGAGGTCCGGGATCAGTCCGACGTACAGGAAGACCGTCGAGATCGTGAGGTAGGTGGAGATGGCAAAGGTGTCCCAGAGCAGCGGGCTCTTGAAGTTCACCCACAGCCCGCGCTGGTTCGGATAGGGGAGGATGAAGTACGACTTCCAGATCCGACCGACGTGGATGCCCAGGAACTGCGCCGCCGTCAGCACGGCGACCACCGTCATGGCCTCGGCGCTGCGGTTGATGGCGTTGCGCCACTTGGCGCGGAAGAGGTAGAGGATCGCCGAGATCAGCGTGCCGGCGTGGGCGATGCCGACCCAGAAGACGAAGGTGACGATGTAGGCACCCCAGAAGACCGGGTGCGCGTAGCCCGCGATGCCCAGACCCTGGTAGACCTGCCAGATCCAGATCGCCCCGGCGAGCCCCACGAAGCCCCCCGCGATCGCGAGGAGCAGGCAGTAGCCCGCCGACGCGCCCTGCATGACCGAGAGCAGGTCGCGGTTGATCCTGGAGTCGGACTGCACCGGAAGGGGCCGGAGGCGGGCGGCGATCGACTCGGCGGGCGGCGGAGGCGTCATCGGTCGGCTCCCTCCTCGCCGCGGCGCACCTTGGCCAGGTAGGTGATGCCGGGGCGCGTGTTCAGCACGTGGAGCGCGTGGTAGGCACGGCTCTCGTGGGCACGCGCACGCTTCACCACCTCGCTGTCCCGGTCCTTGGCGTTCCCGAAGGCGATCGCGTCCGTCGGGCAGGCGCGCTGGCAGGCGGTCTCTACCTCGCCGTCGCCGATCGGGCGGCCAGCATCCTTCGCCGCCTGGCGGCCGAGCTCGATGCGCTGGATGCAGAAGGTGCACTTCTCCATGACCCCCTGGCCGCGCACGGTGACGTCCGGGTTCAGCATGAGGGGCAGCGGGTCGGGCCAGGCCTCGATGCTGTAATCGAACCAGTTGAAGCGCCGCACCTTGTACGGGCAGTTGTTCGAGCAGTACCGCGTGCCGATGCAGCGGTTGTAGACCATCCCGTTCAGGCCCTCGGCGTTGTGGTAGGTCGCGAAGACCGGGCAGACGGGCTCGCAGGGGGCGGCGCCGCAGTGCTGGCAGAGCTGGGGCATGTGCCGCACGTCGGTGTCCCCGAGGCGCTCGCTGCTCTCGGGCCGGCCGCGGCCGGTGCCGAACTCGGGCTCGCCGGCGCCCACGTAGCGCTCGATCCGCAGCCAGTGCATCTGGCGCGACCGGGCCACCATCTCCTCGCCCACGTTGGGGACGTTGTTCTCGAGGGAGCAGGCGGCGACGCAGGCGCTGCAGCCCGTGCAGCGGTCGAGGTCGATGAGCATGCTCCAGCGGTAGGGGCTCTCGCCCAGGGAGAAGTCCGCGGGGTCGTAGGGGGCGCGAATCTCGTGGCTGCCCTGGTCGTGGCCGGCGGCGGGGGCCGCGCCGTGCCCGCCTCCGTGACCCTCGCCGTGACCGCTCGCGAGCGCCGCCAGCGACACCGACTCGGCGAGCTGGCGCCCGCGCTGGTTGTCCGAGTCCTGCGCGATGGCGGGGCGCTCGAAGCTCCCGGTGCGCCGGGCCTCGGCTCGCACGCTGAGCCAGACGCGGCCGCCCCGATCGTCGCTCGTGGCCGGAAGCGCCGCGATCACGTTGGCGCCGCGGGCCGCCCCAGCGCGCGAGGCGTAGCGCCCGACCGTGTGGCCCTGCCCGATCGCCACGGCGATCACGTCGTCGCGGATCCCGCCTCGGGGCAGCGCCGGGACCTCGATGCGGCCCGCCGGAGTCTCCAGGGCCAGCACGTCGCCGCGCTTCACCCCGAGGCCGCTCGCCGTCTTGGGGCTCACCTCGGCCCAGGACTGCCAGGTCAGCTTCGTCACCGGATCCGGGAGCTCCTGGAGCCAGGGCAGGTGCGCGCCACGCCCGTCGTAGAGGGTGGGAGAGGGGAAGGCCAGCAGGACGAAGGGGCCGCTGCCCTCGAGGGTCGGCTCGGAGAAGTCGAGCTTGGCGAGCTCCGGCTGAAGGCCGAGCTCCGGCGCCGCGGGGGGAGTGGCGTAGACGCCGCCGCGGGCCAGGGCGGCTCGCCAGTCGGCGCCGGACCAGGCCGCCTCGAGCACACCGCGGAAGCTTCCCGACGGGAGCTTGCCGGCCACCTGCTCGCCCAGGGCACGCGCGGTCTGGAGCAGCGCGTCGCCGAGCGCCTGCGTGTCGAAGAGGGGGCGCAGCGCGGGCTGGATCAGTCCGCGCACTCCCACCCGCGGCCTCGCGTCGCCCCAGGACTCGAGGGGCGAGTGATCCGGAAGGATCAGGTCCGCGCGCTCGCTCGTCTCGTCCGGCACGCTCGCGAAGGAGACCGTGAAGCCCACCCGCCCGAGGGCGGCGGCGAAGCCCGCCGAGGCCAGCGAGTGCACGGGGTTCGAGTCGTGGATCAGGAGCACGCGGACCGCCCCCTCGCGCATCTCCTTCACGAGGTCCAGGACGTCGGCAAAACGCGCCGGGCGCCCCGCCTCCTCCCCGTCGGGACGCGCCAGGATCGTCGTGCCCACGGCGCCCACCACCGCGGCCAGGACGAAGACGGCCGCCGTCGCCGCGGTGGCGCGCCGACCGGTGACCGCGACTCCGGGCGGGAGCACGGCCGGGCGCCGCGCCGCCAGGAGCGAGGCGGCGAGCTCGCGGATCTCGCGCTCCGACACGCCGCTCTTCGAGGCCACGGCGGCCGGGTCGAAGTCGGCCAGCAGGCGCTCGAGGAGGGCCGCGTTGCCAATCGCGCGGCCCCCGGCGCGCGCCGCGTCGAAGGCCGCCCGAGCCACGCCCAGGGCGAGCACGCCCTCCACGCCGGGGCGGGCCGGGATCCAACGGTCGGCGTTGCCGGCCGTGAGGGAGAGGCGCGGCCCCACGTACACGAGGCGCGCGCCGCCGTCCGGGTGCTGGCCCACGTCGCGGGCGCCGGCGAGCTGGCGGGCATGCTCCATGGGCGAGAGCCAGGCGTCGAGGAAGTCGGAGCCGAAGTCGACCACCAGGTCCGCGCCGGAGAGATCGAAGACGGGCTGGCCGTCCACGCCGAAGGCCAGCCGGGAGGCCTCCCGCAGGGCCTCGTAGGCGAAGGGCTCGTAGACGACGCGCGGACCGAGGCCCGCCGCCTCGACGAAGCGGTCGATCAGCCCGGAGAGGGTGGGGCCCGTCGCGCCGCCCAGGATCCGCGCTGCCGACCCGGCGGCGCGCAGCTTCGCGGCCAGGAGCGCCGTCGCCTCCTCCCAGCCGATGGGCTCGAGGCGGCCGTCGCTGCCCCGCGCCAGCGGCTGGCGGTAGCGGTCCGGGTGGTAGGTGCGGCCGATGCTCGCCGTGCCCCGCGCGCACAGGGCGCCGCGGTTGATGGGGTGATCGGGATTCCCCTCGAGGAACACGGGGCGTCCCTCGCGCGTCCTCGCGTGGACACCGCAGCCGGCGGGACACTCGCGGCAGGTGGTGGCATAGGTGACGGCGATGCCCGGGACGATCTCCTCGGGCTGCACGACGTAGGGGATCAGCTTCTCGACGGGATCCGAGCAGCCGCTGGCCGCCGCCGCGCCAGCGCCGGCACCCACGAGCTTCAGAAAGTCTCGGCGATCGAGTTCGGGCATCCGTCCGTCCTGGAACCCCGGTCGAGGGGCCCCTAGTGGTGGCAGGTCAGGCAATCCTGGGAGGCCCCGTTCTCCCGATGGCACTGGATGCACCAGCCCATCTCGAGCTTCTGGGCAGGCAGGAGCCAGGGCCACCACACCGTGTCCTTCGTGAGCTCGACCTTGTCCATCGCCTCGACGGGACCATGGCAGCGCTGGCACTCGACGCCCGCCGCCACGTGGCGGTTGTGCCGGAACTTCACGTGCTCCGGCAGGCGGTGGATCTGCTGCCAGGGGATCGGCTCGCGGGCCTGCCAGTACTGCTTGAGCGTTCGAATCCCCTCGAGCTCGTCGTAGCTCGCCGGGAACTGGGCGTGGCAGCCCATGCAGAGCTCCACCGACGGCACGCCGGCGGCGCGGGAGCGGTCGGTTCCGCTGTGGCAGTAGAGGCAGTCGATCTGGTAGAGGCCGGCGTGATGCTTGTGGCTGAACTGGATCGGCTGGGCGAGCCCGGGCGCCTCCGGATCGCCCGCTGCCTCGTGGGAACGGCAGGCCGCGCGGGTCGGCCACGGCAGCTGGAACTGGGGCGGGATCTCGATCGCGAGCCTCGGATCCTGCGCTTGCAGGGCCCGCAGCTCGTGGGCCTCGCACACGCTGGTGGCGACGCGCGGTCCGGCCTCGGCTCCGCCGGCCCGGGGCCCCAGGGCGAAAAGGGCGAAGGACGCCAGGGAGATCCCGACCAGGGCGCCCAGGGCGAGGATCAGCCGGCGCGCGGGGCGATTCGAGCTCATGCGCGAGAACCTCGGGCCCCCACCGCCGCCTTCGGCCTCCGCCGACGCGCGGCCCCCCCGGAGACCGGCCGACGCCCCACCCGACGCCGGAGTTCCGATCTCCGATCACACGCTCAGAAACACACGCCCAGAGACGCCCAGACACGCTGGAGGCACGCACTCGCGCGCGGGCTTCCGGCCGCGGCTCGGAGGCACCGCTCCCGGGAAGCCCGGCCTGCGCGCTCGCCCTGACCGATGACGGGCGGTGGGATACTACGGAAGCCGTGAAGCGTCAAGGCGCTGCGCGGGCGCGGACGCAGGAGACCCGGCGCCTTGCAGCGGGCTGCCGGGGGCGCCCGCCGCGCTGGCGGAATCCCGGGGAATCACCAATGATTCCAGATATTTCACCCGAGCGCGCCGCGGCCGCGCGGCCCCCGCCGCGCTGCGGGCGGGAAGAGGAGCGAGCGATGGGCGAGGCCTGGATCGTCGATTGTGTGCGCACCCCGCGCGGTCGCGGCAAACCGGAGAGCGGGGGGCTCTCCGCCCTCCACCCCCAGGAGCTCCTGGCGCAGGTCCTGAACGCCGCGCTCGAGCGCAGCGGCCTCCCGGCGCGCGACGTGGAGGACGTCGTGGTCGGCTGCGTGAGCCAGTTCGGGGAGCAGGGCGGCTGCATCGCGCGCATGGCGGTCCTGGCTGCGGGCTGGCCCCACGAGGCCACCGGTGTCGCGCTCAACCGCTTCTGCGGCTCCGGACAGCAGGCGGTGAACTTCGCGGCGCTGGGCGTGATGGCCGGGCAGCAGGATCTGGTGATCGGCGCCGGCGTCGAATCCATGTCCCGGGTGCCCATGGGATCCGACAAGGCCGGCGTCGATGGCCACAACCGCCACCTGCGCGAGCTCCACCCCCTGGTCCCGCAGGGCATCTCGGCCGACCTGATCGCCACCCTGGAGGGATTCCGCCGCGAGGATTGCGATCGCTTCGCGGTGTCGAGCCAGGAGCGCTGCGCGGCCGCCCAGAAGGAGGGCCGCTTCGAGCGCAGCCTGATCCCGGTGCGCGACCGGGAGGGCCGCGTCCTCCTGGACCGCGACGAGCACCCGCGCCCGAGCACCAGCCTCGAGAGCCTGGCGCGCCTCGAGCCCTCCTTCGCCGAGCTCGGCCGCTACGTGCAGAAGGGCGACGACCTCTCCTTCGACGAGAAGGCGAAGCGGGCCTACCCTCGGATCGAGCGGGTGGACCACGTCCATCACGCGGGCAACTCCTCGGGCATCGTCGACGGCGCGGCGGCGGTCGTGATCGCCTCGCCGGGCTACGCGCAGGCCCACGGCCTGCGGCCGCGCGCGCGCGTCGTCGCCATGGCCACGGCCGGGGACGAGCCCCTCATCATGCTCACGGCCCCGGTGCCCGCCACGCGCCGCTGCCTGGCCAGGGCGGGCATGGACATGGGGGACATCGACCTCGTCGAGATCAACGAGGCCTTCGCCGCCGTCCCGCTCAAGGTGCTGCGCGACCTCGAGATCGATCCGGCGCGCGCCAACGTGAATGGAGGGGCGATCGCCCTGGGGCACCCGCTGGGTGCGACCGGCGCCATGCTGGTCGGGACCCTGCTCGACGAGGTCGAGCGCCGCGACCTCTCCACCGGCCTCGTCACCATGTGCATCGGCGGCGGCATGGGAATCACCACCATCCTGGAGCGCGTCTAGAGACGGGCGCGCGGGAGGAGAGACGATGAGCGTGAACCCCGAGCTACTCGAGATCCTGGTGTGCCCGGAGACCAAGCAGCCGGTGCGGATCGCCGACCCGGAGGTGCTGGCGCGCCTCAACCGCGAGATCGAGGCGGGCCGGCTGCGCAACCGCGGCGGGGAGCCCGTGACGCGGCCCCTCCTCGAGGCCCTGCTGCGCGAGGACGGCCACGTCCTCTACCCGGTGGACGACGGCATCCCGGTCATGCTGATCGAGGAGTCGATCGAGGTCTGATCTTCGCTCGCCTGCGGCTCGCTGCGCGCCCCAGGCTACTGCGCGAACTCGCGCCGCTTCAGCTGGCGCACGTACTCGGTGAGCTCCGGATCGCTGGCGACCAGCGCCGAGATCCTCTCCTCGAAGGCCGCGGCCTCGCGCCGCAGGGGCTCCAGGTCGAGCTTCACGTCGATGCACTCCGAGAGCTTCTGGATCAGCGCCAGCGCACCGCGCGGGTTCGGCACCGCGCTGATGTAGTGGGGCAGCCCGGCCCAGAAGGTCAGCACCTCGACCCCGTCGCGCTGCAACCGCTCGGTCAGCACGCCGACGATGCCGGTCGGCCCCTGGTAGGTCGAGGGCGCGACCCCGAGCTCCTCCAGCAGCTCGGGGGAGTTCGAGAAGCCCGAGACGTGTACGGGCCGCGAATAGACCACGTCGGCCAGGAAGGCCCCCAGCATCACCACGCGCTCGACGCGCAGGCGACCCACCAGCCCGGCCATCAGGTCGCAGAAGCCCCGCCAGCGCAGGTGTGGCTCGCTGCCGACCCCGGTCACCAGCTCGCGGGTGGAATCGAGCAGGCCGTAGCGAAAGCGCGCCATGGGCCACTCGATCACGCGCGCCCCGGATTCCGAGAGGCGCACCGCCGGGCGCCGGACGGTGAAGTCGAAGAACTCCTCGCAGTCGATCTCGGCGAGGGGGACGGCGCGGATCGCATCCTCGACGTAACGCACCGCGGAGCTCGCCGCCTCGCCCGCGTCGTTCCAGCCCTCGAAGGCGAGCAGCATCGGCGCGCCCCGCAGCTCCGGCTCCACGTGCATGCGCAGCGCGTCGATCACGGGAGGAAGCTTCGCACGGAGGGGCCCGCGGGCACAAGCGCCAGCGCCGCCCCGGGCCCGCGGGGATCATCTCACCAGCCGGTAGCCGTGTCCGCGCACCGAGACGATGTGCCTCGGCCGGGCCGGGTCGGGCTCGAGGTAGCGGCGCAGCCGCACGACGAAGCTGTCCACCACGCGCGTCCGCGTCTCCGGGCGAAGACCCCAGACCTCGTGCAGCAGCTCCCCGCGCGTCACCGCCTCTCCCTCGCGCTCGAGCAGCGCGCGCAGGAGCCCCAGCTCGCGCGTGGTGAGGCTCACGGACCCGCGGGGAGTGGTGATCTCGAAGCGGTCGAAGTGGATCGTCGCGTCGCCCACGCTGGCCGTGCGGGGCCCCTCGCGCCCGCTCCCGACGCCGTCCCAGCGGCGTCGCCGCAGGAGCCCCCGCACCCGGGCCAGGAGCTCCTCCAGGCGAAAGGGCTTGGTCAGGTAGTCGTCGGCGCCCTCCTCCAGGCCCCGCACCAGGTCCTGGGTGGCGTCCTTCGCCGTGAGGATCAGGATCGCGGCGTAGTTGCCCGCCGCGCGGACGCGGCGCGCCACCTCGAAGCCGCCCATCTCCGGGAGCATCAGGTCGAGGACCACGAGCTCGAAGGCCGAGGACGGCGCCCCCAGGCGCTCGACGGCGGAGCGCCCGTCGCGGACGATCTCGACGCGGTGGCCCTCGGCCTCCAGGTTGTACTTCAGCCCCTCGGCCAGGTGGGCCTCGTCCTCGACGATCAGGATGCTCGCCATCCGCGACCTCGTGGCCCTGGGCGGCCCGCGCAGCGGATCACGCCGAGAGCTCGTGGGGCGCCGCCCGCAGGGTCACGACGAAGCGGCTCCCGGCGCCGGACCCCTCGCTCTTCGCGACCACGCGCCCGCCCTGCCGACGCACCAGGCTGCGGACGATGAAGAGCCCGAGGCCGAGACCCGAGGCCGTGCGCTGCACGTCGCGGCCCGCGCGGTAGAAGCGCTGGAAGATCTTGCGCAGCTCGCCGGCGGGGATGCCGATCCCGCGGTCCGAGATCTCGACCTCGACGCGGCCCTCGGGCCCGCTCGCGACGCACACCGTGACCTCCACGGGATGGTCCGAGTACTTGACTGCGTTCTCGAGCAGGTTGCGGAACACGACGGCCAGCTCGGTGGGGTCGCCGCGCACGGTCGCGTCGGGCTCCGTGTCGATCCGGATCGCCCGCTCTGGCAGCTGGTGGTGGCTCAGGATCTCCGCGGTGCACTGGCGCAGGAGGGCCGGCAGATCCACCGCCCGGGCCGCGCGGCGCGTGCCGGGCTCCTCGGCGCGCGCGGCGGTGAGCACCTGCTCCACCGTGCGGTGGAGCCGCTCCACGTCCTGCCCCATGCGCGAGAGGAACTCGCGGCGCCGCTCGCGGCCCGGATCGTGCAGGAGGAGCGTGTCCAGGTAGAGGCGGAGCGAGGCCAGGGGCGTCTTCATCTCGTGGGTCACGGCGTCGAGGAACGCGCGCTGGCTCTGGTTGAGGCGCATCTCCCTCACCAGCCACAGGCAGAGCCAGCCGAGGCCCACGCTGATCAGGGCGAAGCACAGGATGCCCAGCACCAGCAGCAGCCAGTCGAGCGTGGAGAGCGCTCGCGCGAGCGTGCGCGCCTCGCTCACCACGAGGTAGGGCCATCCCACGGCGAGGGCCAGCACCAGCAGGATCAGGACGATGCCGAGGCCGAGCGGGAGCCCGATCGAGCGGCGCACGTGGATCCTCCCGCGAGGAGGGTACGCCCTGTACGATAGGATGCCGCGTCGCACACGGCCCCCACCCGGGGGGACCCCGGAGGACCATGACCCGGACTGCCGACCTGCGCGCCCTCGGGGCCTGCGCCTGGCTGCTCCTCGCCAGCGCCGCCGCCGGCGAGCCCCCGCCCGAGGGCCGCTGTCCCAGCCTGCAGGGGCGGCCCGGCGACGGCCCCCTCCTGGATGCGGCCCCCACTCCGCTGCGCGAGGGCATGGTGCTCGGGGTCGAGGACGTGCTCCTGCTGCGGGAGCTCCTCCCCGAGGAGATCTGGAGCCAGCGTTCCGAGTTCTTCCACCCCGGGATGCGCATGGAGATCGGCCCCTGCCACCGGCGCTACCCGGTCGCCGACTTCTACGCCCGGGCCTCGCTCGAGCACGCGGACCGCGCGCGCGTCGACGGGGATGGAAATCTGCACGACTACCGGGCGGGCCTGCCCTTCCGGCCCCAGAGCATCGACCCCGCTGCTCCCGACGCGGGGATCCGCTGGGCGTGGAATCTCGCCTACCGCTATCGCGCGGGCGGGCCGCGCGGACACTTCCGGATCGTGGACATGCCCGGCCGCCTGGGGAGCCCCCAGACCTACCAGGGAACCTTCTTCCTGCTCCAGACCGCCCACCGCGCCGACCTGGCCGAGAGCGGCTGGGCCGTGCCCGAGGCGAGGCGCGCCGTATTCGTCGCGGGCGGGCGCTTCGACGAGCCCTTCGACGCGCGCCACCTGGCCTGGCGCCAGATCCGCCCCGCCGAGACCGACCGCGACCCGGGCGAGCCCGACGACACCTTCGTCTACGTCCCCTCCATGCGAAAGATGCGCCGGGCGGCGAGCGCCTGGGTCGAGGGCATGTTCACGCCCCGCTACCGGGCCAGCAGCGACGCCGGGGGCGGCGGGATCCTGGCGGCAGGGGACTCGTACCGCCCCGGCGGCGGGGTGCCGGGCGGAGGCATCCAGCCCTCGGCGGCGGCCTCCATCCAGGCGACCGAGGACATCGGCCGGGGCTTCGCGGGCCTGCTCTTCCGCCCCAACGCCTGGAGCTGGCGGCTCGTGGGCGAGCGCGAGGTGCTGGCCCCCTTGAACAGCAGCCGTCCCGCCTTCCCGGTCGAGCCCGACCGGAACTTCGGGCGCAGCGGTCTCTCCCTGGCCAGCGACCGCTGGGAGGTGCGCCAGGCGGCCGTGCTGGAGGGACTGGCGCTGAAGAACGCCGGGGCCTTCGAGCGCATCGCGATCTACGTGGACACCCAGACCCAGCAGCCGCTCTACCTCTTCACGCGCAAGCGCAGCGGCCGGCTCGTGGACGTGACGATCCCCGCCCACCGGTTCAGCGGCGACGTGGCGGGCTACCCCCGCTTCGCCGCGGGCCACGAGACCCTGGTCTTCGATCCCGTGGCCACCGTGTCCTACTCCCCCCTGGACGGGAGCGGCTGGCGGCGCGAGTCGTGGGACGTGCGCTCGACGCCGGTCTCGGACGCGGACGTCCGGCGCTACACGTCCTCGGCATTCCTCGAGCGGGGAAACTAGGGCTAGAAGGTCCAGCGCAGGCGCATGAAGACCTCGTCCCGGTCTCGCACGCCGGACAGGATGTTGTCCACCGGCGCCTTGTAGGCGTTCGGGTCGCCGCGGTTCGCGGGCGGGCCGATCGCGCTCAGCGGCATCTGCTTGAGCTGCGTGCGGCCGATGAAGATCAAGAGGCCCCACTGCACCGAGAGCGTATCGGTGAAGCGGTACTGGACCGACGGCAGGAAGGCTCCCGAGCGCGAATTGAAGTCGTAGACCGTGATGAGCTGGGGCATCAGGCGGTCCTGGTAATAGCCGGTCATCACCGCGAAGGTGAAGAGCACGTTGAACGGCCCGTTGAACGCGAAGGATTCCTTGTAGCCGGTCTGGTACTGGAAGAACCACTGGCTGTTGAAGAAGAAGGTGCGGTTCGCGTTCAGGAAGTTGATGAAGGTGGGCCGGTCCACGGAGACCGTGAGATTCAACGTATCCTGCCGGCTGATGTTGTCCTCCTCGTCGAGGTCGATGAAGGGGAGGCCCTGGATCCAGGTGAACTCGGCGCCCCAGTTGGTCTTGGTGCGGTCCTCGGCGAAGTCGGCCGAGAAGCCCAGCACGTTGCGCCGCTCGTAGCGGAGCACCACCTCCTGGCCGCCGTCCCAGACGAAGGTGCGGCGGCCGAAGCGGCCGTTCCCGGCAGCCCGCACCTGATTCGATTGCACGCCGGCGACGCTCAGGAACCCCTTGGCGTTCCGGCACTGGTGCGGAGCCGCGAATCCGCACCAGTTCTTGCGCCAGGCCCGGTGGAAGTCGTCGGCGGTGCCCACCGCCCCGTCGGGGCCCGGCTCGACGGTGGCGTCGTAGCAGTCCCGCTCCACGCTGTTGTCGTCGTTGACCTGGTTGCAGGAGGTGATGACGAGGAGCATGAGGAAGTTCCAGGAGAGGGCCGCCATCTCGCTCTGGAAGATCTGGGCCCGCCGGCCGGAGGGATCGAGGCCCAGGAACTCCTGATCGAAGTTGCGGGAGAAGAGGGGGCAGGGCCTGCCGTTGTCCGCGCCGGTCGGGTCCGCGAAGCAGCCGGCGGTGGGGTGATAGAGGGTCTGGGCGCCGTTCACGACCGTCGCCACCGTCTCCTGGTTCCCGGTGCGCGTGGTGGAGAACGTGCAGTGGCTCGCATAGTTGGCGACCGGGGACCCGTCCACGTACACGGGAACGAGCGCACGCCCCCCGATGCCGCTCGGGTTGACGACGCAGCCGTCGATGGTCGGGTCGTAGCCCTGCTGGAAGACCACGCGGACCTGGGTGGAGGTGGAGCCGGCGAAGGGATCCGCGGAGAGCCCGGCGGCCCGCAGGTCGCCGGGGGTGGCGATCCCCCGGCAGCCGGGCAGCACGACGAGGGATCCGCCCACGTAGCGGGTGCAGACGGGCCCCCCGTCGAAGCCCGCGGTGCCGGGCTGCACCAGCGCCCGGTCCGTGCTGGTCCAGAGCCCCCCCGCGTAGCCGTTCATCCCGACCGAGTTCGTGCCCTCGAAGCCCGGCCAGGACTGGACCAGGGCGCTCGCCTCGGTATTGAGCGCGTCGAAGCCACCGCCGAAGCCGAACAGGCGGCCTCCTCCCAGCGAGAGCGGCAGGAACTGCTGGTTCGAGGTGTCGCAGCGCGTGCCGAGGAAGGGGCCGCAGCCCAGGAGCGCGCGCTGGGCGCCGGAGAGCGTGCTGTCCGGGGAGAGGAAGTCCCAGGGCTCCTGGGTGACGGCCGAGAGGCCGCCCGGGAGGGAACAATTCTGCGTCACCGTTGCCGAGCACGGCGGGCGGCTGACGGAGTTGAAGGCGCTCGCGGTGTAGGTGGCCACGCCGTCTCCGGCGCCGAAGGTGAAGGCGTCGCGGTTCAGGTTCCGGGTCGGCACCAGATTCGCGAATTGACCCGTCTGGTTGGCCTGGATCGTGTCCATCAGGGAGCCGACCTGCCCGTCCTGCTCGCCGGCCAGGATGGAGGCGATCACCTCGGAGAAGAAGAGGTCGTCGAAGAGGGCGATGAGCCGAGCCGAGCTGGCGAAGATGTTGAAGGCGCAGGCCCCGGCGTCGAGGGACGCGGCGATGCCGACCGTGTTGCTGCACAGGACGGCGAAGATCTGCTGGTTCGCCGAGTGGTGCTGGAGTGCGTTCTCCGGCGAGGCGCCGGGAAGGCCGCCGTAGCCGTAGAGGAGGCCGTCGTCCGAGACGAGGTCGCCGTTCACGTCGAGCGACTCCCGGACGTTGTCGCCGTTCAGGTCCCGGATGAACTGCGGATCCGGCCGGCCGTCGCCGTCCACGTCCGGGGCCTGCCGGAAGCGGTTCTCGCCGGCGAAGCCCGGGGTGCCGCCCCCCTTGAGGCAGGCCGGGTCGGTGCCGATGCCGGCCAGCGTCATGCCCTGGCGCGCCCGCGGCGCCACGGTCGCGAACCCCGCCCCACAGGGGGCGCGGCTCTCCGCCACGCGCGGGCGGCCCGTCACGGGATCCACGTTGCGCTCGTAGGTGAAGATCTCGTCCGGGTACGGGAAGTCGTCGTAGCCGAAGAAGTCGGCCAGCGCGAAGCTGAAGCGGTCCCAGCGCCACTCGATGCGCCCGCCGATCTCCGCCCCCTTCGAGGGGTTGTCCCACGGGTCCGGCGGCCGGTCGATGCCGGCGATTCCCACGCCGAGCACGCTGTGGGCCGCGATCCCGAAGGTCACGTTGCAGACGATGTTGGGGGTGAAGGGCTCGCCGCAGGCGCCGATGTCCGCCGGCTGGTACTGGTCCCAGTTCACGGCGAATTCCAGCCGCACGTCCTCGAAGTCTCCGATGTCGTAGAGCGAGTAGACGAAGCGCGCCGACCACAGCGCGATGCGCGACTCCTCCAGGCTGGGCAGCGAGGCCAGCGCGAAGTCCTGGGGGTTGAACTGGTCGGTGGTGCGGAAGAGCTCCGTCTTGCCCCAGACGATGTTCTGCTTGCCGAGCCGCGCCCACAGGCGGCTGTCGAGGAACTCGAGGTCGAGGTAGGCCTCCTTGAGCTCCTTGTCGTCCTGCTGGCTCTGGCCGCGGTTCAGCGCCCGCTCGCTCTGGGTGAAGTTGAAGTCGATGTCGTTCAGGTTGCCCTGGGAGAGCTCGCGCCGCAGGCCGACGCTCGGCAGGTAGAGGCCCTGGGCGAGCTGCAGGTCCCGGTTGGTCGTGCGGTCGAGGTTGCTGATGTCCGGGGCGGGGCGCATGGGGAGCTCGCCGGCCCCGCCGGTGATGCGGATGTTGGTTCCCGTTCCCGGCGCGAACAGGTTGGCAGGGTCGGCGGGGTTGAGGGTCGGATCGACGAAGGCGCCGTCGGGAATGCAGAACCGGAAGTCGTTGGTGCCGTTCCGCTGCTGCTGCGTCGGGGGGCTGGTGGGCTTCGGGTCCAGGCAGGGGATCACGCCCGAGTAGTCGCCCCCGAAGAGCTCCGGCGAGGAGCCCCCGAAGGGATCGACGTCGAGGCCCTTGGGGACCAGGGTGGGGAAGGTATTGGTGCGGGCCGCGAAGAACTCCTTGATGGGGACCACCAGCGGGCCACCGGGGACCTGGGGGCGGAAGCCCGGGTTGGCGAGGATGTCGAGCAGCCGCGAATCGAGCGGATCGGTATAGGTCCTGGTGTTGAAGGGATCCGTGGCTCCCAGGGAGACGTCGGCCTCGTGGAAGCGCTGGCCGCCTGTCGGGGTGAGGCGGCCGCGGAAGGGATTGGCCCGGTCGAGGAGCATCGCGTTCGACTGGATCTCGTTCTTCGGCAGCCAGGGTCCGAGCACCGTCGTCCCCCCCGCCCCCTGGTCGCGCACGTGGATCAGCGCCAGGCGGTAGTCGAGGACCGGACCGAAGGTGTAGAGGGCGGGATCGTCTCCCGTCCGCGGCAGGTTGTCGGCGCCCTTGAGGTCGAAGAGCGTGTCGAAGCCGGCGATGCCGGAGTCCTTGATGATCTCGCCGCTCGCGTCGCGGAAGGGCTCGAGGCGCGCCGGCTCCGGGCGCGGGTGCCGGGGCTGGTCTGCCCCCAGCGGCGTCCCCACGGGCTTCTGGCCCGAGGCGAGGGTGCCCCGGGTCAGGTCCGAGTTGTCGTTCAGCGCCGGGATCACGCCGGAGTAGTCGGGGTCGGAGGCGTCGGAGAGCCGGTTCGGAAGGCGCTGCGCCCGGTTGCCGAAGGTATCGGCGGAGCGCATCGTGCCGCAGCCGCGCGTGTAGACGCAGTCGTAGCGCACCTCGGCGCGGATGAAGGCCTGGAAGAGATCGATGGGCCCGATCCCGTCGGGGGCGAAGTCGAGCTCGAGCTCGACGTTCAGGACGTTGTACCACTGGGCGAGGTCGAGCTCCTCCTTGAACTCGCGGTCGAGGGCCCGGACCTGGACCTCGCTGAAGCCATGGACCTGGACCCGGCCGTCCAGGGCCTCCAGGGCCGCGGCCCCCGGCGCGGCCAGGAGTGCGAGGGCCGCGGCGCACGCGCCGGCCCGCACATGACCCAGAGTCATCGGCTCTTCGCGAATGGCCCTGCTCCGCCGACGCGGTGCGCGGGCGTGGCGACCCCGCGCGCGCTTTCCCCAGGGCGCAGTTATAAACCCAGACCCGCCTCGAACTCAACGGAAAATCGGCCCGTCGGGGGACCCCGGGGCTAGTCCTCGGCGCGCTCGGGAGCGCTCTTGCGCGGGGCGGGGCTCCGGCGCCGGCCGCCCGGGCGGGCGGCGGTCTTCTTGCGCGCGGGCCGGGGGGCCGCGGCGGGCTCGGACGTGCTCTTCTTCTTGCGCGCCGACGGCTTCCGGCCGGGCCCCGGCCCGGCCTTCCGGCGCGCCGGCGGCGACCCGCCGGACGCCTCGCCCGCCTCGGACCGGGACCCGCGCGGCGGGAACTCGAAGCCGTGGCGCCCATTCTCCTTGAGCACGAGGATGGCGGAGAAGGGGCGCCCGAAGCGCGACGTGAAGTCGGTCAGGAGCTCGGTCTTCCCCGTCCCCAGATAGACCAGGGCCTCCTCCCGGGTGATCTCGCGCTTGCAGACGGCCCGCGGCAGCACGAAGCCACAGCTGCGGGGGGCGGCCTCGTCCCCCGCCAGCTCCTCCTGCTTGAGCCTGCGCTCGCAGATGAACTGGGTCGGGGACTCGACGATCTGGCAGTCCTCCTCCAGGGGGCAGCGCCCCAGCGGCTCCGGGTTCACCTCGTGCTCGGGCTGGTCGCTCACCCCCTGGCCCTCGTCGTAGCCCAGCGAACGCACCTTCACCCGCCAGGTCGCCGGGTCCGCCTCGCCCTCGCTCTTGTCGATCTCGATGTTGCCCTTGTAGGTGCGCCCGCTGCGCGCCGTGAAGCCGTCCAGCGGGCCGGTCTTGCCGTCCCGCAGCAAGGCGCGCACGGCGTTCCGGTCGAGGTAGCGGCCGGAGGTGTCCTTCCAGAAGCGCACCGGGCAGTCGGCCTCGGGCTCCGTCCCGGGCTCCTGGCGGCAGCGGTAGAACCAGGCCATCTCCACCACCGGGCGGCCGCACGCCGGGCACGGACCCAGCGACTCGCCCTGATCGTAGAGCTCGTCGTACTCGAAGGTCTTCGCGCGGTCCACGATCTCGCGGGTGTACCCCGCGATCTCGCCCATGAACTCGTCCGCGCTGCGCCGGCCGCGCTCCACCTGGCGCAGGTGGCTCTCGATCTCCCCCGTGAGCGCCGGCGAGGTCAGCCGATCGATGTGGATGCGGCGCAGCGTGTCGATCAGCCGGATCCCCTTCACGGTGGGCCGCAGCGCCTTGTCGACGCGCACCGCATAGTCCTTGGCGATCAGGTTCTCGATGATGTCTGCCCGGGTCGCCGGCGTGCCGATGCCCTTCTCGTGGAGCACCGCGGCCAGGTCGTCGTCGTCGACCTGCTGGCCGGCGTTCTCCATCAGCGAGAGCAGCCGCGCCTCGCTGATGCGCGGCAGGGCCTTGGTCTCCTCGGCGACGCTCTCGGCCCCGGCCACCACCACCGCGGCGCGTCCACCCGGCCCGGCCTGGAGGGGCGCCAGGTGGGCTCCCTCCTCCTCCTCGGCCGCCGGGGGCAGCACCGCGCGCCAGCCCTTCTGCTTGAGGAAGCGGTCCCGGCTGCGGAAGCTCTCGCCCTCCACCTCCGTCGCGCGCTCCACGCGCTCCCACTCGGCGGGCGGGTAGAAGGCCCCGAGGAAGCGCCGCACCACCAGGTCGAAGAGGCGGCGGTCGTCGCCGCTGAGGGCCTGGCTGGGGAACGCGCCCGTCGGGATGATGGCGAAGTGGTCGGAGACGCCCGAGTCGTCGAAGACGCGCGCCTGGTTCTCGAGGCCGGCGCGGCGCAAATGGGCCGACGCCGCGGCGTACTCGGCGAATCCCTCCGCGGCCGGGGCCCGGCCCGCGGCCCCGGCGAAGGCCTCGAGGGTGCGGTCCACGGTGGCGCGGTAGTCGCTGGGCAGGCAGCGCGAATCGGTGCGGGGGTAGGTGAGGATCTTGTGCCGTTCGTAGCAGCGCTGGGCGGCCGAGAGCGTGCGGCGCGCGGACCAGCCGAAGCGCCGGTTCCCCTCGCGCTGCAAGCTCGTGAGGTCGAAGAGCGGCGGCGCCGACTCCCGGGAGGGCTTGCGCGTCTCGCTGGCGCTGCCGGGGCGCCCCGCCACCCGGGCGGCGATCGCCTGGGCGCGGGCCTCGTCGAAGATGCGGTCGTCCCGGGCCTCTTCGTCGCTGCCGGCCTCGAAGGCCGGGTCGAACCAGCTGCCCGCGTAGCTCTGGGCCGCGTGCTCGAAGGTCGCCGTGACGCGCCAGTAGGAGCGCGGGACGTGGGCGAGGATCTCGAGCTCGCGCTCCACCAGCATGGCCAGGGTGGGGGTCTGGACCCGGCCCGCGGACCAGGCCGTCTTCTCCTTGCGGCTCTTCAGGCGCTTCGTGAGGGCGCGGGTCGCGTTCATCCCGATCAGCCAGTCCGAGCGGGCGCGGCAGGAGGCCGCATCGGCCAGGCCCCGGAGCTCCTCCCCGGGCCGGAGCGCCAGGAAGCCGGCGCGGATCGCCTCGTCGGTCATCGACTGGAGCCACAGGCGCCGGATCGGCTTCTCGGAGCCCAGGTGCTCGACGATCTCCCGGAAGATCAGCTCCCCCTCCCGCCCGGCGTCGCAGGCGTTCACGACGTCGGCGACGTCGTCGCGCGCGAGCAGGCGCTCGATGGTGCGGATGCGGTCGCGCTGGCCGGCCTTGGGCTTGTAGGCGTAGCGCTCGGGAACGATGGGGAGCGTGTCGAGGGTCCAGCGCTTGTAGCGCGGGTCCAGATCCTCGGGGGCGAGCAGCTCGAAGAGGTGGCCCACGGCGAAGGTCACCAGCCAGGCGTCGCTCTCGAAGTAGCCTTCGCGCTCCTGGAAGCCGCCCAGGGCGTCCGCGATGTCGCGCGCCACGCTGGGCTTCTCGGTGATGACGAGGGTCTTCGCCACGGGGCTCCGTTTCCCGGGGGGAACTGCGGTCTGGGGGGAAGGTCGGGCTCCCATCCTTAGCCCGACCCCTGGAGACTGACAAGCGCGGGCCCGCCGGCGCCCTCCTCCGCGCGCCTCAACGGGATCCGGGCCCCTCCGGTCGGGGAAACCCGATCCGGGCTTGAGCCGGCCGAGGTGGCTCAAGCTCTGGGGCTGAAATCACCCGCTCTGGGGGATCAGCTCCACCGGAACGGGCATCAGGTTCCAGGTGAAGATGGGGCGGGCGTCCGGACGCGTATAGATCACCTGCCGCTCGAGGCGGCTCCCGTTCCAGGTGTAGCGGCGGACCTCCCGGTGGTGGTCGCTCGCCACGTAGAGCTCGTCGCGCCCGTCGCCATCGAGATCGGTGAGCAGCGACGCGTGCTCGAAGCCCCGCGAGTCCCGGTCGATCAGCTCCGAGCGCCAGGGGGCCCGGGGGTCCGGCCCCGGGCGGAAGAGCCACAGCCCGCTCGCGTAGGACGCCGCCACGAGCTCGCGCCGCCCGTCCCCGTCCACGTCCCCCGCGGTGAGGAAGCGGGTCAGCTGGTCCTGGAGGGTGCCGATCACGACCCCCCCATCGGGCGGCGTGGCGGCCTCGTAGCGCCGGATCTCGACGGGCTCCTCGATCCGCGGAGCGCCCTCGCCGCCGCCCGGGCGCCCCTCCACGACCACGTAGAGCTCGTCGCGGCCGTCGCCGTCCACGTCGCCGACCAGGATCTCCTTGGCGTGGCGCTGGCCCAGGTCCGCCACCACCCGCCGCCCCTCCCCGGTCCGCGGCACGTAGCGCACCACCTTGCCGCTCTGGGGCGTGCCGTCCAGGCGGTTGGGCTCGCTCGGCGTCGCGTAGACCTCGAGCACGCCGTCCCCGTCGAGGTCGCCGATCTCGATCTCGTGGACGAAGGTGTCGGCCTCCCGGTCGAGCTCCACCACCTCGAAGGTCCCCTCCTGCGGGCGGAGCACCGCCACCACGCCCTGGTCGTGGGTGGCGACGGCCAGGCTCGCGCTCCCGTCGCCGTAGAGATCCGCGACCTCCGCGTCCCGCATCCGGCTGAACTTGCCCCCGAAGTCGGCGCCCCAGAGGGTGGTGGGGACGAGCGCTCCGCCCCGCTGCTCCCAGAGCTTCACCCGGGCCGCGCTGCCCGCGAGGGTCAGGATCCGGGGCCCCGCCGGCCCCGGGTACAGCATGGCCTTGTGGAAGACGTTGCTCTCCGGGTCCTCGAGGGCCGCCGTCCGCCACTGCCCCCCTCGCTGGGAGAGGAACTCGACGCGCGCGGGGCCGGGCACGGGCTTGGCGCCGGCCTCGTTCACGAACTGGGCGAGGGCCAGCATCAGGCCGCGGGGCGGGTCGGCGCTCCCGCAGGCGGCGAGCGGCGCCGCGGCGAGGAGCGTGGCGAGGACGCGGGCGAACATGGATCCTCCGGGTCGGGGCGGATTGTACTAGCACCCGGAGGCCCGCGGCGCGAAGGCCGGCGGCCCCGCCGGGAGGAAGGGGATCCCGGTGGCTTCTGAGCCCCCGAGCCCGAGCGCGCTCCAGCCGCCGCGCGGCACCCGCGACTTCTACCCGGAGGACCTGCGGCGCCGGGAGTGGCTCTTCGGCCACTTCCGCGAGGTGGCCCGCCGCTTCGGCTTCGAGGAGGTGGACGCCCCGATCGTCGAGCACGAGGAGCTCTTCACGCGCAAGGCGGGCGAGGAGATCGTGGAGCAGCTCTACCACTTCGAGCTCCACGAGCGGCGCCTGGCCCTGCGCCCGGAGATGACCCCCTCCCTCGCCCGCATGGTGCTGGCGCGGGCGGGGAGCCTGCGCCTGCCGCTGCGCTGGTTCAGCCTGCCCCAGTGCTGGCGCTACGAGCGCATGATGCGCGGGCGCCGGCGCGAGCACTACCAGTGGAACCTGGACATCTGGGGGGAGCCCGACGTCACCGCGGAGGCGGAGCTGATCGCGGCGGTCTTCGCCCTCCTGGAGCGGCTCGGGCTCGCCCCGGGCGACGTCCGGGTGCGCCTCAGCAGCCGCGCCCTGCTGGAGGAGACCCTGGGCGAGCGGATCCTGCGCAGCCGCCCGGGCGCCTTCCCGGCCCTGTGCGTGGCCATCGACAAGCTCGCGAAGATCGGGGCCGAGGCCGTGCGGGAGCTGCTGGTGGACCCGGCGGGCCCCGTGCGGCTCGAGAAGTCCGAGGCCGGCTTCGTGGTGGACTGGCTCTCCCTGCGCACCCTCGCGGAGGCCACCCGGGAGGCCCCCCAGGCCTCGGCGGCGGCGGCGCAGCTCGCGCGCCTCTTCGGCCTCCTCGACGCCTACGGGGTCGCCGACCGCGTGGACTTCGACGCCTCGATCGTGCGGGGCCTGGCCTACTACACGGGGGTCGTCTTCGAGGCCTTCGACGCTGGCCGCAGCCTGCGCGCGCTGGCCGGCGGAGGCCGCTACGACGGGCTCCTCGAGACCCTGGGCGGCCCGGCCACCCCCGCCGCGGGCTTCGGCCTGGGCGACGTGGTGATCGGCGAGCTCCTGGCGGAGAAGGGCCTGTGGCCCGAGTGCCCGCGAGCCCTGGACGCCGTGGTCTTCGCCTTCGGCGAGGCCGAGCGCCCGGCGGCGATCCGCCTGGCGACGGCGCTGCGCGCCGAGGGTCGCTCGGTCGAGCTGGCGCTGCGGGAGGTGCGCCTCAAGCGCGCGCTGGCCGACGCCGCCCGCTCCGGAGCGCGGGAGATCTACCTGGTGGGCGGCGACGAGCTGGCGCGCGGCGAGGTGCTGGTCCGCGATCTCGCCAGCGGCGAGCAGCGCCGCCGGCCCCTCCCGTAGAAGTTTCCCTCGAGCTGGCCCCTGGCGCCGCCGAAACGCGCTATCAATAGCGAGGGGAGAACCGAATGCGCGGTTGGACGATCCGGGACAGCCTGGAGCTCTACGGCGTCGGCAACTGGGGCTCCGGCTTCTTCGGCATCAACGAGAAGGGCCACGTGGAGGTGCGGCCGCGCCAGGCCGCCGGCCCGGGGATCGACCTCCTCGAGCTGGTCGAGGACCTCGGGCGCCGCGACCTCGGCACCCCCCTCCTGATCCGCTTCTCGGACATCCTGGCGGCGCGGATCCAGGGGCTCTGCGACGCCTTCTCCCGCGCCATCGACGAGTACGGCTACCGCGGGCGCTACCGCGGCGTCTACCCGATCAAGGTGAACCAGCAGCGCCACGTGGTGGAGGAGATCGTCCAGTACGGCGGCGGGCGCCGGGTGGGCCTCGAGGCGGGCAGCAAGCCGGAGCTGCTGGTGGCCCTGGCACTCCTCGACACGCCCGAGGCCCTCATCATCTGCAACGGCTACAAGGACCGCGCCTACGTGGAGCTGGCGCTCCTGGCCCAGCGCCTGGGGCGCACCCCCATCGTGGTCATCGACCGCTTCAGCGAGCTCGATCTCGTGATCAAGACCTCCCGGGACCTGGGCATCCGGCCCCACCTGGGCGTGCGCGCCCGCCTCACCACCAAGGGGGCGGGCAAGTGGGTGGACTCCACCGGCGACCGCTCGAAGTTCGGCCTCTCCGCCGCGGAGATCGTGGACGCCGTGGAGCGCCTGCGGACCGAGGACATGCTCGACTGCCTGGACCTCCTGCACTTCCACATCGGCTCGCAGATCACGGCGATCCGCGCCCACAAGGATGCGCTCACCGAGGCGAGCCGCGTCTTCGTGGGCCTCCACCAGATGGGGGCGCGACCCGGGATCATCGACGTGGGCGGCGGCCTCGGCGTGGACTACGACGGCTCGCGCACGAACTTCCACTCCTCCAAGAACTACTCGACGCAGGAGTACGCCAACGACGTGGTGGCCTTCCTCCAGGAGGCCTGCGACGCGGCGCGCGTCCCCCACCCGGACATCGTGACCGAGGCGGGGCGGGCCATGACGGCCCACCACTCGGTGCTCATCTTCGACGTGCTCGGGGTGAACGAGATCCTGTCGGGGAAGCTCCCCGATCCGGTCTCGCCCGAGGACCCCAAGGTGGTGCAGAACCTGGCCGACCTGTGGGCCGGGATCTCGCGCAAGAACGTGCAGGAGGCCTACCACGACGCGCTCGCGGCCAAGGAGGAGGCGAACTCGCTCTTCTCGCTGGGCTTCCTGGACCTCAAGACCCGGGCCCGGGTGGAGCGGCTCTTCTGGGCCTGCTGCGAGAAGATCCTCGGCATCCTGCGCGACATGCCCTTCGTGCCCGACGACCTCGAGGACCTGGAGCGCGGCCTGGCCGACACCTACTACGGGAACCTCTCGGTCTTCCAGAGCGCGCCGGACCACTGGGCGGTGAAGCAGCTCTTCCCGGTCATGCCGATCCACCGCCTGGAGGAGAAGCCGACCCGGCGCGGAGTCTTCGCCGACCTCACCTGCGACAGCGACGGGAAGATCG
>Ga0187892_10001294_pt1 | contig 58055 bp, 42 predicted proteins | sample MA1701073metaG_FD_139345 | JGI IMG/M metagenome (GOLD analysis project Ga0187892, IMG submission 139345) | Bio-ooze microbial communities from a basaltic lava cave in the Kipuka Kanohina Cave System on the Island of Hawaii, USA - MA170107-3 metaG ...
CGCCCGTCGCGCGGGAGCACGGCGGCGAGACGGAGGGCGGGATGAGCAACGGCCGTTCCCGGTCCTTTGGCGGGGGTACGAAAACGAGAGCGGGAACGGCGCCACCGGGTTCGTCACAAGTCCCTTCGGCGGGGAGCGCGCCCGCGAGCCTCGCACGTCGAGTCCTCTCGACGCGCGTCGCGGCGGCGCGTCATCGTTCGCACTTCCCCGCGGGCTCCGCCGGCCGTAACCTCGGACGGGCGGCGGACGCGGGGCCCGGCCCCGCCTCGAGCCGCCCGCTCCGCTTCCCGCCGACGACGGACGAGCCCCGATGCCGATTCGCGTGAACGTCGTGAAGGGCGGCCTCAGGAGGTCGTTCGAGTACGCGGACTTTCCGATCTCGATCGGGCGCGCTCCCGAGAACCGTCTCGTCGTCGACGACCGCAAGGCGTCGCGCTGGCACTGCGTCCTCGAGCGCGACGACTCAGGCCGGGTGAGGCTCAAGGACCTCGGGAGCCGGAACGGAACGGAAGTCGACGGCCGGCCGGTCGAGACGCTCGCCCTCGATCCGGGGCGGGCGTTCTCCATCGGGACCACGCGCCTCTCCTTCGAGGAGATCGCGGCGCGCGACGAGTCGCCGCTCGAGCGGGAGAACCGGAACCTCCGCCGGCTGCTCGAGATCAACCGGCGGATCGGCGGCGAGCGCGATCTCGACCCGCTCCTCCGCCTCATCGTCGACACCGCGATCGACCTCACGCGCGCCGAGAGGGGGTTTCTCATCCTCGCGGCCGCGGGATCGCAAGGTCCGAGCTTCCGGGTCTCCCGCCTCGCCGGCGGCGGCGACGTGCCCGAGCCCGAGGTCGAGGTGAGCCGGACGATCGCGGAGCGCGTGTTCTCGACCGGGCGGCCCGTCGCTTCGCGCGACGCGGTCGCGGACGAGACGCTCTCCGCCATGCAGAGCATCCGGAACTTGAAGGTGCGCTCGGTCCTCTGCGTTCCGCTGAGGGAGGGAAAGCGCACGATCGGCGCCCTCTACCTCGACAACCGGTCGGAGCGCGGCGTCTTCAGCGACGAGGATCTGCGTCTTCTCGAGGCGTTCGCGGACCAGGCGGCCATCGCGCTCGAGAACGCGCGCCTCCTGCGCGAGAACGAGGCTCGGCGCGTCGAGCTCGAGCGCTCCGAGAAGAAGGTCCTCGAGCTCAACGCGGAGCTCCGGGGGCTCCTCCGCAGGAAGTCCGCCGAGCTCGAGCAGGCGAAGACCGACCTCCGCGAGACGCGGGCGGCGCTCTCGTTCAAGTACGACTACCGCAACATCGTGGGCGAGAGCGCTCCGATGCGCGAGCTCTTCGCCCTTCTCGACCGCGTCACCGACACGTCGGCCCCGGTCCTGGTGCAGGGCGAGAGCGGCACGGGGAAGGAGCTGATCGCCCGGGCCCTTCACTTCAACGGGCCTCGCGCCGGGAAGCGCTTCGTCACGGTCAACTGCGCGGCGGTCGCGGAGAGCCTTCTCGAGAGCGAGCTCTTCGGCCACGCCCGCGGCGCCTTCACGGGGGCCGACCGCGAGACGCGCGGGCTCTTCGAGATGGCCGACGGCGGCACTCTCCTCCTCGACGAGGTGGGCGAGACGAGCCCGGCGATGCAGAAGCGCCTCCTCCGCGCCCTCCAGGACGGGGAGATCCGGAAGGTCGGCGGAGAGGACGTGATCCGGGTCGACGTGCGCGTGATCGCGGCGACCAACAAGGACCTGAAGGAAGAGGTGCGGAAGGGGCTCTTCCGCGAGGATCTCTTCTACCGGCTGAACGTGGTCGCCGTTCGGCTCCCGCCGCTTCGCGAGCGCCGCGAGGACGTGCCGCTCCTCATCGACCACTTCGTCGAGGCATTCTGCGAGCGCGAGAAGATCCGGAAGAAGTCGTTGTCGCCCGAGGCGATGGAGGCGCTCGTCTCGTACTCCTGGCCCGGAAACGTGAGGGAGCTCGAGAACGAAGTCCGGAAGCTCGTCGCGCTCTCGGGCCGCACGATTCCGCTCGAGATGGTCTCTCCGCACGTCCGCGCCGGGGGAGGCTCGGGCGCGCAGGCCTTCGGGGCGAGCCTCAAGGAGAGGGTGGAGCGGCTCGAGAAGGAGACGCTCCTCCAGACGCTCGCTCGGCACGGCGGGAACAAGAGCGCCGCAGCGAAGGCGCTCGGCCTCTCGCGCTACGGGCTGAGAAAAAAGCTTGTCCGCTACGGGCTCGAGCCTTCTCGCGGCGCTTGAAGTTCTTCGCAAGTCCACGCCGGGCCGGCCGGTGGCCCGAGGTCGCTCTGGCCACCCGGGCCTGAGAAGAGGCTCAAAACGGACCCGCCGGCGGGACGATAAGGGGTGCGGGACGAGGGAGGCGAAGGGTCAGAAGACCGAGAGGCCGCGACGCGCCCGCGGCGGCCGCGGAGCGCGGCGGGCGGCGCCGTACGATCCCGGGAGCGCTCGCACATGAACCGTCGGACCGCCACGATCGGAGCCGTCGTACTCCCGCTCGCGCTCGCCTCCGCCGCGTTCGCGCAGGCGGGCCCGGGCGCGCCGAAGGCGCCTGCGGCCGAAGACCGCCTGACGAGCGACGTCTGGGTGCGGGTCGTCCTCAAGACCGGCGCCGAGATCGAGGGGCTCGCGACGGGGGGCGTCCATTACGAGAAGCTCGACAAGGGGCGCTTCGTCCCGGCGCGGCCCGAGACCGACCGCGACGCGGGGCTCAAGCTCCATTTCGCCGACTACAACGAGGGCTTCGTTTTCGTCCGCGCGCGCGACGTGCTCGAGATCCGCTCGGAGAAGCCGCTCACGATAGGCGAGGGCGCCGCGATCCGCGCGCTCGTGAAGCGGCGCCAGGAAGCGTCCGCGTCGGCCGCAGGCGCCGCGGCCGCGGGAGGCTCGGGACGGGCGGCCTCGACCCCCGGGGCCCCGGCCTCTCTCGCTCCCACCGTGGAGGGCTGGCGGAAGGCGCTCTTCGAGAAGTTCCCCCCTTCGGCGGGCTGGGGACCGGCGAAGCGGGACGACATCCTGAGAAAGCGCTGGACGGTCGGCGTCTTCCCCGACGCGCTCGAGAGGGAATTCCTCGACCACTTCGAGGACTGGATGGTCGAGTACGAGAAGAGCTCGATCGAGGAGCCCTCCGGCGGGAGCGGCCGCGGCGAAGCCGGCGAGAAGCCCCTTCCGCCGCCGCCTCCCCCCGCGCCGTCGCCCGGCGACGACGCGCGGCGTGAAAACGGCGCCGGCCGAGGCGAGAATGCGTCCGGCCATGGCGACTCGCCGGACGACCTCGGAACGGCGCGCTGAGGACGGCCCCGGGCGACACGGCGACGGCGCGAGTCCTCCCGCTCTCGTCGTCTCCTCCCCGCTCGCGCGCGCTCCCCTCGCTCTCGCGTCGGGCGCCTACGCTCTCGCGGCCACTCTCCGGAACCTCCTCTACGACGCGCGCGTCCTCCGGATCTCGCGGGTCGACGCGCGGGTCGTGTCGGTCGGAAACGTCGTCGCGGGCGGCACCGGCAAGACGCCAATCGTCGCGCACCTTGCGCGGGCGGCGCTCGCGCGCTCGCGGCGCGTCGCCGTCGTGAGCCGCGGGTACGGCCGGAGACCGGATCAGCGCCTGAACGACGAGAACAGCCTGCTTGTCCGGAAGATCCCCGGAGCCTCGATCGTCGAGAGCCCCGACCGCGTTGCGGGCGCCGGGAGCGCGGTGCGCGCGGGCGCGGATCTCGTCCTCCTCGACGACGGGTTCCAGCACCGCCGCATCCACCGGGACGCGGACATCGTGCTCGTCGACGCGACGCGGCCTCTCGAGGAGGAGCGCTGCCTTCCCTTGGGCTTCCTGCGGGAGCCGCTCGGAGCGGCGCTCGGGCGCGCCACGTCCGTGGTGCTGACGCGGGCCGAGCTCGTCCTCCCGGCGCGACGCGAGGCGCTCCTCGAAGCGCTCGAGAAGCTCGGTCCGACGCCCGCGGTCGCGGAGACGGTCGTCGAGGGGCTCTCGCCGCTCGGTCCCGGCGGAGCCGGCGAGGGGCCGGCCTTCCTCTTCGCCGGCATCGGGAATCCCGCCGCGTTCCGGCGGACGGCCGGCCGCGCGGGGATCGAGATCGCGGGCTTCCGCGCGTTTCGGGACCACCATCCGTACCGGGCGGCCGACCTCGGCCTTCTCGCGCGGGAAGCGGCCGCGGCCGGGGCATCCCGTCTCGTCACGACCGAGAAGGACGCGGTGAAGCTCGAGCCGATCGCCGCGGCCGCGGGCTCCATGCCGATCGCGGCGCTCGCCGTCGGAATCCGGTTTTCTTCCGGCGAGGACGGCGTCCTCGCCGCGCTCCTCGGCTGACGAGGACCGGGAGTCGCGCGAGACGCCCGGCGCGATTCTCCCCGCGACTCTCCCCCGTCCCGCGGAGCCCGGGCTCGGCGGGACGCCTCGGGGCCCTTTGGTACACTGTCCAGAGGATCCTCGTCCCGGGCGCCGACCTGGATGTCCCGCGCCCCATCCTCGCCTCAGAGAACAAGATGCAGCGTACGACCGGGCGTCGACGCAAGCGGGCCGACCGGCTCGCTCGGCGCCTTTTCTATCCGGTCGAGTACCTGGTCGTGCGGGGCGCCGTCGCCGCGCTCCAGAGCCTCCCGATCGACGTGGCCTACGCGGTCGGGCGCGCGCTCGGGAGAGCCGCCTGCCGGCTCGACGCGCGGCACCGGACCGTCGCGGACGCCCAGCTCGCCCGCGTCTACGGCGACTCCCTCGACGACGAGTCGCGCGAGCGCCTCATCGGCCGCATCTACGAAAACCTCGGGCAGAACGTCGTCGACCTCGCGTTCATGGCCCGCTTCCTGCGGCGCGACAACGTCCACCGGTTCATCAGCCTCCACGGCTCGGTCGAGGAGACGTTTGACCTCGCGCGGCGCCGGGGCTGCATCTTCGTCTCGGGGCACCTCGGCAACTGGGAGGTGCTCGGGGCGGCGCTCGCGCTCTTCGACGTCCCGCTCCGCTCGATCGCCCGTCCCCTCGACAATCCGTACCTCGATGCCTTCCTGCTCTCGATCCGCCAGGCTCTCGGCCAGAAGATCCTGGGCAAGAGGGGCGCGATCTCGAACATGGTGCGCGTCCTCAAAGACCGCGGCTATCTGGGCGTGCTGGTCGACCAGGACGCGCGCCACCACGGCGTGTTCGTGGACTTCCTCGGGAAGCAAGCGGCCACGACGAGCAGCGTCGCGACGCTCGCCTACAAGTTCGATCTTCCGATCATTGCGGGCTACTGCCGCCGCGTCGGCCGCGGATTCCGCTTCGAGGTGCGCGTCGCGCCGCCGCTCTACCCGGACCCGGCGAAGCCGCGCGACGAGGAGGTCCGCCGGCTGACGCAGTCCTACACGGATCTCATCGCGGCGTTCGTCCTCGAAACGCCGGACCAGTGGCTCTGGGTGCACCGGCGCTGGAAGACGCGGCCGGAAGGCGAGGCGGACGCCGCATTGCGGCCGAGCTTCGCGGGGGCGGCGTCGTGACCGAGCGCCCGATCGACCTCTCGCGGCTCAAGCGCCACTCTCTCGCGGAGCGTGCGAACCTCGTCGCCGCCGCCGACTTCGCGCGCGTGGTCGGGCTCGAATCCACGGTCGGCGAGTTCCTCGACTCGCTGCCGGACATTCACGCGGGAAAGCGCCTGAAGGACCTCGCGAGAGCGATCGCCGCGGCGCGCCGCGCGGGCTCGGAGGTGATCCTCGGCCTCGGGCCCCACGTCCTCAAGTGCGGTCTCTCCCCGCTCGTCATCGACCTCATGGAGACGCGCGTCGTGACGGCGGTCGCCATGAACGGGGCGGGCGCGATCCACGACTTCGAGATCGCCGCGATCGGCGCCACCTCCGAGGACGTCGGCCGGGCGCTAAGGGACGGCTCCTTCGGCATGGCGCGCGAGACGGCGGAGTTCTTCGCGGCCGCGTGCCGCGACGCCGCCGCGGGCGGCACGGGGCTCGGCGCCGCCATGGGCCTCAGGATCCGCGACGCCCGGCCGCCCCACGAGGGGAAGAGCGTCCTCGCCGCGGGCTCGAGGCTCGGCCTCGAGGTCACGGTCCACGTCGCCATCGGAACCGACACGGTCCACATGCACCCCGAGATCGACGGCGCAGCGCTCGGCGCCGCGAGCCTCGAGGACTTCCGCGCGTTCTGCCGCGTCGTGGCCCGTTCGCGCGGCGGCGTCTACGCGAACGTCGGATCGGCGGTCCTCTTGCCCGAGGTGTTCCTCAAGGCCCTCACGGTCGCGAAGAACCTCGGAGCCGACTTGAGCGGACTCACGACGGCGAATCTCGACCAGATCCAGCACTACCGTCCGCGCGTGAACGTCCTCGAGCGGCCGGGCGACGCCGGCATCGCGCTGACCGGCCACCACGAGATCCTCCTCCCGCTCCTCCGGGTCGCGATCCTGCGCGAGATGGCGGCCTTCCGATGAGGTCCGCGACGTCGCGCTTCCTCGAGAAGATCGGGCGTCCCCGGCTGCTCGTCGTGGGCGACCTCATCCTCGACGAGTACCTCCGCGGCGAGGCCGACCGCATCTCGCCCGAGGGCCCGGTCGCCGTCCTCCGCGTGCCGCCGCGCGGCCCGGCCGCCGATAGGAGGCTCGGCGGCGCCGCAAACGTCGCGAACAACCTCGCCTCCCTCGGAGCCGCGATCGAGTGCGTCGGCGTCGTCGGGGACGACCGGGAAGGCGAGACGGTCGCGGGCCTCCTCCGCTCGTGCGGCGTCGGCACCCGGGGCGTTGTCTCCGTGGGAGGGCGCCCCACGACGCACAAGCAGCGGATCCTGGGGCAGCGTGATCAGCAGATGCTCCGCGTGGACCGCGAGGATCCGAGCGACATCGACGCCGCGACCGAGGAGAAGCTGGTCGGAGAGATCCGCCGGGCGATCGAGACCGCCGACCTCGTACTCGTGTCGGACTACGCCAAGGGGACGGTGACGGCGCGAGTCGCGGCGGCGGCGATCGCCGCGGCGAGCGAGCGCGGCGTTCGCGTCGTCGTCGACCCGAAGGGACGGGACTATTCGAAGTACCGGGGCGCGTCGGCGGTCACGCCCAATCGCGCGGAGGCCGAGGCGGCGACCGGTGTCCCGCTCGGCGCCGACGCCGCCCTCGAGGAAGCGGCGAGCCGCTTGATCCGCGACCTGAGGCTCGAGGCCGCCGTCATCACGCTCGGCCAGGACGGCATCTTCGCGCGGCTCCGCGACGGGAACGTCATCCGCGTTCCCGCCGACGCGCGCCTCGTCTACGACGTCTCCGGCGCGGGGGACACCGTTCTCGCGGTGGTGGGGCTCGCGCTCGCCGCGGGCGGGGACTGGGAGACTGGCATCCGGCTCGCGAACTGCGCGGCGGGAATCGTCGTCGGCCGCGTCGGCGTGGCGACCGTGACGCGCGCGGAGGTGGCGCGCTCGCTCGAGGGGAGGATCTCCCTCAACTCGGCTCCGGGCGGGAAGATCCTCCGGCCGAATGAGCTTGCCGCCCGGCTTGCGGAGCGGCGCGCCCGCGGCGAGAAGGTCGTCTTCACGAACGGCGTCTTCGACCTCCTGCACGCGGGCCACGTCGAGACGCTCCGGTTCTGCCGCGAGCTCGGCGACTGTCTCGTCGTGGGCGTCAACTCGGACCGCTCGACGCGCGCGCAGAAGGGAGCCGGCCGGCCGATCCAGCCGGAGGCGGAGAGGGCGTCGATCCTCGCCGCGCTCGAGGCGGTGGACGCGGTCGTCGTCTTCGACGAGGCGACCCCGGAGAAGACGATCGAGGCGGTCGCGCCCGACGTCCTCGTGAAGGGAGAGGACTGGGCCGAGAAGGGCGTGATCGGCCGCGAGTTCGTCGAGTCGCGCGGAGGACGGGTCGTCCTCGCGCCGATGAGGCCGGGCGTCTCGTCGACCTCGATCATCGAGCGGGTGCTCGAGCGGTTCGGCGGGAAAGCGGGGGCGGGATGAGCGAGACTCTCCCCGAGGCGCGGGTCGAGGCGATCGTCTCGGCTTTCGCCCGCGCCCGCGTCGCCGTCGTCGGCGACATGGTGACGGACGCCTACGTGCTCGGCCGGCCCGTCCGGCTCTCCCGCGAGGCGCCCGTCATGATCCTCCGCTACGAGGGCGAGGAGCTCGTGGCGGGGAGCGCGGCGAACGCCGCGCACAACCTCCTTGCGCTCGGGGCCTCCGTCGTGCCGATCGGCGCCGTGGGCGACGACGCCCGCGGAGCCTGGCTGCGCGGGTTTTTCGAGCGGGCCGGCTGCGCGTCCCGCGGGCTCGTGCGCGATCCGGCCGGGACGATCGTGAAGACGCGCGTGATGGCCGGCGAAAGCCGCCGCCAGAAGCAGCAGGTGATCCGGCTCGACCAGGAGCCGGCCGGCTCATGGCGGCCGGAGACCGAGGATGCGATCGTCGCCGAGATCGAGCGCGCGGCGCGCGAGGTGGACGCGTTTCTTTTCTCGGACTACGGCTACCGCACGCTCTCGAGCCGCGTCCGCGGCCGGGCGCTCGAGGCGACGCGGGGGAAGATCCGGGTCGCCGATTCGCGATACTCGCTCGCCGAGTTCGCCGGCGTGACCCTCGTCACGCCGAACCAGGAGGAGGCGGAGGCGTGTCTCGGCTACTCGTTCGACTCCGAGGACGCGGTGCGGCGCGCCGGGTTCGACCTCGTCACCCGCCTCGGGACCGAGGCGGCATTCGTCACGCGAGGTAACCTGGGGCTCGCCGTGTTCGACCGGAAGGGGCGTCACGAATCGATCCCGGCGTCGGGCCCGAGCGAGATCGTGGACGTCACCGGGGCCGGCGACACCGTGGCCGCCGTCGCGACGCTCTGTCTCGTGGCCGGCTCGACGTTCGGAGAGGCCGCGCGTCTTTCGAATCACGCCGCGAGCGTGGTCGTGATGAAGCTCCGTGCCGCGACCCTCGATACGGCGGAGCTTCGCGCGGCCGCGACGCGGAATCCGCCGGATTGACGCCGCGGCGCCGCGGAGGATCCGGCCATGCGGGCCGCGTCCGCCGGCGGGCGGCGGGATCGGCCGGAGGGTGGGTTATCGAATGGGAGGGAGGATCATGCCGGTGAAGAAGTACTTCGACAATCACGACGTCCTCGCGAACATCCTGCGCGGGCTCCAGTCGCAGGGAAAGCGGATCGTGTTCACGAACGGGTCGTTCGACATCCTGCACGTGGGCCACGTGCGCTGCCTGAGAGACGCGAGGAGCCGCGGCGACTTCCTGGTCGTCGCGCTCAACACCGACAAGTCGATCCGGGCCTACAAGGACCCGACGCTGCCGGTGTTCCCGCTCGCCGAGCGCGTCGAGATGCTCGAGTCGCTCGCGTGCGTCGACTACATCACGCACTTCGACGAGGAGACGGCCGACGAGCTCCTGAAGAAGCTCAAGCCGGACGCGCACGCCAAGGGCACGGACTACCGCGAGGAGACGGTGCCCGAGCGCGACACCGTGCGCGGCTACGGCGGCCAGATCCTCATCTGCGGCGACAAGAAGAGCCACTCCTCGCGCGAGGTGATCCGGAAGGTCCAGCACCTCGCCCAGAAGCGGCCGGTCGCGTCCGCGCGCGCGGCGAAGAAGAAGGGCTCGGGCGACCACGGCTCGTCGTCTTCGAAGGCCAGGCGCAAGGCGGCGCCCGCGCGCCGCGTCGTCTCGCACCGGTCGGGGTAGGGGACCGTCCCTTGAGACCGGACTCGGGACCGTCGGCCCTCGCCGCGCTCGAGGCGAGGCCGGGGTACCGGGTTCAGCGCGTCCTCGCCGACCGCGTCAACTTCGTCGTCGAGGAGGACGGCCGCGCGTCGGTCTACGGGAAGGTCTACGAGAAGCCGACGCTCAGGGCGCGCCTCTGCCAGCGCGCCGGGCGCGATCCGGGACTTCGCGAGGCGGTCCTCCTCGAGAGCCTCGGCCGCTCGGGCGTCCCGGTTCCCGCCGTGGTGGCCGGCGGCCGCCTCGCGGATGGGCGGAGCTTCGTCGCGACGCGCGCCGTCGAGGGCGCCCTGCCGCTCGACGACGCGCTCAGGCGGGGCGCGATCCGCGCCGGCGCTGACCGGCGCGCGGCGCTCGTCCGGCTCGCGCGCGCCGTGAGGCGTCTCCACGACGCGGGCTTCGTCCACCGCGACCTCTACCTCTGCCACGTGCTCCTTTCCGCGGGCGGCCGGCTCGTGGTGATCGACTGGGGGCGGGCGCTCAAGCGCCGGCGCCTCAGGTGGCGCGTCAAGGACCTCGCCGCTCTCCACGCGTCGGCGCCGCCCGGCATCGTCACCGCGCGCGACTCGCTCCGGTTCCTTCGGGAGTATCTCGGGAAACGCGTCTCGCTCCGGCCGTGGGCGCGCCGAGTGGCGCGGAAGGCGGCTCGCTACCGCTCGCACGTTCCGCGGCGGCGCGGCGCCGCTCCGCGCGCCGCGGCGGGCGTGCCGTGAGGATCGCGCTCGTCATCGACCGCTTCGATCCGGGGAAGGGCGGCGCCGAGGCTTACCTCGCCTCGTTCGGCGAGTGGCTCCGATCCCGAGGGCACGAGGTCGCCTTCCTCTCGCAGGACGCGGCGCCCGGCGGGGCGGACGCCACCGGCGCTCGCCGCATCGAGATCCCGGGCCGCCGCGCGCCGCGGCCGCTCAGGGACGCGCTCTTCCTCGGCGCGGCGGCCGCGCGGATCGCGTCGTTCGACGCGTCGCTCGGCGTGCGCGCGACGGTCGGCACCACGGTCTACGCGCCGCACGGGGGCGTCTACCGCGCCGCCGCGCGCGCGAACCTCGACAGCGTGCGGAGCGCGCCTCTCCGGGTCGCGAAGAGGGCGGTTCGCGCCGTCTCTCCGAAGCACCTCTTTCTCGGGCGCGCGGACGCCGCGGCGCTGCGCTCGGAGCGGACGCGCCATCTGGTCGCGGTCTCCGGGCGGGTCGCGCGCGACATCGAGTCCGCCCTCGGACGGCCCGACCCGCGGATACGGGTCGTGAGGAACGGAGTCGACCTCGCCCGCTTCCACCCGGAGAATCGTCTCGCCTACCGCGCGCCCATGCGGAAGCGACTCTCGCTCGCGGACGGCGAGGCGGCGCTCCTCTTCGTCGCTCACAACTTCCGGCTGAAGGGGATCGACACGGCCCTCGCGGCGGTCGCGAGACTGAAGGACCGCGCTCGGCCTCAGAAGCTCCTGGTCGCGGGCCGCGGGCACCGCGCTCGCGCCGAGAGGCTCGCCCGGCGGCTCGGGCTCGGTCCCGGGACGGTTTCCTTCCTCGGCGACGTCCGCGAGACGGCCGGGCTCTACGCTGCGGCGGACGTCCTCGTTCACCCGACCTTCTACGACCCGGCGTCCCTCGTCACTCTCGAGGCGATGGCGTCCGGCCTCCCGGTCGTGACGACGCGCGAGGACGGGACGTCCGAGCTTCTCAAGCCCGGCGTGGAGGGCGAGGTGATCGAGGACCCGAGGGACTCCGCTTCGCTCGCGGCGGCGATCGAGCGCCTCCTCGCGCCCGGACGGGCGCGGCGCGCCGGGGAGGCCGCGCGGCGGCGCGCGGAGGAATGGCCGTGGACGCGGAACTTCGCGGAGATGGAGGCGCTTCTCGGCGGGAGGGACGGGTGAGGGTTCTCGCGATCGTCGCCTCGCTCGACGATCCGTCCGCGCGGTTCCGCGTCGGTCAGTTCGTCGCCCCTCTCTCCGAGCGCGGCATCACCGTAGAGACCGAGGCCGTTCCCGGAGGCTTCCGGGCGCGCCGCGCGCTCTTCGCCCGGGCGCGCGGATTCGACGCCGTCCTGTGGCAGCGCCGGCTGCTTCCTCCGCTCGACGCGGCCGCGCTCAGGAGCGCGGCGCGCCGGCTCGTCTTCGACTTCGACGACGCGCTGCCGTTCCGCGACTCCTTCCGGGGCGCGAGCGCGTCGCTCGCGCGGCGCGTCAAGTTCCGCGCCGCGCTCCGGAGGTCGGACGTCGTCCTCGCCGCGAACGAGACGCTGGCGAAGCTCGCGAGGCCTCACGCACGCGAGGTCGTGGTCGTGCCGACCGTCGTCGACGCGCACGGCACGGAGGGGGCCCGTGCGTGGGGGGGCGGGACGACTCGTCACGCGTCGGAGGCCTTCGTCGCGGGCTGGGTCGGGAGCGCCGCGACGCTTCCCTACCTCGACGCGATCCGGCATCCGCTCGAGGAGGTCGCGCGCACGCTCGGGAGCGGTCGGTTCCGCCTCGCGGTCGTGGCCGACCGGAGGCCCGAGTGGGGCGAGGGCTTCCTCGACTTCCGCCCGTTCGCGATCGAGCGCGAGCGCCGGGACGTCGCAGGGTTCGACGCCGGCCTCGGCCCGCTCTCGGACGACGCCTGGGCGAGAGGGAAGTCGGGGCTCAAGCTCCTTCTCTACGGCGCCGAGGCCGTGCCCGCGGTCGCGAGCCCGGTCGGGGTCCAGTCGGAGATCGTTCGGGACGGCGTCACGGGGTTCCACGCGCGGAGCGGCGAGGAGTGGGTCGACCGGATCGCGCGCCTCGCGCGGGATCCGGCCCTCGCGCGGCGCATGGGCCTCGCGGCGCGCGAGGCCGTCGTGGCGCGGTACTCGGTCGCCGCGGCGATCGATCTCCTCCGCCGAGCGCTCACGGGAATCCCCGCCTGACTCGGGATCAAGGGCCGGTCTTTTCGTCTCGCGCACGCAAATACTCCGCCGCCCCCTCCGAATACGGTGCCGTGCGCGCTCCGATCGCGGCGCGGAGAGCGGTTCTCCGGCGCGGCGGGGCGACGGACGGCCTCGCGGCCGGCCGGGCGTCGCGGGAAACCCGGGACGTACGACGGGGATCCGGTCGCGGCCCTTGTCCACTTGGTCCTCGAGGAGGACGACCATGTTGAAGAAGCTCCTCATTCTGGTCGGCGGGGCGGCCGTGATGGGTTACCTCGCCTTCGGCACCAACCTCTTTTCGTACGTCGGCACGACCGCCGGCGTCATCAAGGACGAGATCCGGAGCTCGATCCCGGTCGAGTTCGAGCTGAAGCGCGCCGAGAAGCTGATCTCGGAGATCATCCCGGAGATCCAGGCCTCGAAGAAGGTCGTGGCGCAGGAGGAAGTCGAGGTCGAGTACCTCAAGAACGAGATCGCGTCTCTCGACCAGGATCAGTCGAAGCTCCACCGGCGCATCATGGTGCAGAAGTCCGCGCTCGAAGGCGGCGCGACCCGGTGCTCGTTCGGCGGCCGGACCTACACGTGCACGCAGGTCGAGGGCGACCTCGGGGAGTCATTCGAGCGTTACCGCAACAACGACACGCTCCTCGAGAGCAAGCGGCGTCTCCTTTCGTCCCGCGAGGGGTCGCTCGCCGCCGCCAAGCAGAAGCTCGAGAAGGTGAAGGTCGAGAAGGAGCGCATGGAGAACGTCGTCGAGACTCTCTACGCGCAGCTCCGGCAGGTCCAGGCCATGGAGGCGAGCGGTTCGACGGTCGTCCTGAATGACTCCGCTCTCGCTCGCGCGAAGGACCTCCTCTCCCGCTGCCAGAAGCGCCTCGACGTGGCCCAGAGGATGATCGCGAACGAGAACGCGGACGCCCGCGTCGAGATCGAGATCGACGTCGAGAGTCCGGAGCCGCGAGACATCCTCTTCGAGGTGAACGAGTACTTCGCCCGGGACGCGTCGAAGGGACTCCCCGAGTCCGCAGCGGCCGCCATCGGCCACTGATCGACCCCTCCCTCCGTCCGTCCCGGCCAGGAAAACCCGCCTCCCGGAGCGTCCCTCCGGGAGGCGGCTCCGTTTCCTGCGAGAATGGGCGCGGCTCCGCCGGCGAGCGTGCCGGCCTCCGGCCGTCTCGCCTCGGGTCGAGGCGGCGAGGCCTTCTTCGCGGCGCGAGTCCACGGGAGGTGACCCCGGATGATCCGGTCGGACCGCTGGATTCGGAAGATGGCGATCGAGAAGCGCATGATCGAGCCTTTCGTCGACCGCCAGGTTCGCGAGGGCGTGAGCTACGGATTGAGCTCGTTCGGCTACGACTTCCGCATCTCGCGCGAGTTCAAGATCTTCACCAACATCCACTCGACGGTCGTCGATCCGAAGAGGATCGACGCCCGCTCCCTCGTCGATTTCGAGGGCGACCGTTGCGTGATCCCTCCGAACTCGTTCGCGCTCGGGCGCAGCGTCGAGTACTTCCGCATACCGCGCAACGTCCTCGCTTTGTGCGTCGGAAAGTCGACGTACGCGCGCTGCGGCATCCTGACGAACGTCACTCCCTTCGAGCCCGAATGGGAAGGCCACGTGACGATCGAGATCAGCAACACGACGCCGTTGCCGGCCGTGGTGCACGCGGGAGAGGGGATCGCTCAGGCTCTGTTCCTCGAGAGCGACGATTCGCCCGAGACGAGCTACAAGGACCGACAGGGGAAGTACCAGGGCCAGATAGGGGTGACCGTCGCCCGCCTCGCGCCGCACGCATTTCGCTCTTGAAGGCGGGGCAGAGCCCGCCGACAATCACAATCGCCAGGGGTTTCGCAGGGGGCGCGCGGAAGGACGACCTCGCTTTTCTGCCGGCCGCCGCCCGCCGAGAGCGCGAGGGCTTCGCGCCATGACGTCGGCTCCACGGCCGAGACCCGGGGCCTGCGGGCTCCTTCCGGGACGATTCTCAACCGCCCGCGGGCGCCCGCCTCCCGCCCCCCATTTCCGCCGTCGCTCGCGCTTCGTCGCGTCACGAGGCCCACGAGCGCCCATCGGCACCGGCACCCGCGACGTTTCGTCGCCAAGGAGGCGATGAACCATGCGCCGATTCACGAGACTGACGGCCGCCGCGACGCTTTTCGTCGCCGCCCTCGCCGTCTCCAACCCAGCGCAAGGATCCGGCGGCAGCATCGTCGGCAAGAACGACGGAGTCGGATCGTTCGACGGTTTCTGCGGAGGGATCGCGAGCAACGGGAGCATCCAGGAGTACATCGTCCGGTGGAACAGCGGCGAGCTCGATCCGACCTCGATCGGAGCGCCCACATCCACGATCGTCTGCGGATCGCATCTCTGGGTGTACAGCTTCGAGACGGGCGGCATGACGTACCACGGTGCCTGCTTCCTGCGGCCGGAGGACCCGGTCAATCCGGGCTACCCGGACCTCTCGACCACGGTCGCCGACGATCCGGCGGCCGGCGTCTATCCGCCCGGATACTCCGACAGCTTCGCCGTTTTCGGAGGCGGGGCGGGCGTCGCGATCGACTCGACGTCGCCGCTCTTCCTCTGCTGGCAGCAGCCGCCCGACCAGCCGCTCGCGACGGCTTTCGTCTGCCCCATGCTCGACACGACGAATCCCGAGGGCGCCTCGAACGACTCGCTCGTGACCGACAGCGGCGCGTTCGGGAAAAACTTCAGCAGCGACTGGCAGATGGATCTCACGGTGTTCCAGGACGCCATGGTCAACGCGCGATTCAGCGCGCACGGCCGGCAGCGCTTCCCGGGCGACAAGGGGAACTCGATCGTCTATTCGCAGCGCCCGAACCCGGGAGCGGATCCGACGGACGACAAGGTGGCGTTCACGCTCGTCCTCGACAACAACACGGGGGGCCCCTTCAGCTCGACGATAGGGATCGAGGCGGACCGCCTGCGCGCGCTGCCGCCGCTCGGCAAGGGGTTCAAGGACATCACGCCGTTCTTCGTCCCGAAGATCGGCACTCCGGTCGTTCTTCCGACGGGCCGCACCGTTATCAAGGGAACGCTCAGGAGGCCGATCCCGGCGCGCTTCTACCCGGCGATGCCGATCCAGCTTCCCGGCCGGGTCACCGTCACGCGGTCGGGCAACGGCGATCTTGCGGACACCGAGTACGACTGGTGGGGCCTGCGCAACTACTCGGGCCAGTACGACGCGGGCACCGACGAGATCGCGTACCTCGTCAACTCGCCCTCGTTCCCCGGCGACCTCGTCGCCGTGCAGTTTCCGGCCATCGACCTCCCGTCGGGCTCGGACTACATCATCTCGGGCGCCAGCGTCGTCGGCGCCGAGTTCGGGGGCACCGGACTCGCCGGATTCGACTACATCGAGCTGCGCGAGGAGGACCCGATCCTCACCGCGCCGAACGACTCTCCGTCGGGCCTCCTCCGCTCCGCCGGAGTGAACGACGGAGTGGGCGAGATCTCGATCGGTGGCGGAGGGCCGGCGATGGAGGTCGTGATCGACCTCGCGCCCGACCTCGCCGTCCCCGTGACCAATCCGAACTTCACGACGGTGAACTACTGGCTGAAGCTCGGCCTCACGCCGGGCGACGACTTCGCGGTCACGGCCTCGACGGTCGTGCTCGACAACCAGGCGCCGACCCGCCAGAAGACGAGCTACTTCGTGGACGCCGCGAACTCCGCGGCGTACCAGCGGATCGGATTCTTCGAGACCCAGAACTACAACGCCGAGATCCGGCTCCAGCTCGACGGGCAGCTCTCGACGCTCTTTGACGACTCGATCCGGAAGCCGGGCGAGGTCCCTCCGGTGAAGCTCCACTCGAAGTCGATTCCCGTCCGGATCGACCCCTCGGCGGGACTCCCAGGGCAATAGCTCGTAGACTGTCGTCGCGAGCGACCGGGAGGCGCGAAAGGCCTCCCGGTCGTTTTTTCCGATTCCTCGCGCTCGGCACCCGAAGAGGCTTTTTTCGCCAGATCGTCCGCTCGCCCGCCCGACTCCCCCTTGTCCCCCATTCCATGGACTCTCCCGGACACCGACAGAAGGAAAAGGAAGTAAAAAGCCCCTCTCCGATGAGCGCCGAGGGCGCCTCGATCCCGCTCGTCGCGATCGTCGGCCGGCCGAACGTCGGGAAGTCGTCCCTCCTCAACGCGCTCGCGCGGCGGCGCGTGTCCATCGTGCACTCCGAGCCGGGCGTGACGCGCGACCGCGTGGGCGCCGTCGTGTCGCGCGGCGGCCGCCGCGTCGAGCTCGTCGACACCGGCGGAATCGGCTTCGGAGAGGACGCCCTGGCCGAGGCGGTCGAGCGCCAGATCGACTTCGCGATCGACCTCGCCGACGTCGTCGTCTTCGTCGTCGACGTGCGCGAGGGGCTCGTTCCGCTCGACGAGGCGATCGCCCGTCGGCTCCGGGCGTTCGGGCGGCCCGTGATCCTGGCCGCGAACAAGTGCGACGCGCGCCGCTTCGAGCCGAACGCCGAGGAGTTCCGCGGCCTGGGATTCGGCGATCCGCTCAAGATCTCGGCGGTGGCGCCGTTCGGCACGGGTGAGGTCTACGACCGCATCCTCGAGTCGCTTCCCCCCGTGCAGTCTGCGGAGTCGAGAGCTCCCGACCGCGCGCTCCGGATCGCGATCGTCGGGCGCCGCAACGCGGGGAAGTCGACGCTCGTCAACGCGTGGGCGGGCGGCGAGCGCGTCATCGTGAGCGAGGTCGCGGGCACGACGCGAGACTCGATCGACGTCGAGATCGAGGCGGGGGAGCGCCGTTTCGTCGCGATCGACACCGCCGGCGTGCGGAGGAAGCGGGCGCTGAAGGAGGCCGTCGAGATCTTCGGCCAGAGCCGGACGGAGGCGTCGATCGCGCGCGCGGACGTCGTCGTCCTTCTCATCGACGCGACCGAGCCGATCTCGGTGATCGAGAAGTCGATCGCGGCCCGCGTCCAGGAGGAGAGCCGCCCCACGATCCTCGCGGTGAACAAGTGGGATCTCGTCCGGGAGAAGACGAAGGCCGAGTACACGGCGTACATCCGGAGCGAGCTGCCGCTCCTTTCCTTCGCCCCCATCGCCGTCCTCTCCGCGCTCCGGGGACACGACACGTGGCGGCTCGCGGACCGCGCCGTCGAGCTCGACCGGCAGGCGCGGCTCCGGGCCCCGACGGCCGAGCTCAACCGCGCGCTCGAGGCGGCCCTGCGGCAAAGGCGGCCGCGCGCCGCTCGGAACCGGATGCCGACGCTTTACTACGGAACGCAGATCGGCGTCGCTCCGCCGTCGATCGTCCTCTTCGTGAACGACCCGTCCCTCTTCGGGGACGAGTACCGTCGCTATCTCGCGAGCTTCCTCCGGCGCACCCTCGACTTCCGCGAGATCCCCCTGCGCCTCACCTTCCGGAAGAGCGGCGGCGGGCGCTGACGGACGGCCGAGGCTCCGGTATCCTCGGGCGCCGAGAGCCGCCCGCCGGAACTTCGCCCCGTCGCGCGAAGGGGCCGGCGTCGCTTCGAGGTCCAGGAGGGCGCCCGTCGGGCGTGGCGGGCGGGCGAGGTCCGGAATCGATTCGGCCTCGCCGGAGTCAGGAGATTGACCATGGAGTTCGTCTACGCCGTCAAGCGGTACGATCTCTTCGACCTCTCGTTCCCCCACGGCTTCGTCGCGGCCGCGGAGGCGCCCGAGCGCTTCGAGGGCTGGCTCGATCGCATTCGCGGGCGCGGCTTCTTCGTCGAGCGCCGCCACGCGGAGAGGGACTCCTCCCTGAAGCAGATCATCCCGTACTCGGTGGTCCGGAACGGCCGGGGCGAGGTGTTCCTCCTCCGGCGCTCGGGCTCGGGAGAGGAGAAGCGGCTCCGCGACAAGCTCTCGATCGGCGTGGGCGGCCACATCAACCCGGGCGACGAGGCGGGCGACGTCGTCGCGGACGCGTGCCGCCGCGAGATCGAAGAAGAGCTTCTCGTCTCCGGGCCGTTCCGCGCGGAGCCCGTCGGGGTCATCAACGACGAGAGCAACGACGTGGGCTCCGTCCACTTCGGGCTCGTCCACGCCGTCGAGACCGGCGACGCCCGCGTGTCGGTGAGGGAGACGAATCTCCTCCGCGGCGAGTTCGTCAGCCGCGAGGCCCTCCTCGAGGAGTGGAGGGCGTCCCGGCCGCGGTTCGAGTCGTGGTCGGACCTCATCATCGAGCGCTGGCCTTTCGACCGTTCCGAGGGCCGCTGAGCGGGCGAAGAAGAGGCGGGCGCGGAGCCGGCGGCGTCCCCGCGCCCGCGGCGCTCTTTCAGGGCGCGACGGCGGACACGACGAGCGCGACCGGCCGGCCGTCGTCCGTCTGGCCGACGAGGGACACGGCGGGGCGCCCGCTCTCGACGCGGAACCGGCGGGCGACGATCGTCCTCCGGATCGCGGGCAGGTCGAGCGGCCCGAGGTCGATGGAGCCGTGGTTTTCCGTGACCTGCGGCTCCGCGAGTCTGCCGAGGCGGAGCGACACGTCGAGGACGACCGCGGAGCCGCCCTCGCCGCGCGCCGCGCGCACCTCGAGCGCCGCTCCGGAGAAGTCGTGGGCGATGACCGGGTTCGCGATCGAGGCGCTGTGCGCCACCTCCACCTCGAACTCCGCGAGATAGGAGAATTCGCGGCCGCGCGACGCGGCCGCCCTGTCGCCGCTCAGGGCCGGGAGGACGAAGAGCGTTGTGCCGTCGCGGCGGGCGCGGGCGGCCGCGAGGAGCGCGTCGGCCGCGGCGCCCTCAGGCGCTGCGGACTCGCCGGGCAGAAGCTCGACGACGGCGACCGTCGTCTCGACCATGCGGCGCCGAGCCGCGAAGAGATCCGCGAGGCGTGACGCGACCGCGGCCTGCGACTCGGGCCGGCCCGTCACCGCGATCCTTCCGTTGGGGAGCGTCGAGAAGGCCGCTTCCGGATCGGACTCGAGAGCCATCGCGACGGTTTCGGCCACGAACTGGACGTCGTCGTGGAACTCGAGTCGCGACGCGGCCTCCTCGCTCTCGAGAGCGAACTCCTCGTAGAGGTTCGCGAACGGCGACGGTTCTCCGTAGAGCGGCTGCGGATCGATTCGGGCGAGCGGTGTCCCGAGCGAGCGGGCGGAGTATCCGAGCGATCCCGGGTCGAGGAGCCGGAGTTCGCTCGGCCGATCGCCGTCGACCGGGAACGGCGCGATCGGCTGGCCCTCGACCGTCGCGCCGACCACGACGACGAGAGCGGGCCTCGAGTCAGGTCCGGCCGCGACGAGAAGGAGGGAACCGCCGTTCGGCACGGTGGCGGTTCCGCCGGCGCGGGCGGCATCGAACGCGGGGAAGTCGATCCGGCCGAGGGGCGGAGCGGTTCCCGCGGTGCGCACGGGGCGCTCGAGGCGCGCGGCCTCGGCCGTCGCCTCGACGTCGAGGAAACCCGCGCCGCAATCGGTCACGCGCACGGCGGCGCTGAAGCCGTCGCGCAGCGTGGCGACGACGGGATCGCCGATCCTCGCCGACTGGGCGATCTCGACGTGGTAGTCGACGAGCATGCGCCGGTCGGTCCCGGACCCGAGCGCCATCCGCGCGCCGAGCGGCGCGGCGGCCGTGTACGTGGCGAGGACCTTCACGCCGGGAGAACGGAGTAGGACGTCCCGCTCGCCCGGCGAGAGGATCGCGCGGCGGCAGCCCTCGAGCGTCGGACCGACGTCGAGCACGTCGAGACGCACGCGGGCCTCCCGCGCCGTCGCCGCCTCGACGTAGGAGAGGAACCGCCGCACGCGCTCGTGGTTCTCCTCGGCCTGCCCGACCAGGAGTCGCGTTCCGTTCGCGTTGACGAATCGCTCGGCCGCCTCGAACCGCTCGGCGCCGACGGCCGCGCGCGTCAGATCGGAGATCGTCTCCGCGTCGAGCGCCGGAAGCGCGGCACCCCGGCGAGGGACGAACCCCGTGCGGCCGAGAAGGGGGAAGAAGCCGACGGGCGAGACGGGCTCCTCCCTTCCGGGAGCGACGAGCGCGGCGACGTCGTAGAGGCGGACCGTCGCGGCCTCGGCGGGCGGGGAGGGCTCCGCCGCGGGCGAGCCCGGCGCCGCCGAGAGGAGCGCGGAGAGGAGAACGAGCGTGTTCCGAATCGTCATGGCTGTCCCTTTCTAAAGTCTTCGGCACCAGAGGGCGGGGCTACCGGATGCGGTTTGCGGGCGCCGCCTTTCCGCTCGGCGCGGAGCATGTCCGTGCCGGCGTCGTGAGTTCGTCCGGAGGGCGATGGGTCGAGAGGTCGCGGGCGCGTCAGCCGCCGCCGCGCGGCGGCGGCCGGTCGGCGGCCGCCGGACGGCGCTCGGCTCCGGGCTTCACGACCGGGGGGCGCGGCGCCGTGAAACCGTGTGGCCGCCGGTCGAGCGCGCCGCGCCCGGTCCGGGCGCCGGGCTCGAGGCGATTGCCGAGCGGCGCCGCGGGCCCCCCGCCAGCGGATCGGATGAGCGCGAGGGCGCCGAGCGCGGAGGCGTCGCCGCGGCCTTCGAGCGCGCGCCGGCAGATGCTCGAGAGCGGCCCGTCCGCGGCGCGCGAGGCGAGGATGGCGACCGCCGCCTCGCCGGGCATTCGAGCGATCGCGTCGGCCGCGCGCGGCGCCAGATCCGGCCGGCCGAGCGCGCGCGACAGCGCGGGCAGCGCCTCGTCGAGGCCCGTGTCGGCGAGAGCCTCGACGGCGCCCGCGGCGAGTGGGTCCGAGTCGAGCGCCTTTTCGAGGAACGGGATCGCCCCGGTCCCGCGCGCGGCGATCGCGGCGCGACACGCTTCGCGGGCCTCGGGAGACGATTGCGTCCGGATCCGGAGGACGAGCGCGAGGCTCGCGTCTCCGTCGATCCTCGCGAGGATGCGCGCCGCCTCGACGGCGAACGGCCCGCCGCGCGCCGCGTGCCGCTCGAGGAAAGCGAGGCTCCCTTGGCCGGCGAGCGCCTCGAGCGCCGCGAGGAGGCGTTCGCGCTCGGCGCCGCGAGCGCGGACGAAGCTGTCCTCGAGAGCCGGCACGATCGAGTCTCGCCGGGACGCGGCCGCGGCGACGACCGCGGCGTCGAGCGGCCCGTCGGCGACGAGAGCGGCGAGGAGCCGGCCGGCGGCGGGGTCGCTCGAAGCCGCGACGGCCTCGAGCGCCGCGGCGCGCTCTCTCGCCGACGGGTCGCGGGCGATCCGGAAGAGATGCGCGGACGCCGCGGGGTCGCGCGGGGCGCTCCGCGCGAGCGCGCCGATCGCGGCGCGGCCCGCGGCGCCCGGCCGCAGAGCGAGGCCCGCGAGGGCGGAGAGGGCGCGCCGGCTGCGCATCGACGCGAGCGTCTCGATCGCGGCCGCCGGGTCGGCCATGGACTCCGCGAGGCGGACGACGTCGGGAACGAGGAGAGGGTCCCGGCTTCCCGCTGCCGCGTCGAGGGCGGCGAGGGTCTCGTCCGGCGTGAGCCCTTCGAAAAGGCGCGGCGCGAGCGCCGGAGAGCCGCGGAGGATCGCGCGAGCGGCGTCGACTCGGTCGCGCCGCACTCGCGCGCTCCCGGCCGCCGCGGCGTCTCGGATCGATTCGCGGAGCGAGGCGAGGGCGAGATCGTAGGCCTTCGCCTCGTCTGCGTCTGGAATGCCGGGGGGGAGCGGACGGTCGAGCGTGGGCTCGGGTGGAGCCGTGACGCCCGCGGGCTCCGTGTCCTCGGCGCGCGACGGACCGCTCGCCAGGGGCCCGGCGTCCGGCGAGCGCCCGCCGGACGGCGACGAGCGGGTCGAGACGAGGAGGAGCGCGGCCGCCGCCGCGAGGATCGCGGCCGCGGTCGCGAAGCCGGCGTACCGGGCGAGCCGCGCCGCCATCCGGCGGCGGTGCGGCGCGTTCGACAAGGTCGCGTCGGCGACGGAACCACGCCGCTTCACGGCCGCGAGGAACGACTCCGCGGGAATGGGTCCCGAGCCCGACGGGTCGGCCGCCCTGAGCGTCGAGTCCACCTCGCGGAACGACGTGACGATCGCGCGGCATCGGTCGCACCCGGAGAGGTGAGCCCGCAGCGCGGCTCGCGTCACAGGCTCGCGGACCTCGCCGTCGACGTAGTCGATCCACCGCGCGTCGGCCGGGCAGCGGCCGCCTGAGTCGCGAGTCCCGCGGTTCGTCATCGGTCGCCTCCCTCGCCGAGCCAGGCGGAAAGCTTCTTTCTGGCGTGGAGGAGGTTCATCTTGGCGGCGCCGACGGAGATCCCGAGGATCTCGGCGATCTCGGCGTGGGGCAGTTCCTCGAACACGCGGAGGATGAGCGCCTCGCGCTGCATCTCGGGAAGCCGGTCGACGAGCGTCCGCACGAGCGCCGCGTGCTCGCGGGCCTCCGCGCGGCGCGAGACGTCGGACTCGGCCGGAAGGGCGAGGGGCTCGAGAAAGGCCTCGTCGGAGGGGGCCGCGAAGGGCGACGCGGCTCTCCGCCGCGCCGTGTCGCGCTGGATGTTGATCGCGATGCGGAAGAGCCAGGTGCGAAAGCGCGCCTCGCGCCGAAATTCGGACGCGTGCCGGAGCGCGCGCGCGAACGTCTCTTGCGCCACGTCCTCAGCCTCGTCCGGCCGTCCGGTGAGCCGGACGGCAAAGCGATAGACGGCGTCGGCGTGCAACCGCACGAGGTCGTCGAACGCCCGGGCGTCACCCGCCCGGAGTCGATCGAGGAGGCGACGATCGGCAGAGGATTCGACCACTGCGTCACTCGACGGGTTTCGGAGAAGGGCTTGCGGCCCGCATGCCCCGCGGCGGAAAGCGAGCGCCGCGCCGCCGGAGGCGACGTTCTTCTTCTGGCGGCCGTCCGTTTTGAGGATCATCTCGATTTGAATGGATCGGAGTCAGTTTCGAAAGGCCGTCCGCGACGCACTCACACCGTAGACGCGGAACGGCCCGGCAGGTCACGTCCGCACGGCGATTCTCCGGGGGGAGGGCCTGCCGGGCGCCGCCCGGAGACTCCTGAACGCCGTGCGTGCATCACACAAGCCTTTGATTCGTTGAATGTTGTGGCGGAATCGCGGTCGAGAATGCCGGGTTCGGCGCGGGTTTACACCGCGGGCGCCGGTGGCTATCATCGTCGCGGGCCGCGATCTCCCGTTCCCGGCTCCGACGCCCTGGAATTCGCCGCGGCAGATGAGGTCCGGCGCCCCTTCGAGCGCTTCATGTCCGAACCCGCTGGTCACGAGAATCCCGTCCCCGCGCGCGTCGAAGCGACTCCCTCGGCCGACAAACCCGCGCCCGACGGGGCGCCGTCGCCCGATCCGAGCCTCCGGCCGTTTCCGGTTTCGCCCGAGTTTCTCGACCCCGACGCGGTGAAGACGCTGCGGCGCCTCATCCGCTTCGGCCACACGTCGTACCTCGTGGGCGGGTGCGTTCGCGATCTCGTCCTGGGGCGCGAGCCCAAGGACTTCGACATCTCGACCACCGCGCGGCCGCGGCAGGTGCGGCGCTATTTCAGGAACAGCCGCGTCATCGGCCGCCGCTTCCGTCTCGCGCACGTGCTGTACGGCGACAAGGTGATCGAGGTCTCGACGTTTCGGGCGCGCCTCGAGGGCGTCGATCCCGACGACGACCGGGACGGGGCCGAGAAGTTGGGCGTTCCGGAGACCGATTCCTCGCGCGACCTCCTCATCCTGCGCGACAACGTCTTCGGGGGCCCCGAGGACGACGCGCGGCGCCGCGATTTCACGATCAACGGGCTTTTCTACGACATCGACCAGCAGCTCATCATCGACCACGTCGGCGGGATGGAGGACATCGCCAAACACGTCATCCGCACGATCGGGGATCCCGAAGTCCGGTTCCCCGAGGATCCCGTGCGCATCCTGCGCGCAATCAAGTTCGCGGCGCGGCTCGATTTCGCTTTCGATTCCGCGACGTTCCGCGCGATGCAGCGCCACCGCGGTGACATCCTCCGTTGCGCGGCTCCGCGCGTCCTCGAGGAGATCCACCGCATGCTGCGGGGCGGTTGCGCGGTGCGGACATTCGATCTCCTCGTCGAGACGAAAGTCCTCGAGGTCGTCCTTCCGGAGGTCGCGGCGGTGATCGTGAGCCGGCCCGAGCAGGTCGACCTCTACCGGCGCCGGTTCGCCGTGCTCGACCACATGGTCCACGACGGCTACGAGCCCACGTCGCCCGTCCTGTTCGGCCTCCTTTACTTCCCCGTGACCGACCTCTACGGCGTGCTCGAGGACGAGAGCCACGAGAACTGGCGGGCGGCGTTCTCCGAGTTCGAGACGATGATGGAATCGGCGGCGCGGCGCCTCTCCTTGCCACGGCGCGATTTCGGGCGGCTGCACCAGGCGGCGGCCCTGCAGCGACGGCTCGCGCCCGGTCCGCGGAAGCGGCGCTTCACGCGCCTCGCCGTCGCGCGTCAGCCGTGCTTCGAGGAGGCGCTCCTCCTCTTCCGCATCGAGGCGGAGTCGACGGGGCACTGGACGGAGGAGATGGTGCGCTGGCGCGAAGCGTACGAGCGCGGGCTTCCGGCGCGCGCGAGGGCGGCGGCTCGGCCGGGAGGTTCGCCCGTCAACGGAGCCGCGCTGTCGCCGGAATCGGAGAACGGAGGAGAGGATCCGGCCGGAGCGGCGGCGGCGTCCCCCGGCACGCCGGCCCGCGACGGCAATCGTCCCCCGGGATCGGGTCGCCGCCGCCGCCGGCGGCGCGGCCGGGGGCGTCACCGGTCGTCTCGCCCGAACGCGACGAGGATGCCTCCCGAGTGACGCCTCTGGCAACTCGGTTGCCGGATAAGTTATCGTTGGTTGCCAGTGACGAGCGCCGGTCGCCACGAAACCGGGCGAGCCAGCGGGCGGTCCGGATCGTCACCAGAGCCGCGTTCGGCCTCGCGGACAGGCCGGTACGCCCGGGTCGACCCCGCGACCGCTCTTTTCAGGGCAAGGCCTTTGCGAGTGCGGCGGCTTTGGACTTGCGATCCCGGCTCCGCGCTCGGCGGCGAGAGCGCCCGCGGGGTCGTCGCCGCCCATTTTCGTCGCCTCTTCTTCATTTGTATTTGCCGTAACTGAGGGAAAAAGGGAAAGGAAGGGACTCGGTCCGGGAGGGGCCCTCGATGGTCGGAGCGGCGGCTCCGGATCGCGGGGGCCCGCGGACCCGCACTCTCATGGCTCGACTGATCCTGAAGCGTGGCGACGGCGCGGCGCCGGAGTCGTCGCACCCGATCTCTTCCGGGCGCGCGTCGTTCGTCCTCGGCCGCGCGCCGGGCTGCGATCTCGTGGTCGACGACACCGCCGCGTCTCGGCGGCATTGCGCGATCGAGCGGACCAGCTCGGGCTACCGTCTCGTCGACCTGAAGAGCAGCAACGGCACACGCCTCAACGGGGCGCGCGTCGAGTCGGCCGATCTGAAGGACGGGGACACGATCCAGATCGGAACCGCGGCCATCGAGTTCCGGGCGGAGTCGTCCGACGTCGCCGAGATCGTTCTCGACGAGCCCGCGGCCGGAGGCACGGCGTTCGAGCTCCGGATCCGCGGCGGCGAATCGATTCCTCTTCCGTCCGGCCGCCACACGATCGGCCGCGGCGCGAAGAACAAGATCGTCCTCGCGGGCGGCGGCGTGTCTTCCGTGCACGCGGAGATCCGCGTCGAAGGGCTGAAGGCGACGCTCAAGGACCTCGGCAGCACGAACGGCACGTACGTCAACGGCGAGCGCGTCGAGGAGTCGCCTCTCGCTCACGGCGACACGATCCGGTTCGGGAGCCGGTCGGCCGTCATCGTCGACCCCGAGCGAGCGGCCGTCGAGGCGGCCGATGACGAGGGCGACGACGCCCCGCTCGTCGACAAGGTCACGGACGCCGAGGTGCCGCGACGGCGAGGGGGCCTCTTCGTCGTCCTCTCGCTCGCGATCGTCCTCGCCGGCGGCGCCGCGGCGTACCGTTACCTGCCCGGCCTCCTTCCGGCGTCGTCCGAGCGCGCGGTTCCTCCGGCCGTTCATTCCGCGCGGAATCTCGTGCCCGCGGGCGCGTGGTCGTTCGAGGGCGAGAACGCGGGAGCGCTCTGGCGGGAGCGCGGCGGGGAGGACTCCGTCTCGCAGCGGATCGACGAGACCGATTCGGCATCCGGATTCGCGAGCCTCAAGCTCTCGACGCCGGAATCGCGAGGAGACCCCCTCGTCGTCGAGCTGCGCGACGTGGTGCCGGTCTCGTCCATCCATCGATACCGTCTCACGGTCCGCTCGCACGCCGCGGGCGGAACGGCTACGGCCGTCGCGGGGTGTCTTCTTGCCTGGTTCGGCGAGGGGACGGCGCCGATCGCGGTCGACGTTTCCGACGCGGCGGCCGGCGCCGGCGAGGGCTTCTCGGACATCGCGGTCGAGGCCGCGCCGCCGCGCAACGCGACGGGCGTCCGTCCGGCGCTCTACGTCGCGGGGGGAGGCGCGTCGCAGTGGTTCGACGACGTCGTGCTCGAGGAGACCGGCGGCGGACCGGAGGGCGTCGGGGCCGCCCTCTCGACTCCCGATGCTGAGCTTCGCTTCGGCCCGAAGGGCGACCTTTCGCTCGCGCGCGGCATTCGGAGCCTCTTCCAGGACCTCGTCCCGGCGGCCACGATCGCGCTCCCGGCGGGCCCGGACTCGCCGCGCCGGACGGCCGAGCTGGACGGCCTTTTCTTCGGCGCGGTCCGGGGCTCGCGCACGGGATCCGAACGGGCCGAATGGACTCTCGAGCTCCTCTGCGCCGCGGCGCCGCTCGGCACGACCCAGTCGGTGGAGGCGGCCGCGAGCGGCTTCCGGGTGTCGTACGACTGGTCTCTGCCGCCGCCGGGAGACGGGTCCGTCGGGGTCTCTCTTCTCCTCGACCCGTCGCAAGAATCGGCGTTCCTCGTGGTGGGCGAGGCGGGATCGTCTCCGTTCGACGGGGAGTTCTCCTTCGCGGCGGCCCGCGACGTGATCGTGGGAAAGGTGGGCGGAGAGCCGGATCCGTTCCGGCTCCGGTTCTCTCCCGCAGCCGACGTCCGCGCGCGCCGGGACGCGGACGGTGGGCTCCGCCTCGCGGCCTTCACGCGCGAGGGCCACAGGCTCGAAGTGACGATCCAGACGTCGTTCGTCGAGGAGCGCAACCGCGCTGCCGCCCTCCGGGACGCGCTGCGCCGGGCTGAGGGCGCGCGCCGGTTCGGCGAGGCCCTCGCGCAAGCGGAGGAGATCCTCCGCGATCTGCCGTTCCACGACGCGGCGGTCGCCGACGCGCGGCGCGCGGTCCCGGGCCTCCGCGAGGCGGGAGAGAGCGAGATCCGCGCGCTCGAGGACCGGCTTCGCGACGTCGAGTTTCTGCCGGGGACGGCCCTGGCCGAGACGCTCGCCTCCGCCGCGCGGTCCGCCGCCGAGACGTGGGCGGGGACGCGCTACGCGGAGAGGGCTGCGGAGGTCGCGCGGGCGTGCGACGACAGGCTCGCCGCCGTGGCGGCGCGAGACGAGGAGGAGCGGGCCCGCCGGCGCGGCGCACGCGCGGCGGACCTCGAGGCGGCGGGCCACCCGGCACTCGCCGCTCTCATCCGGCGGTCGATCCCGAGCGGCGGCGCGGAAGATCGGAGAGAAACGGACCGCCTGGAGGGGGAGCGCTAGCCCGCATCATCCATGAGGTCAGCGGCCGAGCCGCGAGGAGCGGCCACGAACATGGAAAAAGAGGCGTGGCGGAGGATTCGGCGACGAACAGAGCGTGATTCAGGACGAGAGACTTGAGCCGAGATCGAAGAGGGACGGCGACGTCGACCAAACGAACGGTCGACGAGGAGATCGCCGCCGAGACTCGGCCCGAACCGCTCGGCTTCGTGAGCAACGCGGGCCGGGGCGCACGGAGAACGAACGATGGCGCGAAACGGCATCGGAGTCGACTGCGGGACGGACGGCGTTCGCGTCGTCGTCGCGCGGAGGAAGGGACAGTCGCTCGCGCTCTCGCGCGCCGCCGTGGTGCCGTTTCCGCGCGCGGCGAAGGACGGTTCGTGCGCGGATCCCGTCTCGGAGCTCATTTCGGCGCTCGCCGACATCGGCGCCAAGGGGTCGGCGGCGTCGGTCGGGATCTCCGGGCGCGACGTCGTGCTCCGGTACACGCAGGTGCCGGCCGTCTCGCCGCTCCGCTTGAAGACGCTCATGGGGTTCGAGATCCGCGAGATCGCGGAGAAGGCCGGCGGCGACGTCGTCGCCGACTACGGGCTGATCGCGGCCCCGGAGGACTCGGCGGGCGAGGGGACGGTCCTCGTCGGGCTCGCGAAGGAGGCGTTCCTCGCGCCACGCATCGACGCGATCGAGAAGTCGGGGATCCGCGTGCGCGGCGCGTGTCCGGCCTCGATCGCGGTCTTCAACTGCTTCCTGAAGAACGGCGATTTCCGCGCCGGGGACACGACGCTCCTCCTCGACATCGGCGCGGAAAACCTCGACATCGCGATCCAGCGCGACGGCGACCTCCTCTTCGCTCGGAACGTCTCCGCCGGAGGGAGGCTCTTCACCGAGGCGGTCATGGGCGCCTTCGGCGCGACGTACGAGAAGGCCGAATCGCTGAAGATCGACAAGGGATCGATCGGCCCGCGCCCGCCCGGCACGCCGGTCGACCCGGCGGCGGAGAAGGTCGGACACGCCCTTCGCGGAGTGGCCGGGCAGATCCTCTCGGCCGTGCAGTCCTCGATCCAGTTCTGCCGCACGCAGGCGCGGCGCCCGGATCTCCGCGTCGACCGCGTCGTCCTGTCCGGCGGCGGCGCCGCGCTCGGGGGCCTCGGCGACTACCTCTCCTCGGCGCTCGAGATGCCGTGCGAGATCTTCGATCCCCTGCGCGGCGTCGACCTCTCGAGCCTTCCCGCCGCCGAGCGTGAGGCGGTCGAGGCGGCCCCGCATGAGTTCGTCGTCGCGCTCGGCCTCGCCGAGATGGGGCTCGACGAGCGCTTCTTCCGCCTCGAGATCCTCCCGGAGTCTGCACGAAAAAAGCGGACCTTCCGGGAGAGGACGCTTTTCCTCGTCGCCGCCGGCGTCGTCGCGATCGTGTTCCTCGGCGCCGAGTTCGCCGTCGGCCAGCGCAATCGGGACATCGCGGAGCGGCGATATGACGAGCTGCGCTCGACCAAGTCCCGATACGAGTCGGACCGCACGCGGTTCGCGGCGCTCGTGGACGGCGCCAACGACCTCGCGGCGAAGCTCGATCTCCTGTCGGAGAAGGTCGCGCCCGGCACCGCGCTCGCGTGCGCGCTCGCCATGGTCCAGGAGGCGATCCCCCCCGAGCTTTGGCTGCAAAAGGTCTCCGTGAGGAGCGTCGAGGCGGCGCCGGACGGGGCCCAGAAGCCCGCGGCGCGGGACGCGAAGCGGGGCGACGCGAAGCGCGGGCTCCCGCCGCCGAGGATCCCCGTCGTCGTGATCGACGGCGCGGGGCGCGAGTCCGAGGAGGACGTCCAGAAGGTGGCCGGCGACTTCGCGCGCCGGCTCCGCGAGGACGCGCGCGTGGCGGACTCGCGGATGCGCTACGATCCCGGCAAGGGGACGTTTCAGATCACGCTCGAGTTCAAGGACGCCGTCCGTCCCGCCCCCGCGGAGGGCGGCGGCGAGACGAAAGCGGCGGCTTCGTCCCCCGCGCCAACGACCGAAAGGTGACAGTGGACCTCGGCGAAATCTTCGAAGAGCACAAGAAGTTCATACTGGGCGTCGCGGTCGCCGCGGTCGCCTTCCTCGTCGTCGACAAGATCGTCGCGGACGACGCCGAGGCGACGACGCGGCGCGCGGACGCCATCGTGCGCGATCTCAGGCGGGACGAGTACCCGGCCCGCTCCGATCTCGACCGGGCCGCGAAGACGAAGAGGGACCTCGAGGCGCGTCTCGACGCGGCCGCGCGGAAGCTCGCGTACGCGCCCGCGGAAGGCTTCGAGATCCCCGCCTCGGCGCGCGACGCCGACCTTCAGTACAACGCGCTCTTCCGGCGCGTCCGGGAGGAGGTGGTCGACGGGGCCGCGTCGCTCGACATCGACGTCGACCCGACTCTCGGCCTGCCGGAGATCTCGCCCTCGCGGCCGGAGGAGATCAGCCGGTACGCCTGCGCGCTCGACCTCGTCCGCCGCGTCGGTCTCGCGGCGATCGACGCGGGGGCGCGCTCGGTGCGTCCGATCTCGGTCTCGAAGGCATCGATCGCGAAGTTCCGCGCGTCGGAGTCGTTCCTCGAGGAGCTTGCGGTGTCCGTAAGGGTCACCGGCTCGGCCGAGAGCATTGGCCTCCTCGTCGAGACTCTGAGCCGGCCCGAGACCTTCGTCGCGATCTCGTCGGCGACGATCTCGCTCGAGGCGAAGAGGCGGGGCCCGTCGGCCGTCGTGGCGGACCTCGAGCTCGTGGCGCTGCACATGAGCCCGGACCGGCCGATCCAGGCCGCGACGTCCCGGGGAGGGCGCCGTTGATGCGCCTCCGGATCTCGCGGGAGAAGGCCGTGTTCGGCGGCGCGGCGGCGGTCGTCGCGCTCCTCGCGATCGGCCTCTTCGGTTCCATGCTCGAGGAAAGAAACGACCGCGTCGTGCCGAAGCGCGTCGAGTTCGAGGAGCCCGTCGCGCGCTCGGCGTGGCTCGTTCCGCCGGGCGACGAGGTCTATCGCCCGGGTGGGCGAGATCCGTTCCGCGAGCCGCGGGAGATCGAGGACCTCCCGCCCCTCGACCTGCCGCTGCCGCCGCCGCCCGGGCTTCCGGTGGTCGCGCCGCCGCCGTGGCCGGGCCTCGAGGCGAAGGCGCTCGCGATGCTGCGCCGGCCGTTCGCCGTCGCTCGGCCCGGCGAAGACGTCGCCGCGACGAACGGCGCGGGCGGGGAGTCCCGAGGATCAGCGGACCAGGACGGGCGCCAGGACGGCGGCACGCCGGCCGCGTCCGCTGCCGCGGGTTCGCCACCGGCCGCGGCGATCGCGCCCGGCGGACGAGCGCCGGCGGGCGGGGAGGGCGAGGCGCTCCTCGACGCGGTGACGCTGAAGGGCGGCCAGACGCTCAGCGGACGCATCGAGGTCGCGGATCCTCTCGCGATCCTCGGCGCCGAGATCGACGCGCGCGAGGACCGCTTCGCGCCGAAGCCCGGAGTCCGCTTCAGGATGGTCGTGCGCGACCGCTCGACCGGACGGAGCCTCGGATCGACCGAGTACGAGTCGGCCCAGATCGACTCGATCGTACCGGCCCGGACCGTCGCAACCCGTGCGCGGCTCGCGATGCGGCGGCTCACTCCGAGCGACGTGCGCGGCCGCGTCGCGCTGGGACACACCTGCCTCGCGAGCGGCGAGCTCGCGCTCGCTCGCGAGGCGTTCGACGCCGCGCTTGCGATCGACCCGGCAAGCGCGGAGGCGATCCTCGGGCTCGGGGACACTCACCGCGCCGTCTTCGAGTGGGACGCCGAGCACGCGCTCTACCGGCGCGCTCTTCTGTCCGGAGGCGGAGGATCCCTCGTCCGGATCCGGCTCGCGGAGATCGAGGACCTCTTCGGGCTCGAGCGGAAGGCCGAAGAGACGCTCCGCGAGGGGCTTTCCGCCTCGCCGGGCGACGCGCAGCTCGCGCTCGCGCTGGGACGGATCCTCGCGCGGAGGAGCGGGTCCCGCGCCGAAGGCCTCTCGCTCCTGAAGCGCGCCGCCGACTCGGCGCCGGACAGCGCGACGCGCGCGCGGGCGCTCGAGGCCGCGGCCGAGGCGCTGCTCGTGTCGGGCGACGCCGCGAGCGCGGCGGAGCGGGCCGCCCGGGCGCGCGAGGCGGCGCCCGACCGGGGCACTCCCGTCGCGCTCGCGGCGGCGGCCGACATCGTCGCGGGGCGGGCGCCCGCGGGGCCGGTTCCAGAGGACAGGCCCGATCTCGCTCCCGGCGCGGCGGCGTACGTCTCGGCGCTCGGCCGGCTCGCGCGCGGGGACGAGGCCGCGGCCGTTGAGGCGGACCTCGCTCGCGCGGAGGCCGAGTGGCCGCTCCTCGCGTCCTTTCCGGCCGCGGCGCGCGGCTACCTCCTCCTCCGCGAGGGCCGCATCGACGAAGCGCAGGAGCGCCTCGAGTCGGCGATCGAGTTCGATCCGGGCCTCGCCCATCCGCGCTATCTCCTCGGCCGGCTCAAGGCCGAGGGCGGCGACGTCGAGGGGGCGGCGGCCCTCTACCGCTCGGCGCTCGAGATCCTCCCGACCTTCTCGGACGCCCTCGCCGAGCTCTCGGTCGTTTCGCTCCGCGACGAGGATCCGGACATGGGCGTCCGCTACGCGAGGCGGGCCCTCGACCTCGATCCGACTCGCTCGGACGTGCGGACCGTCCTCGCGCTCCACCTGCTCCGCGGCCGCGGGGCGGAGGCGGCGCGGCGCGAGCTCGAAGCCGCCGCGGCGGAGTCGGCGGACGCGGCGCCCGCGCTGAACGCGCTCGCGGCCCTCGTCTACCGCGAGGGCGGCGACGCCGATCGGCTCCAGGCGATCGACTTCTTCCAGCGCGTGCTCGAGGCGCCGCCCGAGCACGTCCGGGAGGAGGACCGCGAGTACGCCGCGGCCCACCTCGCGGCGATCCGCGACAACGTGTCGAAGTGCCAATGGGTCGACGGCTTCAACCGGAGCGAGATCCGGCGCGACTGGGCCGTGAGCGAGCGGTACGGCATCGACGTGCGGATCGAGGGCGGGCGCCTCCGGTTCGCGGGCCGGCAGACGCAGGAGGACAGGGTGACGAGCGTCCTGCGCGAGTTCCCGCACGGGAGGCTCGTCTCGTTCGAGGCCGTGCTCGCGATCCCGAAGGGAACGAACGCGCGCTGCGGCATCCTCCTCGCCAACATGCGTCAGGACGACGTGTACGCCGGGATCGAGCTCGCGCGGGACCCGAAGGGCGGCCTCTCGTACCGGACGACGCGCGCGGGGAAGCCGTCCGACTGGACGGCCGTCGAGGGCTTCACGTGGCCTGACGACGAGCCGACGGCCGTCGGGATCGAGCTCACGGACCTGAAGCTCGGGCTCTACGACCTCCTCGTCGGGGGCCGCCGCGTGCTCGAGGGAGTGAAGGTCGAGTCGCTCCGCGGATCGACGGCGCCCGTGCGCCTCGGCGTCTTCGGCACGGCCCGAATCGGCGCCGAGTACGCGTTCGGGGCCGACGACGTGCGCGTCGTGCTGAGGAAGGAGTAGCGAGGCATGCCGGGACGATCGCGGTGCGGCGGATTCACGCTGGTCGAGATCCTGGTCGTCCTCTCGATCATCGCGCTTCTCCTCGTGTTCTTCTCTCCCACGTTGATGCGGCTCGCCCGCTCGGGCGAGTCGGGGAAGGCGAAGGCCGAGGTGCAGAAGATCCGGTCGCTCGTCGCCGCGTACGGCTCGAATCCTCGCTACGGCGACTACCCTCCGACCGACCCGCGCGACTCCCGCTTGCCGCTTCCGTCGGGCGCCGACGTGCGCCCGAACGACGTAAATCTCGGCATCGAGAGCCTCGTCCTGCACTTCTCCAACGCGGACTTCTCGGGCCAGAGCCCGTTCACCGAGGAGAAGTTCCTGACGAACCACGACGGTGACGCGGCGAGCACCAACGTCACGCGGTTCGCGACCTCCGAGCTCTTCGAGTACTCGGATCCGTGGGGAAAGCCCTACGTCTATTTCCGCCTCCGCGACTTCGACCCGAAGAGCGCCGTGCGCGGCCACTACGAGGGCGAGGGAGGCGCGTTCGAGGCGTGGCCCGTGATCTCGGAGAAGACGGGCGCGTTCGCGGCGGAGGCCGACGGCTTCCAGGTCGTCTCGTGCGGGCCGGACGGCGAGTACGGGACGGACGACGACGTCACGAGCTGGTGATCATGGAAGGACGGAGCCCGATCGAGGAGGCGGCGGTTGCCACGGCGCTCGTCCGCTCCGGAGTAACCCGGGGGGTCACCCTGATCGAACTCCTCATCGTGCTCTCGATCGTCGCGATCCTTCTCGGGCTCTCCGCCGGAGCGTTCATGGGCCTCCAGTCGGGCTTCGAGGGCGACCAGGCGATCGAGCGCGTGAAGTCCCTCGTCCGCCGCGCCCGCCTCTTCGCCGTCGGCGAGGGATGCGCCGCGCGGGTCGTCTTCGATCGAGCGGGGAACCGGGTCGTCGGCTCCGGCCTTCGCACGGTCGGCCTCTGGCACCTCGAGGACGAGACCGGCGCGTTCGACCGGCCTCTGTCGCTCACCGCCGCGTCCCTCGCGCCCGACGGGCGGTTCGGCTCCGGCCTCGCGCTCGCGCCGGGCGCGGAGGCGGGCGCCGAAGCACGGCCCGCCGACGCGGATCCCGAAGGGGTCGCCGCGGAGCTCTGGGTCCGGCCGGACGAGGCGACCGGCGGCACCCTCCTCTCGCTGGGCGCGAGCTTTAAGCTCGGCCTCGAGCCGGGGAACGTGCCGTTCGCCGAAGTCGACACGACAGACGGTCCGCTCCGCGCCGTCGCTCCAAAGGACGCGGCGCTTTTTCCGGCGCGATTCGCCCGGCTCGGCTTCCTCTACGACCGCGAGTCGCTGCGGCTCGCGGTCAACGGCGTCGACGTGGCGAGCGAGACGAGCCAGGCGCCCCTCCGGCGCGACCGGGCCGCGACGCTCCGGATCGGCTCCGCCGGGGAGGCGTTCTCGGGAGTCGTCGACGAGGTGACGATCCGATCCGTCTCCGGGCGCGAGGAGGTCCGCCTTCCGCGCGCGGTCGCGATCGCTTCGGCGCCGCCGTTCCTCCAGTTCGACCCGAGCGGACGCCTCGATCCCGTGTTCCACGCGGCCGACGTGACCGTCGTCTTCGTCCTCGAGCCGGGCGGGAGGCGCGCGCTCGACGTCTCGGTCCTCGGCGCGGCGCGCGTGCGCGACGCCGCGCCGGGAGAGGGCCTCGAGCCCAAAGGAGCCACGATTCCATGAGCGGGAAAACGGACGCTTTCGGACGCGAGCGCGGCGTGGCCCTCGTCACGGTCCTCGCGGTCTTCGCGGCTCTCCTCCTCATCGCAACCCCGTTCGCGCTCTCGATGCGAGCGCACTACGACACGTCGGTCAACCGGGCCGAGTCGTCGAGGGCGGTTCGCGACGCCGAGTCGGCGATCGAGTACGCGAAGGCGAGCCTCATGCGGACTTGCGGAGAGCTCGACGCGACTCCCGATCACGACACGCTCGACGAGCTCGTCGTCGACCTTTCGCGCCTCGCCGGGCCGCTCGGCGGGTCGGTCCGCGACCCGAGGGCGCGCCTCTGGTCGGTGCGCGTCGAAGACGAGCAGGGCCGGATCAACGTGAACTCCGCGTCGCCGTTCCTCCTCGGGAACCTCCTCGGCGTGTCGCGCCTCGCCGCCGAGATCGACGAGAAGGAGACGCGCATCGTCGTCGAGGACGCCGGGCGCTTCGCGGAGGAGGGGGGCGTCGTCTGGATCGAGGGCGAGTTCGTCCGCTACGCCCGCGCGACGGGCGCGACGCTCGTCGACTGCGAGCGGGGCGTTGCGGGGGGGACCGAGCCGCGGTCACACTCGCTCGGGGCCGCCGCCGTCGACGCGCGCGCGATCCGCGTCGCCGAGGCGAGGTACGCCCTGCGCCACGGGACCTACGCGCCGTTCCCGAACGTCGAGGCGATGAAGGCGATCTCGGATCTGGGCGAAGCCCGCTTCCGGCCGGGGGAGCTCGAACGCATCGCGCCGCTCCTCACCGTGTGGAGCGCACGGCCGGACGACGGCGCGTTCTGGAACCCGCAGGAAGTCCGCGCCGCCTCGGCCGACGAGCGGGGGCGCACCGTCCTCGAGGTCTCGAACGGGCGGTACGTGAGCCCGGGCTCGCTCGTCCGGCTCGACGTCCGGGGCGAGGAGCCGCGGTACGCGATCGTCTCGTCGACGTCGTTCAAGCCCGGCGCGGAGCTGATCGGCGACGCGGTCCTCGGCCGCGCCCTCGAGCTCTCTTCCTCCTCCGCGGCGGGAGGGCCCATCCAGTTCACGGGCTCGTCCGGGCCGGGCGGAGTCGTCAAGCTCGCGATCGGCTCGGGCGACGATCTCGGGCGGCCGGATCGCGTGACGCTCGGCGCCGATCTCGGAGTCGAGATCGAGCGCGACTCCCTCGTCGAGGCCGTGCTCTGGACCGAGGCGCGCCATCCCGTGAACGTCAACACGGCGAGCGAAGAGGTCCTGGTCGCGCTCCTCGAGGGGCTCAGGCTCTCGGGCCGGGAGGACGCGGTGACGCGCGCCGAGGCGCTCGCCGTCGCGAAGCGGATCCGCTCCGCGCCGGTGACGAGCCACCGGCATCTCCTCGTCGAGGTCCTCGAGAAGGCTGAAGAGGAGGGCGAGGTTTCCGACGACGACGTCGCGGCGATCTACCTCAACGCGCTGAACTCGAACGACGCGTCGCTCTCGTTCTCGACGGCGCCGTTCTGCTTCGTGTCGTTCGACGTCTTCCGGATCGAGGCGACCGCGATGCGCAACTCGGCGGCGGGCGCCGAGCTGGCGCGGACGACCGTGCGCGAGATCGTGAGGCTCTCGCCGCCGGGCGAGCGGACCCTCAGGTTCGAGACGCAGGGCGATTTCGAGGATCCGATCAACTGGTCCCGCACCGGCCGCTTCATCGCGACCGGGCCGGTCAACGTGGCGGGCGACGACGGAAAGAACGTTCCCGCGAGCCGGTTCCGAATGCACCGCTTCCGCCATCTGTTCCCGTCGCTCGCGCGCCTCGACGAAAACGGCCTCGACGCGGGCGATTTCCGCCTCGCTCCCGCCCGGAGCCCCGGCTTCAACGTCGAGCACTTCGACGATCACGACGATCCGGACGGCTACGACGCGGCCGACGGGCCCTTCCGTCACTGGGGCGTCTCCTCGCTCGGCGGCGAGAGCGGCCAGTTCAACATCGTTCTGAGCGTCACGCAGCCGGCCGCGAACGGCGCCGGCCAGACCGTGATCGCCCGCGCCGTGACCGTGGACCGGGTCGGAGGAGCCGCGGGAGGCGGTAGCGGGTTCGTCTCGCCCGCGGCGGTGAGCCTCTGGTTTCGGCCCGAGGGGGGCGGCGGGGCGGAGTGGACTCTCTTCGACATCGGGGAGACGTCGGAGCGGAACCGCGTGTCGCTCGTCTACGAGCCGGGGCCGCAGCACCTCAGGTTCCGCGTGCAGGACGCCGCGCTCGAGGATCCGCGCGAGCGCCTCCCTCACGAGACGGAAGTCGTCTATCCGCTCCGGCTAGTCGACCGCTCCTGGTACCACGTCACCGCGGCGTTCCGGGGGACGAAGCCGCAGGATCTCACGCTCTTCGTCGACGGCAACCCGGCGCCCATGAGGCACCGCCTTCTCACTCGCCTCTCGTCCTCGCTCGACTCGGGCGCCGTGCAGGGCACGATCGCGGTCGAGGACTCGGAGGGGTTCCCGGACGAGGGGGTCCTCAGGATCGGCGACGAGAAGATCGAGTACTCGAGCCGGACCTCCGGCAGCTTCTCGATCCGCTCGGACGCGCTCGTCGCGTCCGGCCGGGGCGCGCGCGGGAGCCAGCTCCAGAGCCACGAGGCGGGCGTCGCGGTCGAGCTCTTCGGCTACAGCCTCGCGATCGAGAGCGACATCCCGACCGGCGGCGCGAGCCTCGGCGGCGGAGGGACGCTCGGCGAGTTCCGCATCGCGGCGCTCGACGGGAGGACGCGTCTTCCCTACACCGACGACAAGGGCCGGCCGCTCCTCGGCATCCTCGCGACCGACGTCGAGATCCCCCTCAAGGCGCTTCCCGGCGACGACGCCGGAAACGGCAGCGACTTCATGGACGCGTTCCAGTCGAGCGGCTACGCGCTCGTCGTTTCGGGATACGAGGCGATCGACTACGTCTGCACGGACACCGGCCGGGTGATGGGGAGCATCATCGGCTACCGGGAGATCGTCTATTACGGCGGAGTCGCCGGGAACCGTCTCGTCTCGGTGCAGCGCGGCCAGACGACTCGGCTCAATGACGCGCGCGACGCGCTCTTCACGACGAAGGCGGTCTTCGCGAACGAGACGCCGGCCGGCGAGCCGAGCGAGCGGCGCCCGACGTACGTCGTCCCGATCTCGCTCCTCGCCGCGGGCGACGTCTCGAACGGCTACCTCGATCCGGCCGAGACCGGGGTCAGCGAGCGCGTGCAGGTGGACGACGAGTGGGTCCGATACGACTCGATCCTAGAGGGGCGATACTTCGTCCGCGACGATCCGAGCGCGCTCGGCGCCGTCGGCCGGGGACGGAAGCGCGTCCAGATTCCGATCGCGTGGAACACGGGCGGGGGGGGCGGCGGCCGCCGGGGCGGGCCGGGCGCGCCGCCGGCGGACTTCGGCGCGGACCTCCTCGTCTCCGGGCCGCGCGGCCTCTTCATCGCTCCGATCGCCGAATCGGCGCCCGAAGGCGGGACTCCGGGCACGGGCCCCGAGGGCGGCCCGGCCGGGCAGCGCCCCGGGACCGGCCGGCGGCCCGGACCGGAAGGCCCGACGGGGGAGAAGCCGCCGACCGGTCGAAGGCCTCCGGGGCCGCCGGGCGGAACCGGCGGAGGCACCGAGGGCGGCTCGGGCGGCGGGACGACGCCGGGAGGAGGAGGAGGGGAGGGCGGAGACGGAGGGAGCTCTCCGCGGCCGACGACGACGCAGGTCGACTCCGAGCTCAAGTTCCGCCACCGGGACGGAACGGCGTGGGAGACGCACGCCGCGGGCGCGGACCTCGTGCCGGTCTTCCGCACGATGGGCCTCGCCGCGGGACGATTCGACTCGGCGACGATCCTCGCTCCCGGCGGCGGCTCGGGAGAGCTTGCTCGCGTCAACTGGAGCGCGCGCGGCGACGGCCGCTTCTCGGGCGGGCGCGGGCGCGTCCACAACTACGTCGCGTTCGAGGCCGACGTCTCGCGCCGCCAGGCCTCAACCATCGGCGACATGCGGGCGGACGGCATGACCGACGCCGAGCTCGATCGGTACGACTCGAGGCATCTCGCGCGGATCGTCAAGTTCCCGAGCGGAGAATTGGCCGCCCGACCGCCGCGAGAGGCGCTCTTCGGAGGCTCGAGCCAGGGAGGGGGCGCCTTCCCGGGCCACCTGGACGAGATCGGGATCGAGCGCAGCCGCAACAACGCGTACGTCGTCTCGGAGCTCGACCGCGACCAGAGCGACACCCGCCCGCGCTTCGTGACCGCCGAGGAGGACGAGATCTCGGTCGCGAGGGCCGATCTCCAGATCGACTGGGGCGTCCGCGAGGGCCGTCGCCGGGTGGACGGGCGCCGGTACGTCTCGGGGCGCTACTTCGGGCGGCGCGTGGCGCTGACCGACGAAGCCGACGCCGTGCCGTACACGCCGCTCCCGCCGGACGGCGGACTCGTCCTCGTCGACCGCGAGCTCATCGCGTACTCGGAGCTCGAGGAGCGCGACGAGGCCGAGCGGCGCCTCGTCGTCTTGAAGGGCTGCGTGCGCGGCTTCCTCGGAACCGAGCCCTCGGTCCACTCGCTGACGACCCCTGTGACCTTCCTCGACTTCCTGCCCGTGTCGCGCCTCGAGTCGGCGCTCACGGCGGGAGGCGCGATCATCGACCTCGCCGAGGCCGGCGACTTCCCGCTCGCCGGGGCCGTCGCGATCGTCGGGCCGGACGGCCGGATCGCCGAGATCGTCCACAACACGCGGCGCGACGGCCGGAGGCTCTTCATGCCCGAGACGACCGACGCGGAGGGCGCGAGGATGGGCGGGCTCTTCCGCGGCCGCTTCGGCACCCGTCCGCGCGCGTTCTCCGCCGGCGATTTCGCGATCCGCTACCCGTTCCGTTACTGGGACCGGTGGAAGGATCGCTCCGACCACCCGGAGATGGCGGTCCTCGACGTGGGCGCGTGCCTCCCGGGCGCCTTCGTCACGGGGGTTTCCTGGGACGAGGAGCCTTCCCCTTCGAGCCGGACGGACGTCCGCGTCCTCGTCCGGCTCGACGGGCGCGCGAGCTTCGGCGACGAGCCTCGCGGCGCCGGAAACGGGCTCTACCGGTTCGACGATCCCTCGCCCGGCGGCCTCCCGAACCCGATCGGCGCCTCGGCGGACACGGTCGAGATCCGGGCCGGGTTCGCGTACGAGGCGGACGCGTTCGACGGCCGGTTCATATCGAACGCGTGGAAGGAGACCCCGTCGGTCCGCTCGATCACGCTCCGGTACCTGTCGCCGTCGGCCGTTCTCTACCGGGAGGAAGAGTGAGTCCCAAGCGCGGGGCAGTCCGGCAAGCGGGGTTCACGCTCGTCGAGGTCCTCGTCGCCATCGCGATCTTCGCGGTCCTCTGCACGATGGTCTTCTCGCTCGTGGGCACGTCGCTCTCGATATTCCGCGACGGCGAGCGGACGCGGGAGCTGTACGAGATCGGTCCGGGGATCCTGGACTCGATCGCGGAGGACCTGCGCGGCCTCGCGTCCGGCGGGATCCGCACCGAGCGGCCGAGGGAGGCTCGCCTCCTCGTCGACCGCGACGCCAATCGGGAGACCCGCCTCAGGCTCGTCCGCACGCTGGGACGGGACGCGGCCGACCGGATCTTCAGGCTCGCCGGAACCGGGGCGAAGCCGACCGAGGTGATCGACCTCCGCTCGGATCTCGCCGAGGCCCTCGACGGCCGGCATCGCGCGACGGGCGGTTTCGTCGAGGTCGCGTACGCGCTCCGGCCGATGACCGACCGGGGCGGGCGCGAGATCGCCGGCGCGAGCGCGCTCGTGAAGGGCATCCGAACGCCGGTCGGCGGCGCGGAGTCGCTTTTCTCGGACTCGTTCGACTCCGGGGCCGGGGCGCCGCGCGCCCTCGCGACGGTGGTCGAGGGCGTCCTCCTCTTCGAGGTTGAGTGCTGGGGGCCCGAGACGCGCTCCTTCGACGCGCCGGCGGGCCAGGGGGGGGCGGAGCCGGTCTGGGACTCGACGCGGGCGAGCCTCGGGGACTTCCGCTGGCACGTGGGGAGAGAGTCCGCGAACGACCCGGCGGACGACGTCTTCCCGCGGCGCGTCCTCCTCCGGCTCGTCCTCGACCGGCCGGAGGACCGGACCCAGGGGACGTTCCTCTCCCGCGCGCTCCTCGCCTCGGACACGGACTTCCGCGCGGACGACGCGTCGCGCCTGCCCTCGGCGGGAGATCCGTTCCCTTACGTCAAGATCGGCCCCGAGTGGATCCGCCTCGGCGCGAGGAGCGCCCGGGACGGCGCGGCGAAGATCGTCGAGCGCGGCGCGCGCGGGACGGTCGCGGGGCCGCACGCGGCGGGCGCCCCGATACGATCCGGGATCCCGTTCGAGACCGTGGTCGAGATCGCGGCTCCGAGGGAGCCGCTAGAGCGATGACGGCCCGGGCGAGCGCGTCCGGAGGATTCACGCTGGTCGAGGTCCTCGTCGCGATGACGATCCTCACGACCGGCATGCTCTCGATCCTCGCTCTCTTCGCCTCCTCGGTGGCGATCCACCGCGAGGCGCTCGACGCGGCGCACGTCGAGCGGATCGTGGACGCGACGCTCGCGGAGCTCCGCGCGGAGGCGGAGACCGGACGCGACCCGAGCGGGTTCGCGGAGCGCGAATCGAGCGCCTATCCGGCCTACCGCGTCTCGGCGGAGGTCGAGCCGCTCGAGGGCGTCGCGGGCGCCGCGTTCGCCGTGCGGATCACGGTGACGTTCGTGCGCTCGGGACGGGACGTGCAGGAGTCCGTCGAGGCGGTGGTCGTAAAGGACGACTTCGCCGCGCGGGTCGAGGCCGCCGCGGGCGGCCGAAGCACCACGAGGAAGCCCCGATGACGAACAGCGAGACCACGATGACGACGTTCTCGTCCTTCCGGCGCGCGATCATCCGCGCGGCCGCCACGGCCGCGCTCGCGGCGCTCCTCGGGTCCGCCACTCCCGCGCGCGGCGAGCTCGTGAACACCTCGCGCGGCATCCCGGTCCAGGGCGAGATCGTGGACGTCGAGGAGGACGGGTTGAGCCTCAGGCGGGTCGACGGCGGGCTCGTGCGCCTCCGCTGGGACCAGATCGCGGAGGTCGATCGGACACGCCTCCGCCGCGCGCACGGACTCGAGGCGGACGAGGACGAGGGGCGGCTCGAGATCGACGGAGTCCGCGTGACGACGACGGACGGCAACGTCCTCGAGGGCGTCCTCGCGAAGCAGTCGAAAAGCGAGATCGAGTTGAAGCAGCGCGGGCGGAACGTCCTGTCGATCCCCCGGTCGCGGATCGCGACCGTGGAGGCGGTCCGCATCTCGGCGTTCGCGGCCTACACGCCCGCAGAGCTGTACGAGCGGAAGAAGGCCGAGAGCGAGCCGAAGACGCCCGAAGACCACTACGAGCTCGCCCAGTACTGCCAGAGGATCGGCGCCTACGACGAGGCGAAGACCCATCTCGGCCTCGCCGTGGCGGCGGACCCGGAGTACCGGGCCGCTGGCATCCGCGCCCAGATGGAGACGCTCGACCGCCTCGTGGCCGACCGGCGCCTCATCGAGCTCGCCGAGACGATCCGCGAGCAGTTCCGATCGGGTCTCCACGCGAAAGTCCTCGAGGGGCTCCTCGACCTCGAGACGCGCGCTCCCGGAAGCCCGCTCCTCGCGAACCTCGCGAAGTCGGGCATCACGAAGGAGAGGGTCGAGGCGCGGCGCCGCTCGGAGCTGTCGCGGCAGATCGTCACGCGCTGGTACCAGCTCGCCCGCGACTTCTGCACGCGGAAGGGGCGCGAGGAGGGCATCACGCTCCAGGCGGCGAAGGCGTACGTGTCGAAGGAGATGGGCGAGGAGATCGTGAAGCGGATCGCCGAGGCGCTCTCCATCGACGCGGGGGAGGTGCGGCCTCTCATGGCCGAGAGGAAGGGCGGCGTCAAGCACGTCGCCACGTACGGCAGCGGGACGTACCTCGTCGAGCAGAAGAAAAAGGAAGGCGCGCGCCCGCCTCCCAACCGCGGGCGCCAGTCGCCTCAGTCTTCGCGCAACCGCCGCGAGCCGCAGAAGCCGACGGCGGAGGACTGGTGGAAGGCGGCCGATCTCCCGGCGCGGCGGGACTTTCTCCTCGCGACGTACGTCGAGACGACGGGGGATTTCGAGCTCGTGCGCGCGGAGTACGACAACTGCCCGAAGTGCGGGGGGCGCGGTTTCCTCGTCATCCTCGTCCCGGGAGCCGAGAACAACCGCTACGCCTGCGACCGCTGCTGGCAGCAGAAGACGGACAAGCGGGTCGTCTTCCGTTGACGGCGTCGCCCGCGAGGTCGGCGGCCGGGCCGAGCGGAACGGCCCCGATTCGCGACGCGGCGGAGGCGAAACGGGGATTTCGACGAGAGGCAGCGCGCGCTTCCGGCCGAGGGGGCTTCGCCGAGCCCCGGTCGGAAACGCTCGGCGAGTGAATCGTGCGCGTCGGGCCGGCGGTCAAGCTGGGCGAGGAGCGAGGACGATGCCTCTGATCTCGAGGACGAAGGACGGCGGGGCGGCGGGCGGCGGTGCGAAGGCCGCGGAGTGCGCCGTCTGCGGAGCGCCTCTCGATCCGCCCTCGCGGCCGGTCTGCCCCGCCTGCGGGACGGAGCGGTCGCGCGACGGCACGCCCGCTCTGAAGCCGGGCACGAGAGACGAGATCGCCGCGGAAGCGGCGCGGCTCCGCCGAGCCGTGATCGTCGTCTCGCTCGTGTACGGCGCGATTTTCGTCGTACTCTTCGCCGTCGCGAAAGGGGTCTGACCCGTGCGAAGTCCTCGCCTCGTCCTCGTGGCCGTGGCGGCGGCGTGCGGCGCCGCGGGCTGCGCGTCCACGACCACGCTCGTGAGCCCGCCGCGCGGGCGCGGCGCGGCCGAGGAATCGCCGCGTTCGCCGGGCGCGGAGCCGGCGCCCGCTCGGACGCTCGCCGCCGGGCCGGCCGCGGTCAAGAACGCCGGCTCGCCGGCCGTCGCGTGGGTGGGAGAGCGCGCCGTCACCGAGCGCGACCTCCTCGAGGCGATGCTCTTTTTCTACCGGCGCGAGTACTACGACGCGCTGAACCAGGCCGTGAACGGCGTGGTGGTCGACCTCGAGGCCCTGCGCCTCGGCGTCGAGGTCGATCCGCGCGACGTCACGCGCGCCGCCGAGGACGAGATGGAGCGCCTCGAGCGGGAGGTCCTCGTCGAGTTCGGCGGGGGGGTGTCGGTCGAGGCCTACGTGAAGGACCAATACCGCCGCACGATCGCGGAGTATCGAGCTCACCTTCTCCGGGTGGTGCGAGCGCGGCTCGCGCTCGAGCGCCTCGTCCGGTTCGAGCAGATGCGCTCCGATCGCGTGGAGATCCGGAAGATCGTGGTCGACGACCGGGCCAAGGCGGAGGAGATCGTCGCGAAGCTCGCTGCTGGAGCGGACTTCGCGATCCTCGCCGAGAACGAGTCGAGCGCGCCGAGCGCGCGGGACGGGGGCCGCCTCCCGCCGGTTCCGCGCGGCGTCCTCCATCCCGACCTTGAGGCGGCCGCGTTCTCGCTCGAGGTCGGCGAATCGAGCGGCGTCGTGGAGACGCGCGACGGCGGGCGCTCCCTCTATCACGTCGTCAAGGCCGTGCGGCGCCTGCCGGCCAGGAGCGGACCGTACGCGACGGTGCGGGAGGAGATCGAGTCCGGTCTCGAGGCGGCGCCTCTCACGGCCGCCGAGGTCGCGTACTGGAACGAGGCGATGACGCGGCGGTACGGGATCCGGTTCGCCGACTGAGCGGCCGTTTTGACAGCGGATCGCGCGAGAGCTAGAATCCCCGGCCGTCGTTCGGTCCCCGAGCGACTTTCTAAACCCTTCAGGGGGCTGGCTTTTCGATGGAATCGAACGAGTCCTCTTCCGACGGTCACGACATCGATTTCGAGATCTCCGGCGCGCCCGCCGCGGAGGAGGCTCCCCGGGGAGCGCCGGCGTCCGAGGACGACCTGAAGAGCGTCGTCGAGGCGCTCCTCTACTCCGCTCGCGAGCCGGTGACGATCGACCGCCTGCGCGCCGCCGTCCCCGGCTCGAACCGCGCGCGCATCCGTGAAGCGATCGCGGAGCTCAATCTCGAGTACGATTCCTCGCGTCGCGCGGTGCGCATCGAGGAGGTCGCCGGTGGATTTCGGCTCCTCACCCGGCCCGAGTTCGCCCCGTACGTGAGACGGCTCCTCAAGGCCCGTTCCGAGGAGCGCCTCTCGAGCGCCGCGATCGAGACCCTGTCGATCGTCGCGTACAAGCAGCCGATCTCGCGCGCCGAGATCGAGTCGATCCGGGGCGTGCAGGCCGGGCCGATACTGAAGACGCTCCTCGAGAAGAGGCTCGTCCGCATCGTCGGACGCTCCGAGATCATCGGGCGCCCGCTTCTCTACGGAACAACGAAGACGTTTCTCGCGCAGTTCGGGCTGCGCTCGGTGAAGGATCTCCCGCGGCGCGAGGAGCTTCTCCGCTGAGGACGTGGCCGTGCCCGCCGTTCCGGGCCGCGCGACTGGCTCAGGATCCGGCGGATCCGGCCGTCCGCGTCCGCGACCCACCGACATCGACGTCCAGGAGTCACTCCGGTCATGGCGAAGGACGTACCGTTCACCCAGAAACACCAGCGGGCGATCATGCTGGTGCTCGTGCTCCTCGTGGTCCCGACATTCGGCGTCGCGGGCCCGGAAATCTACGGCTTCATCAGGAACTTCCGTAACCCGCTGCACGACGCCGTCGGCACCTTCGAGCTCGCCCCGGGCGAAATGGTGGGCGTCACGAACAAGGAGTTCGTCGAGAAGAATCAGCAGATCTACTCCTTCACGGGCACGAGGCCGTCGCTCGAGGACACGTGGGAGCACATCATCGAGGTCGCGAAGGCGAGGCACCTCGGTCTCTCCGTCAGCGACCAGGAGCTCGCCGACCAGTTGCGCGCGATCGGCTTCGGCTCCAATCCGGAGCTTTACCGGCAGTTCGTGCAGCGCCGCGGATTCACGATCCCGCAGTACGAGAAGTTCCTCCGGGAGTACCTGCTCCGCGACAAGCTGAGCGCTCTCGACGATGCCCTCCCGCTCATCACGAGCGATTTCGTCTACGAGCGGTTCAAGGACGAGGAGCAGCGATTCAAGGTCGACTACGTCGTGTACCCGGCGACGAACTACGAGGACAGTGTCGGGGCGGACGCGTGGACGGACGAGTCTTTGGAAAAGATGTGGGAGGACAAGGCGAACGTCGCGGTGAAGCAGAAGCTCCGCCTTCCCGCGACGTTCACGATGGAGGTCGCGTACGCGCCGTTCGACGCGTATCCCCTCGACGAGATCGGCGATCTCGCGAGCGGCATCGAGGTCTTGGACGCGGAGGTGCGGAACCTCTACGAGAGCCCCGAGCACAACGACCGCTACCGTGAGGCGAAGCGGGCGGAAGAGCCCGGCGGCGAGGAGGGCGGAGCGAGCGAAGAAAACGGCACGGGCGCGAAGGAAGGCCTCGGGGCGAAGGAGGGCGAGGACGCGACGGCCGGCGCCGCGGAGGACGAGAAGCCGCCTCTCCTTCCGTTCGAGGACGTGAAGGAGCGGATCCGGCGCGAGATCACGATCCGGAAGGTCGTCGAGAAGGCTCACGCGGAGGCGGTCGAGTCGAAGAAGGCGCTCGATCGCGAGCAGGCCGCCGCCGTGAGGAAGGCGGAGGAGGAAGCGAAGAAGAAGGCCGAGGAGGAGGCGAAGCGGAAGGCGGAAGAGGAGGCAAAGGAAAAGGAGAGCGGCGCGGCGCCGGGCGCGGGCGGCGCCGGATCCGAGCCGGCGAAGGATTCTCCGGTGCCGGAAGACGTCGGCGAGCCGAAGGAGGGCGGGCCGGAGCCGCCGAAGAAGGACGACGGCCTTCCTCCGGAGCCGCTCCAGGACGAAGGTGGGACCCCGCCCGGCGAGACGAAGCCCGGAGCGGATCCGGCCGCGAGCGGCGCCGAGGCGGAAGCGCCGGAGGAGGAGGACGAGGAAGAGAAGCCCTTGGAGTTCCGCGTCGATCTCCGCTCCATCGCCGAGAAGTACAAGCTCTCGGTGGCGAAGCTCGAGCGCCTCGACGACAAGGCTCTCGAGAAGGCGCCGCTAGCGGAGGGCCTCGAAGTCCGCATCAACACCTTCGGGCTCAAGGACCGCGACCTCACGCGGCCCTTCATGGGCCCGGGCGGCGCCGCCGGGTTCGCGGCGGTCACGGCCTTCGAGGAGAGCCGGTTCCCCGAGCTCGACGCGGTGAAGGACGACTTCCGCACCGGAATGCGCCAGAAAAAGGCGATGGATCTCGCGAACGAGGCGGCGCGCGATCTTCTGAAGACGATCCGCGAGGATACCGAGAAGCATCACGAGGCGAAGAAGCCGCAGGCGATCCGCGAGCGCGACGCGCGACAGAAGGAAGCGGTCGAGGCGGCGCGGAAGGCCCGCGAGGAGGCGGAGAAGAAGGCCGCCGAAGAAGCCGAGAAGAAGGCCGAGGGCGGCGACGAGTCCGCGGCGGAGGGCGAAGGCGAGAAAAAGCCCGACGGAGAGGGCGAGAAGAAGCCCGAGCCAGACGGCGAGCGGAAGACGCCGGACGAAGTGCCGGAAGGAAAGAAAGACGAGCCCTCGGACGATCCGTCCCCGAAGGACGAGAACGGCTCTAGAACGGCGCCACCTCCTCCGTCGCCTCCCCAGGACGAGCCGGACGCTCCTCTTCCCGGCGCGGCGGAAGGGGAGTCGGCGCCCGTCTCGGACGAGAAGGCCGATGCCGGAGCCGAAGAGGCGAAGAAGGTCACGGAGCTGAGCGAGCCGGAGTGGCACGAGCTCATGCGCACCGGCCTCGGCGAGACGTTCGAGCGGATCGTCGCCGAGAAGGGCCTCGAGGTGGCGTCCACGGGCTGGCTGACGTTCGTCCGGGACCGCCAGAAGCCGGAATACGCGAACGAGCCCGACGCGGCCGTGAAGTACCTGCGCGGCACCGGCAGCATCAAGTCGCTCCGCGTGGGCGAGGTCAACACCTACCGGGACGCCGACGCGATGGCGATGTACGTCGTGCGCATGAAGGAGAAGGAAGATCCCGCCTGGGAGGAGATGTCCTTGGAGCGGGAGAAGGAGATCCGGCAGGCGCTGCTCCAGACGTCGTTCAGCAATCGGAGGCGGTTCACGAGCGGGACGTTCGGGTTCGACGCCCTGGCGCGGGAGGTCAAGCTCGCCACGACGTACCGAACGCCGCCGCCGGAGGCGGCGAAGGGGATCCCGAGGCCGCTTCCGGGCGGCGTCCCGCGCACTCCGTGACGGGCGGACGGGAGCTCGAAGCGCCTCTTCCCGCTCATTCCGCCGGATCGACGGGGTCGTAGCCGCCGGCGCTGAACGGGTGGCAGCGCGCGAGTCTCTTCATGCCCATCCACGTTCCGCGGAGCGGGCCGCGCGAACGGACCGCCCGGATGAAGTACTCCGAGCACGTCGGCCGGAACCGGCAGACGGGCGGCTTGAGCGGCGACACGAAGCGCCGGTAAAAGGTCGCCATCCCGACGAGGAGGGCCGAAGCGGCGGCGGACGCCCGTCGAGCGAGGGTGGCCGCCCGCCGGCTCACTCGCTCTTCTCCGGCGGCGGCGCGGCTCTCCGGTCGGCCGTCCGCCGGATGAGCCGCGGGAACGCGCCGGCGACGATCGCCCGCGCGCCGGCGAGGCCGGGATCGAGCCCCTTCGACCGCGGGATCACGACGAAGTCGAATCCGGGCGCGAGCGAGTGGCGCTCGAGGCGGAACGCCTCGCGGAAGACGCGCTTGATGCGGTTTCGCCGGACGGCGTTGCCGGCCTTCCGGCCGATCGAGATCCCGAGGCGCGTCACGCCGAGGCCGTTCGGCACGCAGCACACCTCGAAGCCGGACCGCCGGTCGCGGAGGCCCTGGCGGTACGCGCGGTCGAAGTCGAGGCGTGACCGGACGCGGCACGCGCGGGGATACGTGGGGCTCGGGCGGGACATGGCGGTTTCTCGCGAGGATACACGAAGCGCCTCCGCGACGGAGACGGCGCCGGCCGGAACCGTCCGGTTTGACTCGCTCTTCAGGCGCGTGCTAAACGCCTCTTCCGATTCCGCCCGGCGGCGGCTCTTCGCATGCACCTCACGTGGCCGACGCGTGCCCTCGCGCTCCTCGCCCTCGCCCTTGCGGCGGGATGCCGCTCGTCGCCGTCGGCGGTCGAGGAGCGGCGCGCGAAGCGCGAGGAAGCCGAAGGCGACCTGCGCAACCGCGAGATCCTCGAGAGGCTGCGGGAGCTGGCCTCGGCTCCGAACGCGCCTCGGCGGGAGCTCTTCGGGGCCGTGGAGGACCTCCTGAGCGAGGACTTCGAGACGTCGACGCGGGCGGAGCGGACGCTCGTTTCCGCCGGGCGGGAGGCGCTGCCCCTTCTCGGCGAGGCCGTGGGACTGTCGCGTCCCGTCCTCGGCTCGCGGATGGACCCGGCCGCGGCGCTCCTTCGCGAGATTCACCGGGGCGAGAGCGTCGAGCGTCTCCTCGAGGACCTGGAATCGCCGTCCGCCGAAATCCAGGTGTCAGCGGCCGAGATCCTCGCCGAGCGGGACGAGGTCCAGGCGCTTCCGTCGCTCGTCTCGCGGCTCCGCGCGCGCGAGCCGCGCGTCGTCGCCGCGTTCGCGATGGCGATCTCGCGCCTGTCGAGGCGGTACTTCGGCCCGTTCGACGTCGGAGGCGAGGAGGATCGAGCGGCTCTCGTGCGGCGCATCGAGAACTGGTTCGTCCGCCCGAACGGCGGAGGATCGCGCGTCGACCCGCCGCTCGGCTTCGTTTTCGCGGCTCGATGAGACAGAGACAGGGGACGAAGATGCCCGAGACCTTCAAGAACTGGATCGGCGGCGACTGGGTCGCGGCCAGGTCGGGAAAGACGTTCGCCGACGTCAATCCCGCCGACCGGGACGACGTGGTCGGCCTCTTCCCGGAATCGGGCGCGGAGGACGTCGAGGACGCAGTGCGGGCGGCGGAAAAGGCGTTCGCGAGCTGGCGGCTCGTGCCTGCGCCGCGCCGCGCGGACGTTCTCTTCCGAGCGGCGGCGATCCTCGAGGAGGGGAAGGAGGCGCACGCCCGCGAGATGACGCGCGAGATGGGGAAGATCCTGACGGAGGCGCGCGGCGACGTCCAGGAGGCGATCGACACCGCGTACTACGCGGGGGGCGAGGGCCGGCGGCTCTTCGGCGAGACGGTGCCCGCGGAACTCCCCGCCAAGTTCGCGATGTCGATCCGCCGGCCGGTCGGCGCGGCGGGAATGATCACGCCCTGGAACTTCCCGATGGCGATCCCGTCGTGGAAGGTCTTCCCGGCCGTCGTCAGCGGGAACACGTGCGTGCTGAAGCCCGCGGAGCTGACGCCGCTCTCGGCTGTCCGGTTCTGCGAGGCGCTCGAGAAGGCCGGGCTCCCTCCGGGCGTCGTGAACCTCGTCCACGGCGGCGGGCTCGCTGTCGGCCGCCCGCTCGTCGAGCACCGCCGCCTTCCGCTCGTGTCCTTCACGGGCTCGACCGAGGTGGGCCGCGACATCGCGGAGCGCTGCGGGCGGCTCCTGAAGCGCGTTTCCCTCGAGATGGGGGGGAAGAACGCGCAGATCGTGATGGACGACGCCGACCTCGAGCTCGCCGCGGACGGGGTTCTCTGGGGCGCGTTTGGCACGACCGGACAGCGCTGCACTGCGACGAGCCGTCTCATCGTCCACGAAAAGGTCGCCCGGCCGCTGACCGAGCGCGTCGTCCTGCTTGCGCGGCGCATCCGGGTGGGCGACGGGCTCGCCGACGGGGTCGACATGGGCCCGCTCGTCAGCGCCGAGCAGCGCGACACCGTCCACCGCTACGTCGAGATCGGGAAAAAGGAGGGCGCGACCCTCCTCTGCGGCGGCGCGCCCCTGACGGACGGCGCTCTCGCGAAGGGGCACTTCTACGCGCCGACCGTCTTCTCCGGCGTCAGGCCGTCGATGCGGATCGCGCGCGAGGAGATCTTCGGGCCGGTGCTCTCGATCCTCGAGGTGAAGAGCCTCGACGAGGCGATCCGAGTCCTGAACGACACGGACTACGGGCTCTCGTCGTCGATCTACACTCGCGACGTGAGCAGCGCGTTCCGGGCGATCCGCGACGTCGACGCGGGCATCACGTACGTGAACGGCCCGACGATCGGGGCCGAGGTCCAGCTTCCCTTCGGCGGAGCGAAGGGGACGGGCAACGGGCACCGCGAGGCCGGAACCGCCGTCTACGACTTCTACACGGAGTGGAAGTCGGTCTACGTCGACTACAGCGGGCGCCTCCAGAAGGCGCAGATCGACCGCTGACCGGAGCGAGAAAAAGCGCCCGAACCGAGGACACCTCCATGGCGACGAAGCCTTATCCCCGCATCGTGACGCCGCTGCCGGGCCCGAAGGCGAGAACGATCCTCGAGCTCGACCGCCGCTTCGTCTCGCCGAGCTACACCCGCTCGTATCCGATGGTCGCGGTCCGCGGCCGCGGCATGGCGGTCGAGGATCCGGACGGCAACGTCTTCCTCGACTTCGCGGCAGGGATCGCCGTCTGCGCGACGGGGCACTGCCACCCCGAGGTCGTGAAGGCGATCCGGGAGGCGTCGGGAGAGCTCATTCACATGTCGGGGACCGACTTCTATTACCCCGCCCAGACCGACCTCGCGCAGAAACTTTCCGAAATCGTGCCCGGCAAGGGCGAGAAGAAAGTGTTCTTCACCAACTCGGGAACGGAGGCGATCGAGGCCGCGCTGAAGCTCGCGCGACACGCCACGGGGAGGTCGGGCTTCGTCGCGTTCTACGGCGCGTTCCACGGCCGGAGCTTCGGCTCGCTGTCGCTCACCGCGAGCAAGGCGACTCAGCGGCGCGGCTTCTTCCCGATGCTGCCGGGCGCCGTTCACGCGCCGTATGGGAACTGCTACCGCTGCGCGATCAACCTCGAATACCCCGGCTGCGACGTCGCGTGCGTGAAGTTCATCGAGGACGAGATCTTCGGAAAGACCCTGCCGCCCGAGGACTGCGCGGCGGTCGTGGTCGAGCCGATCCAGGGAGAGGGCGGCTACGTCGTCCCGCCCGAGTCGTGGCTGCCGCGGCTGCGCGAGCTTTGCACGCGCCACGGGATCCTGCTCGTCGCGGACGAGGTGCAGTCAGGCATGGGCCGCACGGGAAAGATGCTCGCGATCGAGCACACGGGCGTCGTTCCCGACGTCGTGTGCCTCGCGAAGGGGATCGCGTCGGGCCTGCCGCTCGGCGCGATGGTCGCTCCGGCCGCGCTCATGAATTGGAAGAGCGGGGCGCACGCGAGCACGTTCGGGGGCAACCCGGTCGCCTGCCGCGCGGCGCTTGCGACCATCTCGCTCCTCGAGGGGTCGCTCGTCTCGAACGCTCGGGAGCGCGGCGAGTACCTCCTCGGACGCCTCCGCACGATGGCGCTCTCGCACCGCTCGATCGGCGACGTGCGCGGCCGAGGGCTCATGATCGGCGTCGAGATCGTGAAGGACAAGTCGACCCGCGAGCGGGCGCCCGAGGCGCGTGACCGGATCGTCGAGCGGGCGTTCGAGAAAGGACTCCTCGTCCTCGGCAGCGGCAAGAACACGGTCCGCCTCTGCCCGCCGCTCGTCCTCGACCAGGACGACTGCGACGTCGCGCTGTCGATCCTCGAGGAGACGATCTCCGAGGTCGAGAGCGGCTCAGCGCTCGGGGCCACCTCTGGGAGATAGGCGCATCGTGCGGCTCCGGATCGGGACGAGGAGGAGCGCCCTCGCGCTGGCGCAGGCGGAAGAGACGCGGCGGCGGCTCGTCGCCACGGCCGGCATTGCCGAGGAGGACGCCGTCCTCGTGCCGCTCTCGTCTCGCGGCGACGACTCGGCGGCGCCGATCGCCTCGCTCGGCACGAAGGGGGCTTTCACGGAGGCGCTCGAGCGGGCGCTGCTCGACGGCGAGATCGACCTCGCGGTCCACAGCCTGAAGGACCTTCCGGTGGACGCGCGGAAGGACCTCGCGATCGGCGCCGTCCTCGAGCGCGAGGACGCGCGCGACGTCCACGTCTCGTCGGACGGGACGCGGCTCATGGCGCTTCCCTCCGGCCTTTCGGTCGGGACAGGGAGCCCGCGGCGGCGCGCGTTCCTCCGGGCCGCGCGGCCCGACCTCGTCGCCGTCGACATCCGCGGCAACGTCGACACGCGGCTCGCGAAGGTCGCCTCCGGCGCGCCTCCCTCGATCCTCCTCGCCGCGGCGGGCCTCCGCCGGCTCTCGCTCTACGACCCGCGGACGATGGAGGCGCTGCCGCTCGACGATTTTCTCCCGGCGCCCGGCCAGGGGGCGATCGCGATCGAGATCCGCGCCGGCGACCGCGCGGCGGCGGACCTCGTCCGGAGGCTCGATCACCCGCCGACGCGCGTCGCGGTCGAGACCGAGCGGGCGGTGCTGCGCGGGCTGGGCGGCGGGTGCCTCCTCCCGCTCGGCGCGTTCGCCGAGGTCCTGCCGGGGGGAAGGAGGCTCGATCTCCGCGCCGCGCTCCTGCCGGCGGGAGAGGGGAAGGGGCTCGTGCGCGCGCGCGTCGAAGCTGCCGTCGAGGACGCGGAGGCGGCCGCACTCGCCGCGGCGCGGCGGCTTCTAGCCGGCGGCTGAGAGAGTGCGAGCCGGGCCGCACGGGGTCTTTCTCCGACTTCGGCTTCTCCTCGTCTTGCGAAGAGGTCGGGACGCTTTCTCGGCCTCCGATGACAACCGCCGGGCGTCGCGACGTCCGAGTTTCGCTGCCCCTGGCCGGCGTTCGGGTCCGTGGGTGGATGACCGCGTCGAACCCTCTCGGCGATTCGACCCGGCCGGCGTCCAGCCGGATCTTCTTTCCTCGGCAGCGCGCTCGAGTCGTTTCTTGCCGGACTTCTACTTGGGCGCGGCCGTCTCGGGCGCCGGGCTCTGCGCGGCCATCGGCGCCCGCCGCTCGATCTCGGTGAGAAGGTCGTAGCTCCGGCGCACCATCTCGTCGAAGGGACGGCTCGTCACGTCGAGGAACTTCCGGAGGTCCGCGCGGGAGAGGTCGTACTCCTTCTGGGCGTAGCGACACTGGCCGCGGTTGAAGAGGGCCTCGTCGTTCTTGGGCGCGAGGACGAGCACCTTGTCGAGCTGCTCGATCGCCTCGGCGTATCGGCCCTGCTTGTAGCGGACGTTCGCGACCGCGATCCGGACCTCGATCTCGCTGGAGACGTTGCGGGCGATCTTGTCCGACGCGAGCTTCCGCTCCATCTCGTCGGGGCCGTCGACCGCCTGCTCCTCGAGGAACCGCCGTGTGCGCTCCGCGCTGGGGAGATAGCGCTCGAACGCCGCGGTCGCCCCGTCGAAGCGGCCGAGCAGCATCCGGGCCTGTCCGAGGCACGCGAGAGCCCGGGGGTAGTCGGGCTCGAGGGCGAGCGTCTTCTCGAGCGCCTCGCACGCGCCGACGAGCTTCGTCTCGGCCTCGGCCCGAACGCTCGCCGAGCGGCGCGCAAGGTCATCGCGGCTCGTTTCGAGGTCGGGCGGCTGGGCCTCGATCGCGGCGGCCCGGTCCGAGAGCATCTTTCCTGCGGCGAAGCGGGCGAAGCCGAGCCCGAGCGCGTAGCGGAAGTCGCCCGGGTCGTCCGCGGCACAGAGAGTGAAGTGCCGCTCGGCCGCGTCGACCTTGGGGTTCGTCGCCTGATAGAGGAGCGCCCAGCCGAGGACGAGCTTCGCCTCGTCGCTCGCGGGCTCGATCGCAAGCGCCTTCCGGACCTGCTGCTCGGATTCGGGATAGCGCTGCTTCTCGTAGTAGCGGGTCGCGTTCGTCATGTAGATGTCGTAGCGCTCCTCGTCCGAGAGCTCGGTCGAGGACGCGCAGCCGGCGAGGCCGGCCGCGGCGGCCGGGAGCGAAACGAGGAGGCCGAGGCGGAGGAGGAGCGAACGAGGCCCGAACGCGGGGCGGGGGCGGAACGCGACCATGGGCGGCCCTTCTTTCCCGAGACGGTCCGGTCCGGCGGCGCGCCGCCGGGGCGGGCGGGAGCCGGCCGGTTCGGTCGAAGGGCGGATTATACGCGGACCGACGGGTCGAACGGTAGATGGCAATCGGAGGCGCCGGCGGTTCCGTTGATTCTCCGCGGCACGGCTGCTCTAATGGAGTCGGTCTGTGCGGGTGAGTCCGTACGAGCTCGGGGGTTCGGGCGATCGCCCGGAGCGAGCGGTCCCTCGCGTGAAGGAATGCGCGCGGGAGTCGCGGGCGTCCGGTGCGCGCTCGACCCGGGCGGCGGCGGTTCCTCGAGGGAGAGAAGACATGCCGATCTTGAGGTTCGTCTCTCGTTCGACGCGGTGCGCCGTCCTCGCGAGCCTCGTCGCTGGCTCGATTTCCGCGGAGCGCGCCATCGCGATCGGCAGCCAGGTGCTCCTGAAGAGCGACGGGTCTCCCGACGGGTTCTACTACTCGCTCGACGGGACGGACGCGAGCCGCTACATCACGGAGTACGCGGCGCACGACTTCGACCCGGGCGACGTCATCGTGGGAGCCCGCCTGGCCGACTACGGCTCGGGAGCCCGGCTCGTGGGCGGCCTCGTGGTGGAGATCCGCTTCGAGGACCCGCTCAACCCGGGATTCCCGGATCTCGGCCCCGACGGCCTCGTCGGCTCCGCGATCGCGGGGCTCGACAATCCCTGCGGGCCCGACGCGACGTTTCGCCGAGAGATCGCGTTCGACTCGCTCGAGGCGCCGGCCGCGAGGACGGCCTACCTGGTCGTCGGGCTTCCGATCTCGAGTTCGGACATTCCCTGCGGGATCCAGCTCGACACGAGCTCCGCGCGGCAGGGCGCGTCGAAGTGCTATCTCGCGTCGCGGGACCGGTTTCTCTACCTCCTCGCGAACCACCTTGCCGAGGTGCGCATCCAGCGCACGGTTCCGCAGGACCTCGACATGCGCGTCCACGGGACCGCGCGGTTCGTGGGCGACGAAGGGCGTCCTCTCGTCTTCGCTCGCCGCGCGAACTCCGGAAGCCGGCCGACCGACGATTTCGTGTCGCTCGAAGTCGTGGTCGACAACCGGGAGCCTCAGCCCGTCTCGCTCTCGCTCCAGGTGTGGGCCGATCCGAAAGAGATTCTGCCGGGGCGCCGGCTCGTCGATCTCACCGCGGGCTTCCGGTTCCTGGGCGGCGGCGGCCGGTTGACCGGCCTCCGCACCTTCCCTCGGGGCCGGACCGTGATCCACGCGGAGTTCGCGAGGACGCTGCCGCGCTGGGTCCTTTCGAAGCTTCCCGCGGGCATCGGCCTCACGGCTCACCTGAATGACCCCTACGTGCCGACGGTCCCGCGCGACCAGGAATCGACCCGCGTCGGGCTCCGTCCCGCGGCGGGCGTCCACGACGACGCGTCGACGGAGCAGGCGCTTCTCGTCTCCTCCCCGTCTCTCACGGGAGACAGCCTCGCCGTCCGCTTCCCGCTCGTCGATCTGCCGCGAGTCCCCTTCGCCGTGTGGGGCGTCGAGGTCGTGGGCTACGAAGCGGGGGACACGGTCCGCAACGGTTACGACGCGATCGAGGTGAGGCGCCAGGATCCGATCCTCACCGGCGGGCCGGACCCGAGCGCCGAGGGACTGTTCGCCTCCGTCGGACTCGCGGACGGCGTCGCGGAGGTCGACATGAACGACGCGATGTCGGCGAAGAGGTTTTTCGTCCGGCAGTTCGACGTCGACCCGGCCGCGCCGTCGACGACGAACCTCTGGGCGCAGGTCGTGCTGGCGCCGTCGGACACGTTCGTGGCCGGCACGGTCCTCGGTGCCGATCTCGACGCATCGACGCTCCTCCGCGACTCGTACTTCTCGAACGAGGGCACGCTGCCGTTCGTCCCCGACCCGGTGCGGAACTACCAGATCCGGCTCCTCGTCGGCGAGTGGAGCCAGCCGTTCCAGTCGGATCCGGCGGACGACTTCGACCCGCTCCCGATGCCGCCGGGCGGCTACATCGTCTCGGGCGGGCCGCAGCCGATCAGCATCAGCGTGGTCGCGACGGAGGACGGCGGCCGGGGCCGCGACTGAGTTCCCGTCCCCGCTCCGGCGCCCCTCTCAAGGCGCCGTGTCGTCGCCTCCGAGCAGCCGCTTCGCGCGCGCCGAGTCGTAGGCGAGGCGGAGCGTCTTCCCCGCGGCGATCGTGACCCGGCCGGGCGGCGCTCCGCGCGGCTTCCGCACGTTCTTTGCCGCGGCGTACACGACCTCGAAAGCGCCGCCGCGATCGCGCCGCGGGCAATGGTGGATCGCGAGCGCCGCCGCGTCGAGGAGCGTCTCGAGGGGGACCGACTTTCCCTTCGGCGTCCGCACCACGACGTGCGCGCCCGGCCCGCCCGTCACGTGGAGCCACGTGTCGCCGCCGCGCGCGACGTGAAACGTCAGGCGGTCGTTCTCCGCGGCCGTGCGGCCGACGAGGATCGGGAGGCCGTCCGCCGAGCGGAACTCGCGGTAGGGCATTCTCTCGGTCGTCGCGCGGCGGGAGGGCCTGCCGGGCTCCGCGCCGGAGGGCTGCCTTCGGGCGGGGGGCGCGACCGCGCGCAGGCGGTCGTCGAGCGCCGCGAGGTCGTCGAGGGAGGCCGCCGCCCGGAGCGCCTCTTCCAGCGCGCCGACCTCGCGTCTCCGCTCGACGACGGCCGCGATCTGGCGGCGGATGAGGGGCTCCCCGGCCGCTCCCTTCTTCGCCTTCTGGAAGTAGCGGCGGATGTTCTCGGCGGGCGGCACCGCGGGATCGAGCGGAATCGCGACGGGTCTCGCCTCGGGATCCGTGTAGTCGGGGAGAACCACTTCGGTCGCGCCCTTCCTGAGGCTCCCGAACGCGGCCCGGAGCATCTCCCCGAAGAG
>Ga0187892_10001296_pt1 | contig 57977 bp, 63 predicted proteins | sample MA1701073metaG_FD_139345 | JGI IMG/M metagenome (GOLD analysis project Ga0187892, IMG submission 139345) | Bio-ooze microbial communities from a basaltic lava cave in the Kipuka Kanohina Cave System on the Island of Hawaii, USA - MA170107-3 metaG ...
GAGTTCTACCTGCGCTCGCGCGGCGAGAGCATCCGCGAGTACCGCGAGTCGCACGAGCGGCTCGAGGCGGGCTTCAGCCAGGTGGTGGCTGCGCTCCCGCCCGATCAGCGGCGCACGCGCGTGGATCGCGATCAGCTCGATCGCTTCCAGTTCGCCGCCGACGACATCGTGCTGGTGGTCGGCCAGGACGGGCTGATCCCGAACGCGGCGAAGTATCTCGACGGGCAGCTCGCCATCGGCATCAACCCCGATCCCGACCGCTACGACGGCGTGCTGTGCCGGCACCCGCCGGGGCGCACCGCGGAGCTGCTCGCCTGGCTGCGGCGGCCGACCGACGCCTTCCGGATCCAGAGGCGGACGATGCTCGAAGGCGAGCGCGAGGACGGCCAGCGGATCCTCGCGCTGAACGAGATCTTCCTCGGCCACGAGAGCCACCAATCGCGCGCTATCGCCTGCGCGTGGGCGAGGCGGAGCAGCGCCAGTCCTCGTCGGGGCTGATCTGCGCCACCGGCACCGGCTGCACCGGGTGGGCGCTGTCCGTCGCGCGGCAACGGGGCCTCGCGGCGGAGCTGCCGAGCCCCGAGGAGGACCGCGGCGCCTGGTTCGTGCGCGAGCCCTTCCCCTCCGTGCACACGCAGGTGTCGCTCGATCACGGCGCGATCTCGCGCGCGAGCGGGCTCGAGGTCGTCTCCGAGATGGCGTCGGGCGGCGTCGCCTTCGCGGACGGCATCGAGAGCGATCGCGTCGAGTTCTCGGACGGCGCGACCCTGCGCGTGCGCCTGTCGGACCGCAGGCTGTCCCTCGTCGTCGAGAGCGAGCCCCCGCGCGAGCGCGAGGCGGACGAGCGCCGGAGCCTCAGCGCTTCGGGCGCGGCCCCGTCACGGCGGCGTCGAGCTCGCCCTCGCCGAGGCGCAGGCTGAAGGCGTCGCCGGGTGCGACGTCGCTCGCGCGGCGCAGCACCTGGCCCGAGGGCAGGCGCGCGATGGCGTAGCCGCGGCCGAGGACCGCGAGCGGCGAGAGCGCGTCGAGGTGCCCGGCGAGCGCTGCGAGGCGCTCGCGCCGCCGCGCGACCGCATGCGCCCCCTCGCGTTCGAGCGCGCGCGAGAGCGTGTCGAGGCGCGCGCGCCGCGCGGCGAGCCGCGCGCCCGGCGCGTGCGCGCGCAGCGCGCCCGCCAGCCGGTCGAGGCGCCGGCCGGCACGCGCGAGGCGGGCGCCCGCCGCGCCCGCGAGGCGGCGCGCGAGCGAGCGAGCGCGGTCGAGCCACGCGCTGCGGTCGGGCAGCGCGAGCGCGGCGGCGGCCGAAGGGGTCGGCGCCCGCGCGTCGGCCGCGAGATCGGCGATCGAGACGTCCACCTCGTGTCCCACGCCCGCCACCACCGGCACGCGCGAGGCGGCGATCGCGCGCGCGATGCGCTCGGTGTTGAAGGGGCGCAGGTCTTCGAGCGAGCCGCCGCCGCGCACGAGCAGGATCACGTCCACGTCCGCGACGCGGCCGAGCGCGGCGAGCGCCGCGGCGAGCTCCTCCTCGGCGCCCTCGCCCTGCACGCGGGCCGGCGCGATCAGCAGCGGGATGCCCGGCATGCGGCGCCCGCTCACCTGGATCACGTCGCGCACCGCCGCGCCGGAAGGAGACGTCACCACGCCCACGCGGCGCGGCCAGTCGGGCAGCTCTCGCTTCCGCGCCGGCTCGAACAGACCCTCCGCCTCGAGCCGCGCGCGGAGCTGCTCGAAGGCGAGCTGGAGCGCGCCCTGCCCGCGCGGCTCCATCTGGCGGACGATCAGCTGCAGGTCGCCGCGCGCCGCGTAGACCGTGACCTCGGCCTCGACCACGACCTCGAGCCCGTCCTCGGGGTCGAAGGGCAAGCGGACGGCGGCGCTGCGGAACAGCGCGGCGCGGAGCTGCGCCTGGTCGTCCTTCAGCGTGAAGTAGACGTGGCCGGAGGGCGCGCGGCGCAGGTTGCTGATCTCGCCGACCACGAAGACGCGGCCGACCTCCTCCTCGAGCAGCTCGCGCAGGCCCCCCACCAGCTCCGAGACGCGGAACGGCCGCCGATGGCGGTCGCCTCCGAGCTGGGTCTCGGCCACGAAGGCCTACGGTGCGGCGGGCGGGACCGCTCCGGCCGTCTGCGGCGGCACGCCCGGCGGGCTGCGGAAGCGGTCGAAGTACGTCCAGCTCTTCAGCACCTCGCGGGCGCGCTCGAGCTGGGCGTCCTGCGGCTCCTCCGTCTTCGCGATCGCCGCCTTCTTGCCCACCGCGTCCTTCTGCGTGAAGTGGCCCTCGAGGTCCTGTTCGCGAATGCGCGATTCCGCCTCGGTTTCCGGCGTCGCGGCGATCTCCTCCGGCTGCGCGAACTCGATGTCGGGCGCGATGCCCACCTCCTGGATCGAGCGCCCGGCCGGCGTGTAGTAGAGCGCCGTGGTGAGGCGCAGCCCCGAGCCCTCCTGGAGGGGGTAGACGGTCTGCACCGAGCCCTTGCCGAAGGTGGTGGTGCCGAGGACGAGCGCGCGACGCTGGTCCTGGAGCGCGCCGGCGACGATCTCCGAGGCCGAGGCGCTGCCGGCGTTCACGAGCGCGACGATCGGGTAGGTGCCCTCCGAGTCCGGCCCGGCGCGGAACTCCTGGCGCTGCGCCGCGACGCGCCCCTTCGTGTAGACGATCAGCCCGTCGCTGAGCCACTCGTCGGCCACGCGGACCGCCTGGTCGAGCAGCCCGCCCGGGTTGTCGCGCAGGTCGAGCACGAGCCCGTCGAGCGGCTTGCCGTTCTCGGCCACGAGCTTCTGGAGGCGCTCGTGCAGGTCGTCGGCGGTGCGTTCCTGGAACGAGCGCAGGCGCACGTAGCCGTAGCCGGGCTCGAGCAGCCGGCCGTCCACCGAGGCCACCTTCACCACGTCGCGCTGGATCGAGAAGGACTGCGGCTTCTCGAAGCCCTCGCGGAAGATCTCGATCGTGATCGCGGTGCCCTTCTTGCCGCGCATCAAGGCCACGGCCTCGTGCAGGTCCATGTTCTTGGTGGAGCGACAGGGCTCCTTCCAGTCCGCGGGGCGCTCGGTCGGGCAGATCGCCACGATCTGGTCCTGCGGGCGGATGCCCGCCTTCCACGCCGGCGTGCCCTCGATGGGCGACACCACTTCGATGATGCCGTCGCGGCGCTTGCTGATCTCGATGCCGAGCCCGTGGAACTCGCCGCGCGTGTCGATCTGCATCTCCTGGTGCGCCTCGGGGTCGAGGTACGAGGAGTGCGGGTCGAGCTCGGCCAGCATGCCCCGCACGGCGCCGCGGATCAGGCGGGATTCGTCCACCTCGTCCACGTAGTTGTCGCGCACGATGCGCAGCACGCTGCTGAACAGCGACAGGTCCTCGTAGCTCGTGGCCGCCGAGCTGCGCGCGCCGCCGACCACCGCGAGGGTGACACCCGCGACGGCCAGCCCGAGCACGAAGCCGAGCGCGAAGCGAAGACGCGACATCGAGGCGGCCCTCCGATCGAAACGTTGCAGTCTATAGCTCCGGCGCGAGGCGCAGCCAGCCGGCGGGATCTAGCGCCTCGGCGCCGCGGCGGATCTCGAAGTAGAGGCGCGGCCCGGTGAGCGAGCCCGTCTCGCCCGCGCTGCCGATCGCGTCGCCGCTCGCGAGCGCGTCGCCGACCGCGACCGAGATCTCCTCCAGATGGCCCGACACCGTGAAGTAGCCATCGCCGTGGTCGAGGATCACCATGCGGCCGTAGCCGGCGAACCAGCCGGCGAAGCGCACCTCGCCCGCCGCCACCGCGTAGACGGGCTCGCCGCGAGCGACCACGAAGTCCACGCCCTTGCGGAACGTCTCGGTGCGATACTCGGCGTCGAGCACGCGGCCGAAGCCGCGCAGCACGCGCCCCGCGACGGGCGGCGCGAGGCGGCCTGCGAGGCTCTCGAAGGGCTGCGCGCCCGGGCGCGGCCCCCTCGGCGTGGCGGCGAGGCCGGCGAGCTTCGCCTCGAGCTCGCGGGCCGCCGACTCGAGCTCGTTCAGCAGCGCGCGCTCGCGCGCTCGGTCGCGCCGCACGTCCTCGAGCAGCACGCGGCGCGCGCGCCGCTCCTCCTCCGCCTCCTCGCGCCGCGCGAGCAGCGCGGCCTGGGCCTCGCTGCGGTGCACGCCCGCGCGGTCCGCCGCGATGCGCGCGCGCGCCAGGTCGTTGCGCTCCGCGGTGAAGCGCGCGAGCAACTTCTGGTCGTGGTCGAGCAGCAGCTGGAGCGCCTGGATGCGCGCGATGCGGTCGCGCAGGCTGCCGGCCGAGAACACCACGGCGATCGGCCCGAGCTCGCCCGCCTTGTAGAGCGCCACCGCGCGGCGGGCGATCAGCTCGCGCGTGCGCGCGAGCCGCGCCTTCACCTCGGCGAGCTCGGCCTCGCGCGCGTTCGCCTCCTGCTCCGCGCCTCCGGCCTCCCGCTCCGCGCGCACCAGCGCCGTCGCCAGCTCGCGGGCGGCGGCGTCGGCCGCCTCGATCGCCTCGAACAGCCCGCTCTCCTGGCGCTCGAAGCGCGCCACCCGCGCGCGACGCTCGGCAATCGCGGCCCGCAGCCGGTCGAGCTCGTCGTCCTGGGCGCGCGCCGGCGCCGCCAGGGCCAGGGCGAGCGTCACGAGCACGAGCGCCCGGCTCATGTGCGCCGCACGCGCAGCACGGCGGCGGCGGAGCCCAGCGCGCCGAGCGCCGCACCCACCCCGACCAGCGCGGCCGCCTGCCCGCCCGCGAAGAAGACCGGCTCGGCGTTGCCGAGCAGCAGCTCGAGGCCGCCGCCGAAGCCGCCGGTCAGCGCATGGAAGCCGAGCGCGAGGCCGGCGAGCGCCAGCAGGCCGCCGCACGCCCCCTCGAGCAGCCCCTCGAGCAGGAAGGGCGTCGCGACGAAGGCGCGCCCCGCGCCGACCAGCCCGAGGATCTCGATCTCGTCGCGGCGGGCGTGCACCGAGAGGCGGATGGTGTTCGAGACGATCAGCAGCGTCGCGAGCGCCAGCACCGCGCCGATCGCCAGGGCCACGCCGCGCACCAGCGCGACGGCGCGCGCGTAGCCCTCCACCCACTCGTGGCCGTAGCCGAGCTCCTCGATGCCGGGCAGGCCCTCGAGCGCATGCACGAGCGCCTCGACCCCGGCGCGATTGCGCCGCTCGGCGACGAGCACGATCTCGAGGGAAGCGGGCAGCGGGTTCTCGTCGAGACCGTCGAGCAGCGAGGCGCGCCCGAAGGGGCTCGCGCGGAAGCGCTCGAGCGCGGCCTGCTTCGACACCCACGCCACGTTCTCGACGCCCGGAATCTGCTGCACGCGCGCCGCCAGGGCCTGCTGCGCCTCGGGCGCGAGCGCGTCCGACAGGTAGGCGGAGACGCGCACCTCCTGGCCGAAGTGCGACAGCACGCGCTCCATGTTCACGAGCAGCAGCGTGAAGGCGCCCGCCAGCAGCAGGCACAGCGCGATCGTGCCGGTCGCGATCGCGCTCGTGATCGGGCTCGCACGGAGGCCGCGCAGCGCGCTCTGCGCCGCGCGGATCGCGTGCGCGCGGGCGCTCACCGGCCCCCCACGCGCAGATCCTCGACCAGCCGCCCGCCCTCGAGCCGCAGCCGGCGCTTCCCGTAGCGCTCGACCAGCGCATGGTCGTGCGTGGCCACGAACACGGACGTGCCGCGCGCCGCGGCCGACGCGATCAGGTCCATGATCTCGAGCGTGAGCTCGGGGTCGAGGTTGCCGGTGGGCTCGTCCGCGAGCAGCACCTCGGGGTCGTTCACCAGCGCGCGCGCGAGCGCCAGCCGCTGCTGCTCGCCGCCCGAGAGCTCGAGCGGATGGTGCGAGCGGCGGTGCTGGAGGCCCACGCGCTTCAGCATCGCGAACACTCGCGCCTTGCGTTCGCGGGCGGGCACGCCCATCACCTCGAGCGCGACGCCCACGTTGTCCTCGACCGTGCGGCGATGGAGCAGCTTGAAGTCCTGGAACACCACGCCGATGCGCCGCCGGAGGCGCGACACGCCCGCGCCGCCGAGTCGGCCCACGTTGCGGCCGAGCACGAGGATCTGCCCCTCGCTCGGGCGCTCGGCGGCGAACACCAGCCGCATCAGGGTGGTCTTGCCGGCGCCGGAGGGGCCGGTCAGGAAGGCGAGATCGCCCTTCTCGAGCTCGAGGCTCACGTCGCGCAGCGCCCAGCTGCCGGCCTGGTAGGCCTTCGAGACGTGATACAGGCGCACGAGGCCGCTGGCTCCGAGGGGCGCCGGCTCCGCGCCGAGGCCTCTCACGAAGCCGGCTTCTGCCGACGCTTGCGCGCGTTCTCGACCAGGTAGTCGAGGATCACCTCGTCGAGCGGCTTGGCCGAGACGACGCTCTCGCCGAACGGCCGCGTCGACTCCCCGGCTTCGTCTTCGGCGGGCGGCGCGGCGAGCTGGGTCGGCGGCTCGGTGGGCTCCTCGGTCGGCGACGTCGAAGTCGGGCGCGTCGAGGAGCGCGCATCCTCCTCGAGGACCGGCCCGAGGCGCTCGCGGATGCTGCCGTCGAACGAGCCGCCACGGAGCTTCCCGAGCACGGCGCGGTGCTGGCTCTCCATCAGCTCCCGCACACGCGCCGGCAGGTCTGCCGCCTCCACGTGCTCGGCGTAGCTCGACTTCTCGGAAAAGAGGATCGTGCCGCCGTGATAGAGGTGCGTGATCACGTGGGGATGCGCGCGCCCGCTGTCCTCGCTCTGCACGTGGAACAGGACACCGCGGTGGCGGACGTTCGTGTTGAAGCCCGGAAGCATCCCCCACTCCCGAGGACGAGCGACGGCCGGCGAGTGTGCGGAAGGCACCTGCCCTTTTCAACGACCGCTTCTGCCTCGAAACAGGTCGAGGAGGAATCGGCGGGACGGGCGCCCCCCTGAAGGCTCCTCTCGCGAGCGTAGGCAGGAGTGGGCGCCGGCTCGGGCGTTCCCCCGAGCCGGCGCCGGGGGCGCGATCAGGGCCTCCGGCCGCAGCGGACGAGCCCGAGCAGGCCGAGGCCGAGCAGTGCGGCACTGGTGGGCTCGGGCAGGCTCGCCACGCCGGGGCTCGGCGCGCCGGCCACGAAGTCGGCCGCGTTGTCGTTCGTGTCCACGTCGGCGAAGCGGCGCGCCACGCTCTGGCCCGCCGGCGGATCGAGCGCCGGAGCACCCTCGCCCGCGTTGATCTCGGTTGCGCCGAAGACGCCGTAGCCGACCGCGTCGAGGACGCCCGCGCCGCCGAGCAGCCGCACGGAGTCCGGCCCGTTCTGGAAGTCGAATTCGACCCCCCACCGACGCAAAAGATCAACCCGGACAGCCGGTTAGCCGATACGCACCTGTGTCAATGACACAGGCCTTCTGGCACGCCCTCACCACCTCGCAACTCCCCGGCAGATCGGCGGCAACAGCACAGCCGCGCCTTCGCCGGGCCTCGAACCAGGGAGCACACCGACACATGGGTCTCTACCAGCGAGAAAACGGCGTCTGGTACGCCCGATGGACCAAGCGCGGCGAACTCTTCCGCAAGAGCCTCGGGACCACCTCACGCCGCGACGCTGAAGCGCAGTACCGCCAGCTCACGGGCAGGGCGCTCAACCGCCTGCCCCGCTCGAAGAAGGCGGCGCAGCGCGAGGCCGCGGCGGTGGACTGGAAGACACCGCCCGCGAGTTTCGCCGAGATGGTCGATCGCTGGGCCTACCACCTGAAACACCGCGCACACATGAAGGTCGCGACGATCGAGGCCTACATGGTCCAGATCCGACGGTGGAAAGAGCGATGGGGCAACCTGAAGCCCGGCGAGCTCGACGCCGAATTGATCGCCGAATGGCACGAGGAGCGCGCGTCCGCGCCGGGCAAGACCGGCGAGCGCACCGCCAAGGCCACCTTGAAGTTCGAGGTGCGCTGCCTTCAGCTCTTCCTGCGATGGGCGCAGAACAAGACCTACATCCCTGCCCTGCCCGATCTCCCCACCGTCTCCGGCGTCTCCAAGAAGGAACCGCGCGCGCTGTCGCGCGCCCAGCTCGAGGGGCTGTTCGACGCCCGGCGGCGACACCACCGTCCCCAGGTACGCGCGCTTGAGCCCGTACTGATGCTCGGCCTGCACGCGGGCCTCCGCCGTGAGGAGATCAGATTTCTTGCGTGGAAGGACGTTGACTTCACGGCCGGCATGCTTCGCGTCACGGCGAAGCCGCCGCGCTTCTCACCCAAGGACCACGAGGAACGGAGCATTCCTCTCAACGCGGAGCTCCACGCCTTCCTGAAGGACCTCCGCGCTGACGAGCCCGAGAGCGAATGGGTTTGCGTCGGCTGCGAGTTCCGTCAGTGGAGCCTCGGCCTCACCAAGTGGGCGCGCGAGCTTTTCGAGGCCGCCGGCGTCGAGCGCAACTACGGCACCCTCCACCGCCTGCGTCACAGCTTCGGAACACAACTCCTCCAGGCCGGGGTGGACATCGAGACGGTCCGGGACCTCATGGGCCACGCGGACATCTCAACAACGGGGCGCTACCTGAGCACGACAGACCCGCGGAAGCGCGCCGCCGTCGCGCTCCTCGCCCAGATGGGCTGAACGAACTGGCGCGATGCTTCGGCGCATTTCCCACAGGTCACGGTGCGCATCCGAGGGCCCGCCATGTGCCACCCAGGCGTTCGTCTTCGCTCCCCAGGCTGATGGTGCTTTCGGGCAGGTCAGCACCTGACACAGCCTCGACCTTGTAGCCGTCGACTCGACACACCTCATCGGCACCACCTTCGATCTCGACAGGCACCTCAGCGTCGGGTCGCACCGCGCCCACGCGGTAGAGCAGTGACTGAAACGGCCCGACATCGCTGACATCTCGCGCGGCGCTTGACCAAAGGTCACCGCTTCCTGAAATGTGCAGGTCCGTTATCGAGCGCCATCCGCTATCGACGGGTGAAGGCCCCGACACCGCGAGACCCTGCAGCCCTCTCTCCGTGAATTTCAGGGTGCCGAGGTTCGGGTCGTAGTGGCCCCATCGTAGGTAGCCGGTCGGGTATGGCCCTGAACCACCGCGTTCCCCCAAGAGCACCAGCATGCTCCCGTCCGAGATTGGCGCGCAGGCGAGCCCCTCGAAGTTGTCTCCCTCCTGCTCTTCCGTGTTGTCGCGCAAGAGAGGCAGCTTTGCGACCTGAACAACCTCGACTTCGTTCGGCTGTGCCAAGTGCAGCCTCAGATGGAAGAGGCGACCGTACTTCCCTTCCCAGTAACCGCTCTCGATGACGAGGAAGTCAGATCCGCCGAGGAAACAAACGCCCTCGAGGTCACTCGCACGCCCCTCCGGATGAGACCAGTTCGAGACGTCGAGGACCTGGTAGTTGAGACCGCGTGCGGGATCGATCTCCACCAAGCCGAGCCGCGGCCCATCCTCGTACGCCTTCGCATCATGAACCACCACGTAGGCATTGGGCGCGAAGCGCGCCATCCCACTAAGGCCCGGAAGCCCTCCGGCAGCCGTCTCGGGACCTGAACGTGAGCTGACCCCGCCTTGAGCGCACGCGCTGATGAGGAAGACAGCGAGGACGACTTGAGTGACTTGAAGCACGATACCTCCGACGCTGCATGCCTAGCCTACCCACTCGATGCCGCCCCACGACGCTCGCGAGATCCCCCGCAGGCCAGTTCCACCGCCGCCTTCGACCCGCCAAACCGTGAGCCGAACCGCTGAAATTCTCATCGAGACCATCCCCGACCCCCCGACCCACTACAGAGGCCGCGCGCGCCAGCCGAAACGTACCTCATCTATCTCCGGAGGCCGTATGAGCGCAGTGAAACGCGAGATCGAACGTATCCACAGCTGCCGGGCGGCTGCTGTTTCGATTGCTCTCAGGGTCGGCCTGCTAGAAAAGTGCGAGGTCTGTGGAGAAGTCAAGGATCCGCAATCCTGCAACTTCCAAGACGCGTACAAGCTCGCCAACTTCATGATGAGCAAAGGCGACGAGCTGACTGCAGGTTTCAACGATCGCCGCGAACTGACTGACACCATCAAGAGTCAAGTCGAAAGCACTTCGGAGCATTGCGAATGCGACCGCCTGATGGCGAGGGACGACTGAGCGTCCCTGTCGGCCTTGCTCACCAATCCTCGCCCGGCTTCGACCCTGCGGTTCTGCCTAGCCCATCCCGACCGGACCCTTCCCCAAGAAGTCCGGCAGAGCCAGCTGCGCCAGGTTGGGCCCCCGCCCCGAGACCGTCACCCATTCGGCCACGCTCCCTCCCCGCCGGACCGTGCCCCAAATCAGGTTTGCGAACGTGTACCCACTGATGCAGTACCGGCGCGCCACTTCGGACGGCGATAGCTCATGCTCGAGAGCCGTCTCGCAAAAATCCTTGTAGTGGGTTTCCTCAACCTGGAAGCTCACACGATGCATCGGCGGACGCACCCTCTTCGCGTCTACGTCGGCCTCCGCTTCCTTCTCGACCTCAGCCCATGCCCCTGACGCCTCCAGGATCGCCTGCGCTCGCCCTTCGTCCAGCGCTGCGAGCAGCGCCGCCTTGCGTTCGCGAAGCCGCTTCCGTAAGCGCGGGCTGAGCCGCAACGCACGCTCGACTTCCGGGGTCATCTGACCTTCCCTATACGCAGATCTGCGTCATTTGACGCTTTCTTGCTTTCGTTATTTCGTTACTGCGTGCTTGCGTTCTTTACTGCATTCGTCTTTTCGTGATAGCGTCAAAGCGTTGATTCGTTCTTTCGTTACCACATAGGAGGTTGCATGCCAGTTTTGATCGGAGTGATAAGTCAGAAGGGTGGAGTAGGGAAGAGCACTCTCGCCCGCATGATCGCGCGTGAGTACGCCGCCGCAGGATGGGAAGTCAAGCTCGCTGACCTCGACACAGCGCAGGGTACCTCAACGAGCTGGCAAAGCCGCAGGCTCCGCGAAACGATTGAGCCCAAGGTCAGCGTCGAACAATTCCAAACCGTCCCGCAAGCTCTCCGCGATCAGTCCCGCTACGACCTGCTCGTCTTCGATGGCGCTCCACACAGCAGCCAGATGACCCGCGACATCGCGCGCGCCGCCGACGTCGTGCTGCTGCCGACCGGACTCTCCGTTGACGACCTTGAACCCACAGTGCTCCTCGCCAACGAGCTCGTAGAGCGGGGCATCGACCGGGACAAGTTGGCCTTCGCCTTGTGCAGAGTAGGGGACAGCGACGTAGAGCTCACGGAGGCTCGGTCCTACGTGGAATGCGCCGGCTACACGCTGCTTGCCGGGGCCGTTCCTGAGAAGACTGCCTACCGCCGAGCGAGCGATACCGGACGCGCGGTCACTGAAACGCGCTTCCCCAGCCTCAACACCAAGGCCGAGCAGCTGGCACAGTCCATCATCAACCTCGTCGAGCAGCGCGTCGCGCTGAAAGGAGCTGCCTAGGATGGCCACCATCATCGCGAAGCGTCCGCTGCAGCGGGCAGAAGGAAAGGGAGAGCCTCCAGTCGCCCGGGCAAGCCAGAACCTCAGCAAGCCAGACCGCGAGGCCCTGACACCGCTCAACTTCCGCGTTCCAGGCGAGTTCCATCGCAGCTTCAAGATCTACGCGGCGGAGCACGGGATGTCGATGGTCGAACTCCTACAGGAGAGCTTCGAAGCGTACCGCCGTGAGCACCACTTCGAGGTAACGAAATGACGCAAGAACGAATGCGTTATTTCGTGCTCGAGATTTCTCTGGAGCAGATCACCGGATAGTGGCAGCATGGCAGCCAGCCAGGACTACGAGCACACAGAATGACCGTGAACAAACCACCACCCAGCCGCGCAACCCTTGCCGTCATCGATGGCAAGCTGAGTAGCCCGCGCCAGCCTCTTGCTCCCACAACTGAGCGGGCGGTCCAGCCGGTTTACCAGCACAGTCTGCTCTGCCAGATCCCCATGCCGTACAAGGCGCCGGCCTCTACGGAGCGCAAGTACCACCACCAGCACGGCCAGTACCATCTCTGGATCAAGGCCGGCGAGGCCGTCGACGAGGAGGGGAGAGAAGTCGAGTTCCCGTTACCCTACGGTCCGCTCGCACGGCTGTTCTTCATCCATCTCAATTCTGAGATCAAGCGCCAGGACCACGCGAACCGGCTTTCTGCCACGACTGAAGGCCTCATCCAGCTCGAGGTGGCGCCGAGCATGACAGCCTTCGCGCGCCAGATGGGCGTGCGCCTCACAGGCCCCGGCCTGCGGCAGTTCAAGAAAACCATCGCCTCCGTCTGCGCCTCAACGTGGACCTTCGCCAAGGCCGTCGACAAGCCCGGCTATACCGGCGGCCACCTGCCGATCATCCAGTACTTCGACCTGTGGTTCCCGAAGGACGAGAACCAGAGAATCCTCTGGGAGTCCTGCCTTCTGCTCAACCCGCAGTACGTCCAGAGCGTTATCCAACACGCCGTGCCTCTCTCCAGGGAAGCCATCTACGAGCTGCGGGCCTCTGCCCTGGCGCTCGACATCTACTCATGGCTTGCCCATCGCCTGCAGCGACCCGACGTCCAAAAGTCAGGGAGCAGGGGGCTCTTCCTCACGTGGGACGCTCTCAAGCGCCAGTTCGGCCCGAACGTCAGCCGGATGTCCAACTTCCGCGCCGACTTCCTGCGTGCCCTCAGGGCTGTTCACGACGCATATCCGCAGGCGCGCTTCCGGATTGAGAGCAATCGCAACGGGAAACCGGCTGGCCTTCGACTCCTTCCAAGTCCACCCGCCGTTCCACACGCCAGCCTCGCGCTCGCATCCTCACTCTGACGCCCTGTGGACAGATCTAGACGTACACTCACCAGCAGAGGTCTCGCATCCCATTGATACGTAAGACGTCGCTGCGGTTATCCACAGACCGGCGATATCATCACAGGCCCAAGGTTATTCACGTACTCTTACCAGCAACCACTACGTACACTTACCAGCAGCCCACCCTTGTTCTCACGTACTCTTACCAGCACAACCAGATAAGAATCAGATATCTACAGATAGGCTGCCGCCTTCTGTGGATAACAGCTTCCCGTGCTAGCCATCCTTGCAGCCTGATGGATTTGATGGACAACGACTTCGCGTTGCCCACAACTCCACAGGCTCCAGCAGCAACAGCGAAGTCAGATTCTCTTTCAAGAAGGAAAACCCTCTACCGAAATTCCGTGTTCAAACGGACTGCGCTTCGCCGGCCCAAACCTCATCTCGCAAGCCGCCCAGTAGACACGCGCCGCCGAACGGTGGTATGATCGAGGATGATCGATTCTGAGCTGATTGGCGGAACACTTCCTGAGCTGCAGGCAAGCGTGGTAGAGCACGCGACTCACGGCGACTTGGTACGCCCAGAGAGTCGATCGTGACCGGTCAGGACCCACACCAACTGACGCATACCATCCTGCGCCAGATCCAAGAGACGCAAGCTGATCACTCGCGTCTGTTCGAGTAGGTCCTTGACCGCCTCGGCTCTCTCGAGGGGCACGTTGCCCTGATTCACGCCGACCTCACGAAGGTCAAGACGCGCCTCGACGGCGAGCTGAACCGCATCCGGTCCAAGCTCAACATCGACCCGCCAGATCTGCCGTAGACGCTCACGTCGCCTTTCAAAGTCGTGGCCCATTTTCCGGAAGATACATTATCCAACCGAGGCTATAGAAACGGTGGATTCAAAAATGAAGTCCTCCGTACTAGCCAATGAGGTCCTGTCTATTTAAGCGATCGGGTGAGGAAGATGGCGAAAGATATAACAGTCAGGCTCCGTGAAGTCATAAACAGTGCAGCCAGTGATCTGGTCAGCCCGAAAGGCGCCACCGACCTCTTCTCGCGCCTTCAGAAGATCCGCTCGTACCAAAAGCGAGATCCCGGCTTCGAGGCTGCCATCAACGCAGTGGCGGAGGCTGAAGCCCGCGAGCACATCGGCCAAAGCAAAAGACTAACACCGTAGGTTTAGAGGCACCTCGTCTTAGGGTGTTGTCGTTTGACAAGTGAGAAGTTCGAGAGCTTGCAGTCACAGATTGTGACCTCAAGCTGGGGTGGCCGCAGGTCGCCTCCGTCCGCGTTTACGGAGCAGGGCGTGCGATGCTCTCGGGAGTCTTGCGCAGCAAGCGCGCCGTAAAGGCAAACATCGCAATCATGCGAGCCTCCGTTCACATGCGCGAGGCGATGATTTCCCATCGAGACATGGCTCGGAAGCTGGACGAAATGGAACGTAAGTACGACGCCCAATTCAGGGCTGTTTTCGACGCGCTACGTGAGCTCATGCTGCCGCCGGAGCTGCGCAAGAAGCACCCGGTCGGATACATCCATCCCAAGGAACCCGACGAATAACTTCCTCGTTCGCGCCCTGGCCCCCGCACCGCAGCAAACGCGCTCTGTTGAATGCGGTACAGTGGACGTGTGGCGAGCCCCCACACCATCGTCATCGTGGCGACAGCCCCGATCCTCTGGTTCACGATCTGGGACCTGGCCGGCCCCGGGTGGGCCACGGCAGCCGTCGCTGCATCGCTATCGATCGCTGCGCTCACGGAGTGGGACGAGAGGCGTCACGGGCCATCGGACGAAGCACAGCGGCCCCAAGGCTGATCGGATCCGCTCAGGTTCCTCCGGACGTCGGCCGATCCGTTCTGCTGCATGGCTCGCACCGTTTCCGCACTCCTTCTGCTGGCCAGCCTGGCCGCAGGGGCCGCCTCCGCGCAAGACCCTGCGCCGGTCTTCACCAGCTGGGAGCAGGTCGTCGACGCCCGAACAAGCATGGACTCAAGGTCCTGGGTTGATGCGATCCTACGTCACTACCCCGGCGCCTATTGCGACGCGATCGACCAGCGGCCGGCCCGGATGCAATGCGTCGCCGCCCGGATGAGCCAGCGAGCAGGCTTGATCCTGCAGAAACACGAGAACATGCGCCAGAAGATCGGTGTTGAGGCCTTCGCCCAGCTCTGGGTCGATCCGACGAGCGGTCTACGGGACGAGTTCCGCGGCGCAACCAAGCTCATGACCGCAAGCAGCTGGTTAGGCGATGAAGCCTGTCACGCCGCCGCCGCCAACGACGCAGAACGATCGGCCTGCACCCACCGGATGCTTGAGCGACGACACGAAACCTGCCTCGCCGGCGCATCGACCGCGGCTGACCGGCAGCTCTGCCTCGATATTAAACAGGGCTTCGACGCCATGCTGTCCGCCCCCGCGCCGCCTGCCAAATCCCGATGAGCTCGGGCGGCATCGCCCTCGGCGTCCTTCTTCGTGTCTCGCTTGCGCTCGTGCTGGCCGCCTGCGCCGCTCATGAGCCCGCGGCCCACCTTGCCACCGCCCAGACCCTCAAGGGTCAGGTCGTCGGTGTCCATGACGGCGACACGATCACGGTCCTCACTGACCAGAAGTCCCAGCACAAGATCCGGCTCAAGGGCATTGATGCGCCCGAGCTCGCCCAACCGCTTGGCGAAAAGTCCAAGCACAATCTCTCCACGCTCATCTTCAAACGTTCGATAACCGTCGAATTCACCAAGCGCGATCGCTATCGGCGCATCGTCGGCGTGGTTCTGCGCGATGGTGAAGACGTCTGTCTCCAGCAGGTCGAGGACGGCTACGCCTGGCACTACAAGCAGTACCAGCAAGAACAGACCCCGGCGGAGCGCCAGACCTACGACGCCGCCCAAGCAGCCGCCCAGGCGCAGCGGCGGGGCATCTGGCAAGACCCGGCGCCGGTTCCGCCCTGGGAGTTCCGACGGCAACGCAGGCAGGCCTCCCTCCGCCGCTAGAACGCCGAGGCGGGAACGGGGGCCGCCCCGGGCGAGCGATCCGCCGACACTCCGTAGCGCTCCAGGATCTGCGCACTGCGGGCTTGTGCGGTCTCCCTCCGGACCGTCAGCATCGCGCCGCGCTCCAGTCTCAGGCTCACGAATTCGCCTGAGCTCTTGTCCAAGAGCTCTGATAGATGCGCGAGGCTCCGCAGCCGAACGCCGTCGACCGCCTCGACCACCGCACTCTCGTACCCCTCATAGCCTCGCGTCAGATCGCTCGCCAGCACATTCGTCAACACGACGATCTCTTCTCGCGGATCAGGCCCTTGCCCGTCGCCCTGCGCCGCCATGTAATCGCCCGGATGCTCGTAGTGACGCCAGAGGTGAGCCGGAGCTTCCTTCTCATCGAAAGCCTGGAGATAACGGAGCGTCAGCGGCTGGAAGACCAGACCTGCGAAAATCCGGTAGGCATGGCCAGGACCTTCACCCAACTCGACGAGGGGATCCGGTGCGGTCATCGACACCCTCTCATCGCGTGTTGCACCGTCTCTGAACACAGTCACAGTAATTTCCTGTCCCACCTGAGCGCGATGCTCCAGCACCGTCGATTCAAGTCGGAAACCCTCTAGATCAACCTTGTTGTCCGCGCGAACCGGGACACCGTCGAGGGCAAGCAGGACGTCGCCAGGGCGCAAGCGCCCGCTCGCGCAGCCCCTCCGCGACACCTCGGTCACCAGAACGCCTCCCTTCATATCGCCGAGCCCCAGGTGCTCGCGCAGCGCGGCGTTCTCAAGCGTCTGAACGAAGACGCCGAGCTCCGGGAAGCCGTCGTAGCGGCCGTCCCGCACGTCGTCCAGGAAGTGCCGGATCACCGGCGTCGGCACGAGGTAGCCGACGTTCTCCGCCTCCTCGAGGCTCTGCATCGCGATGCCGACGAGCCGTCCGCCCGACACGGCGGGGCCACCGCTGTTGCCGGCGTTGATCGCAGAGTCGACCTGCGCGATCAGCAGCCGTCGCCACGAATGCGCAAAGTCGCTCACCTCGACCCTGGACACGATTCCAGTCGTGATCGAGAGCCCCTCGCCCCCCTCCGGAAACCCGTAGAGATCGACCGGATCCTGCTGCCGTGGCAGATCTCCGATCGCAAGCGCCGGTACGCCCTCGAAAAACTCGGGATCGGACACGCGCAGCAGCGCGAGATCGCAGTCATGACAGATCTGCTCCAGCTCAGCCGTGTAACGCGCGCCAAGATCTGCGCCCTGCACCTCGATCGCGGCATGCCCGGCAACCACATGAGCGCTCGTCAGAATGCGCTGCCCAGTGATCACCGCTCCCGACCCCGAAACCTGCGTCATCTTCCGTTGCCACGGAACGCGCGGATCCGGCGCGCTCAGGAACGCCGTCACCTTCACGGTGCTGGACTGAACGGCCCTACTGGGCTGGTGCTGTCCCGCGGCCGCGTCCGAAACCGCCAGCGCCAAGGCTCCACAGAGCAACCAGCTTCCACAGACCGCGCGCATCAAAACTGCCTCCTCGCTTCAAACCTCTCTTCGGGCCATCCGCCCCACCGCATGAGAACCGCCGTCTGGCTTCGCCCTACTCTCTGGCGCACGCTTGACTGCGTTCATGCCTCCCTGGATCGATCCCCGAAACAACCCGCTTCCGCCCTACCGCGGACCCGAACGCCCGCTGGCCCAGGACGAAACCGAGCTCGAGGGTCTGATCGGCGCCTACAAGCAGGGCCGCTTTTACGACGTCGAGGCTTGGGTTGCGAGCGGCCGACCCATCCAGATGGCCCCCGAGGCACCTCGTCGCAGCCGCCAGCGGCTCCCGAGCCCACTCGCACTGTTCATGTCCGCCGGAAGCATCGACCTGGTGCGTCTGCTGCTCTGCAACGGCTACCGCCTCGATCTTGAACCGCACTCCCCACTTGATGACGCGATGGATACTCGCCGGTGGGATCTTCTGGACCTGCTGCTGGCCTGGGGCGCTGCCCCGGCGAGAGCAGATGTCGGGACCATCCTGGCCACCTACGACCGGGCCATGTTCGAACGCTTCTGGGCCTTCGGTGTCGATCTCACGGCTGATGGCGCGATGGCGGAGGCGCTCGCGACCGCAACCCGGAACCGGGCGCTCTACGGCTTCGCGAAGAACTGGCGCGAGCGCGATCGGCGCGTTCAACGCGCCGTTGATCTTGCTCTCGGCGCCGCGATCGACCGAAAGAACGAAAAAGCCGTAAGCCTTTGCCTCTGGGCGGGTGCTGATCCACGTCGCCGCTTGGGCGACATCGGGGACGACCCGGCCGACGATCCGGATGGCGTGACTGCCTTCGAGCGCGCGGTCCTTAAGGATGCTCCCCAGCTCCTAAAGAAACTCGGCTTCAATCCCGCCAAGGACGACATCGAACCGCTTTACGCTCACGCCTACCGCCTGACCGCCCTGCGCGCGCTCGTCGCAATCCGCCCGCCCGCCGACTGGACTGCAATCACGCGGCGCTTCATCAACAGCCTCGCGTTCTCAGTCCGCGTCCCCTTCCTTCGCTCAACAGGCAGCAGCTTCTACGACCTCGAGACCGTGTTCGAGCTTGGCGGGCGGATCGATACTCTCGACCGGGAATCCAAGATCGACCTTCGCCGACTTCTCCTCTCGCTCGATGATCGCGACGCGCAGCGCCTATTCCGACTGCTCAGCAACCCACAGAGGATGAACCGCCAGGCGTTCATCGAACTGATCGCGCACGAGAAGCTCGCCCCGCACTACGAGAAGTGGTCCTGGTATGTCGGCGTGAGCAAGACGCTCTGGGCCGAACTCGTTGCTGCGCCCAGCGTTCCAGGACCGGTGCGGCGGCTGGCCAAGACCCGTCTCCATCCCCCGAAGCCGGTGAAGACTCAAACCCTGCTGGGCGAGCGGGGCGCAGAGCGGCTCATGTCGCGTGAAGAAGTTTACGAGCTCGTGTGGTCCGAGCCGCTCACAAGCCTCGCCAGGAGGTTCGGCATTTCGGACAACGGCCTGAGGAAGCGCTGCAAGGCGATGCACATTCCGACGCCGCCCAAGGGCTACTGGCGGCGGATCGAGCTCGGCTACAAACCCCAACGGCCGCTGCCCCCGAAAATCGGCGGCTAACTCGCAGCGCGTTCGTCGATTAGCTTGGCGATGAACTCGCCGAAGTGCGCAGGATCGACTCTCCGGTTGCCGTCGACTCGCTGGCGCGTGAGGCGCGATCGATTCTGCAGTGCCACCCGCGACGCGACGCGCTTAGCAGATCGATAGGAGACCGCGAGGCGATCGGCGCCTACTGACTGACAAGCACGTGATAGAAACGCCGGGAAGACGCTGGCGCACACGCACCGAAGGTGAAGCAGAAGCATCCCGTTCGCTCACCTGCGACATTGAACAACGCGGGCGGAGCCGCGTTTCCCAGCCCCAGCTTCTTGTTGATCTCTAGACACATGTCATTCGAGACAGTCGCATACAGGAAGGCGTCATTTTCATCGCTGCCTATCCCGTTGCCGGCGTTGTAGACTACGAACCACCGCCTTCCGATCGAACCTTCGTACTCCGGCGGAAATGCCTGAAACGGAATCCCCCCGCCTTCCGCCGCAAAGACAGCGTCACTTCCTGCCCCGTCGGCCACGCCACCGCCGAGCGTCAGGTTCTGCGGATTTGAATTAGCTACGTCGCTCTTGTTCGTCGGATTGAGATCGACATCCGCAGCAGAAACACCCATGATCATCATGCGCACAACGGTCTGCTCAACGAGCCCCGCGTACTGGATCATCTGTGCGCCAGCCAATGCGCGCCTCTCTACCTCAACGTCACCGCTTCCGCGATCGGACGACGTGATTGCGTAACTCAGCGCCGCGAACAGCACGACGGCAATCAGGATGATGAAGAGCGCGCTGCCACGCTCTGGTGGCCGATCCCGTTCCATTTCTCGAATCTACACCCAGATCCGCACAAGTTGAAGATGTATTTGCCGGGGTCGAGCCGACTTCGAGAGGTCACGTCTCTCAGGCTTCTCTGCCTTCCTCGATCAGCCTGGCGATGAACTCGGCGAACCTCACTGGATCGACGCTGGCGTCGCCCTCGAGCCGCTGCAGCGCGAAGCGCGTGATGAGATCGGCGATCTCGACGTGGGAAAGAGGTTGTGCGGGCTTGAGTGTCGTCATCGGGAGTTCTCCCTTCGGGTTCGAGACCATCCCCTGATGGCCTTTCTTCCTCCTGACGAGCCCCTCTCCACACCCGAACGCGGGGTGTCATCGAGCTTCTTGCTTCGCGATGGAAAGCCCGAAGGGCGCCGGAGGAAGCGACCTTGACACCTAAGCCGCGCCGGTGTGCTCTGCTCGCCTCTTGAAAGGCCGGTTCAGGGATGCGTCGCCGAAACTCGGAGCCGGTCCACTGACACCCCGGCCCGCCGAACCTCTGCTTTCACGATCCTCAGAGCGTCTCAGCCGCCTGCACGAGTCGTGCTCCCGGTGATGCCAGCGGGTACCGCCTGCTGGTGTTCACTTGCGCAGCTCGCGGACGCGGGACAGCTGATGGCTCTGCTGCGTCGTCTCCTGCCCTGCCCATCCGTTCCGCTCTTCAGCCGCGGTCTCTTGAGCGGTTTCTTGCTGTCATTTCCGTCCGTCCGTCGCCTCATCCGGGGCGGCCGCAACCTTGGGCGCCAGCGAAGCTGTCACGTCGGTTGCTGTTCGGCCGCTAATCCCGGCCTCGGCCCCGGCCTTCCGTTTTTCCCTTCGCGGTTTCGGTTTTCTCTCGAGGGCCCTGTGAGAGAGAAAACCTCTCAACCTTGAAGGAGGAAAAAATGAGCAAGCAGAAACCCGTACACAAAATCGACCTCAACGGCCTTCGCGCCAGCGTCTGGAAGAACCAGGGCAAGAACGGTGACTACTACACTGTTCAACTGTCCCGCAGCTTCCGCGACAAGAAGGGCAAGTGGAAGGACACCAGCAGCTTCGGTGTCCGCCATCTCGCGGCGGTCCGATCTCTTCTCGACCAGGCGGAGGCCTTCGTCGCCGCTCAGGCCAAGACGGAGTAGCGATCGTCGATCGGGGCCGGGGAGGTGTCAGCTTCCCCGGCTCTTTCCTTTCCTGGCTCCGAGCATCTCACGGGGCTTTGCAACCTCGCCACACCGCAGCGCGGCCTGCGGCTGAGATCACGTCGCGCTGATCGCGCTCGCATGAGACGGCTCGGACGAAGGAACACCTTCCCCTGCCCGGCGTTCGCTCTTCTCCGACCTGATCGCGCATGGCAGCGCGCGCTGTCCCCGGAGCCGCCTCTGCTGACGCCGCCCTCGCCCCGGAACCTCCCAAGCGTCCACCAGCTCCAGATCCCGTGCTTCCAGATCGCGTCCGACCGCAGGCTTAGCGCCCAACCCGATGGCGTTGCAGATCAGGCGTTCTATCCGCGTTCGGATTCTCTCGACGCTGTCTCTCCTTCTTCGCAAGGACTTCGGGAACCGCCACCGCATCCCTTCCTGCCTTGATCCCGTAGCACGGCCGCCGGCCTCTTCGGCGATGGGCGCTTTCCGGTTCCCCCTGAAGGTCTCCCCCAAAAAGCTGATCGCCGGCCGTCTTAGACCGTGCTGTACCGGGAGGCGAGAAGGGTTGCGGCAGTCGCGGCCCGAAGAAAACAACGAAGGAGAACATCAATGTCTAGAAAAATCACTTCACGCAAGAACACCCAAGCTCAACAGAAGCCCAACGGTCCGGCCTTCATCGCCTACACGGTCATCGACCGCGGCGAAGATCAGGACGGAATCTGGCGCGCGATCGGCGCCGCCTGGACGCACCGGAACGGCGAGGGCCTGAATGTCCAGCTCGAGGCTTTCCCGGTGAACGGGCGTCTCGTGCTGCTGCCGCCGCGCGAGCAGGAAGAATAGGTTCACGCTCCGCGGGCCGGGGAGGCGTCAGCTTCCCCGGCTTCTTCTTTCCTTCATGTTGCACATCGCTTGCGCATCTGTTGCCGGTCCACTTGCTCTTCCAGCTTCTCAGCGGGCGCGTTCCTTTGACATAATGGGCCGCCCTGAACCACCCCGGAATTGCCGGAGGCTCCATTCGTTGAGAGGATGGGGCGATGGCAGGCAGAAGCAGGTTCTCGCAGGAGGTCCGCGAGCGGGCAGTCCGCATGGTCCTGGAGCACCGGGACCAGTACGGCTCGCAGTGGGAGGCGATCTGCTCGATCGCCGAGAAGATCGGGTGTTCGTCCGAGGCGCTGCGCAAGTGGGTGCGTCGGGCTGAGATCGACTCGGGCCGCCGAGGGGGTCTCACGAGCGATGAGCGGGCGCATCTGAAGGAGCTCGAGCGCGAGAACCGCGAGCTGCGGCGTGCGAACGAGATTCTCCGGAAGGCGTCCGCTTATTTCGCACAGGCGGAGCTCGACCGCCGACCGAAGTGATGGTGAGCTTCATCGACGAACAGCGTGAGGCGTACGGGGTCGAGCCGATCTGCAGGGTGCTGCCGATCGCCCCGTCGGTCTACTTCGAGCACAAGGCGCGAGAGGCCGATCCTCGCCGCCTCCCGCCGCGGCTCGCTCGCGACCGCGAGCTGCGCATCGAGATCGAGCGGGTCTGGAAGGAGAATCAGTCGGTCTACGGGGCGCGGAAGGTCTGGAAGCAGCTGAAGCGAGAAGGCTTCGAGGTCGCGCGCTGCACCGTCGAGCGCCTGATGGCCGAGATGGGGCTCCAGGGCGTCGTCCGCGGCCGCGCCTTCAAGTGCACCACGATCGCCGACGAGAGTGCACAGCGACCGGCGGATCTCGTACGGAGGGACTTCACGGCGGATCGTCCGAATCGCCTGTGGGTTGCAGACCTGACCTATGTGGCGACCTGGACGGGCTTCGTCTACGTGGCCTTCGTCGTGGACGTCTTCTCGCGCCGCATCGTGGGCTGGCGGGTGTCGAGCTCGCTGCGCAGCGACCTGGCCCTCGATGCGCTCGAGCAGGCGCTCGCCGCGCGGCCCGAGAGCGAGCAGCTGATCCACCACAGCGATCGCGGCGTTCAGTACCTGTCGATCCGCTACACGGAGCGGCTGTCCGAGGCGGGCATCGAGCCTTCGGTTGGCAGCGTCGGCGACTCGTACGACAACGCCCTGGCCGAGACGATCATCGGCCTCTACAAGGCCGAGGTGATCCGGAAGAACGGCCCGTGGAGGAACCTCGAGGAGGTCGAGTTCGCGGTGCTCGAGTGGGTCGACTGGTTCAACCACCGCCGGCTGCTGAGCTCGATCGGCGACGTCCCGCCGGCGGAGTTCGAAGCGATGTACTACGCAAGCCAAGAGGGTCCGGCCAAGGAGGCCGGACTCAATTGAGAGAGTCTCCGGACAAGTCGGGGCGGTTCACCCTGTTGCTGAGCTCTCTGATGGCTGTGCAGCTTCTAGCCCTCGACGATGTGCTGTGCGATTTCGGCGGCAACCCATGGACGCTGCGCGCGGCCGTGGAGGGCGTCCAGATCTTCGGCGCCACCGGCTCCGGCAAGACCTCCGGCAGCGGCCAGGCCCTCGCGCGGACCTTCCTCGCCCATGGCTTCGGGGGTCTCGTCCTGACCGCCAAGCCGGATGACCCGGACCTGTGGCTCACCTACGCCGCCCAGACCGACCGCGCCCGCGACCTCATCATCGTGGCACCGGATGCACCCTACCGCTTCAACTTTATTGAGTACGAACACAAGCGCCCGGATCCCGGAGGCGGCCTCACGGAGAACCTCGTCAACCTGTTCACGCGCGCAATTGAAGCCATCGGACGACACACGCAGACGAGTTCGGACAGTTTCTGGATTGAGGCGCCGCGCCAGCTTCTGCGCAACGCGATCGACACGCTGGCCCTCGCCGGCGCCCCCGTCACATTGCCGAACATCAAGCGCCTGATCGACGAGGCCCCGCGCAGCCCCGAACAGACCCGCTCTGCCACCTGGCAAGACACCACGCTCTTCGCCGATTGCCTGGCGGTGCTGCTGAAACAGCACACCCGTCCGCCGCCCGAAGGAAACCCGCCCGAGCTCGATCTCGCGGTGCGTTACTGGACGACGGAGTTCCCCGGGCTTGGCGAGAAGACGCGCTCGAGCGTCGTCAGCAGCTTCACCGCGATGGCGGATCCCTTGCTGCGCGGCGTGCTCTACAAGCTCTTCTGCACCGAAACCAACATTCGTCCTGAAGACACCTTCGCCGGCAAGATCATCCTGCTGAACCTGCCCATCAAGCAGTTCGGAGCCGCCGGTCGCGCGGTTCAGGTCCTCTTCAAATCCGTCTGGCAGGATGCCGTCGAACGACGTCCGCGCCGCGAAGATGCGCTGCCGGTGTTTCTCTGGGCGGACGAGGCGCAGTACTTCCTGACCTCGCACGACACGCTGTATCAGCAGACGGCCCGCAGCGCCCGCGCCTGCACCGTTTATCTGACTCAGAACCTCAGCAACTACCACCTCGAGCTCAGCCGCCACGACGCGAAGCACTTCGTTGAAGGTCTGCTCGGCAACCTCGCGACCAAGATCTTCCACGCGAATGATCACATCGAAACCAACCGCTTCGCGGCCGATCTGATCGCGCGTACCTGGGCGAGACGCTTCTCGATGAGTCTTGGAGACAACTCGAACTCGTCGACGATTTCCCAATCGCTCGATTACCAGCTCCAGCCCCAGGATTTTCAGACGCTGCGTCGCGGCGGGCGCGAGCACGCGGGTCACGTCGACGCCATCGTTTTTCGTGGCGGCATCTCCTGGCCGAGTAACGGCAAGAACTATCTGAAGGTCGCTTTCGACCAGGGGGCGCTCTGATGTCCGACCGGCCGACCCGGATCTACGGCTTCTTCATGCTATTCCGGAGTCTCTTTACGTGGCTCGGACAGACCAATCCGCGCTACTTCCAGGCCTTCCTGCATCGGCAAATCGGTCCCCGGTACCTGTCAATCCCGAAGATCCTGTTCTGCACAGCCGGCATCGCCGTGATCGCGCCCGCGGTGCGCGCTTTCGCTCCGGTCGTCACCTTCGTGCCGCTCTATCTGCTGCCCTTCGCCCCGAGGCCCCTGTTCCCCTATTACCAGGACGGCCAGTTCCACGTTGGCGCCAGCGAATTCTGGCCTTTCTGGTTTCTAGGCCTTGCGTTTCTGACTACGGCCATCCGCCGTCATCTCGACGGTGAGCGCCGCATCATCGACGGCGAGGAACTCCACAGTTTCAACCAGGGCACGCCAAGGTTCTTCGGCGCCGGTGAGTCGCGGGTCTTCAAGGAGCCGCTGCTGATTTTCGGCCTTGGCGCGCTCTGGTCCTACGCGGCTCTGTTCTCCGGCGCCTTCCACCCCGCCTTCGGCTCATTCCTGATGGTGGGCGGTCTTGATTGGGCGATCTGCGACGCGCTGATCGACCGCTACTGGGCCGTCAAGATCCAGGATCAGCTCGATGACGAGCTTTACGCGACCCACTTCCAGCGGCGACGAGATGAAGCACTCGGCAAGAGGGCGAAGTCCGGACGTCCACCGGGCTTTGAAGAGGAGGACCCGGCCGAATTCCACCGGGCTAATCCCGGAGGGCGGCGGTGACGCATTACGAGACGCTGGAAGTTGGACCCGAGGCGACCGCTGAGGAGATCAAGGCAGCCTATAAGAGGCTCACGTTCGCCTACCACCCCGACCGGGTGCCTGACCACCTGACTGACCTACGAAGGGACGCCGAAGAACGGTTCAAGAAGATCACCGAGGCGTTTTCGGTTCTGAGCGATCGGCAGAAGCGGGCGCGATACGACGCAGAGCTGGGGCGCCACCAGGACCGTGAAACGCGCGAGAAGGCCGAGAACCGTTGGCGGGCTGAAGAAGAGGCGCGAAAGCGTGCCGAAGACGAGGCCCTGCAAGAAGCCCTGAGACGCTACCACCAGAACGCGGCGGAGAAGACCCGGCAACGCCGGCTGAAAGCCCTTGAGCGCAAGAAACGCCTGCTGATCGCGAGCGGAATTGCGGCCGTGCTTCTCGTGGTTTCTCCGCTGTTGATCGCGGCCGGCCTGTGGGCCCAGAAGACCGGTCTGCGCGGCTGGTGGCGAGCCTCGGGAGTCATCGCCGACACCGACAAATGGTGGGTCGAAGACCTCCGGCTCTATAAGGCCGACGACGGCGAGACGGAAGCCGTTCCGGGGGCCGTTGTGACCCTTCGCGGATACGTGAAGGGACTGCCCGGTTGCTACGTGATTCCTGCCCGGGGCGCTGTCGTCTCCGAGGACGGCAACCGGGTCACCATCCGCGTTGAAATGCAGCGCCTGGGAGCCTGGAACAAGAAGCGCTCCTACATGGGCACGTGCACCCCGAACTTCGCCCCGATCGAGGCGCCGCTGGTGGGCAACATCAACGTCTGGGAGGCGATCGACCTGATCGCCGTCGATACGGACGCGAAGCTTGAGCGAGTGTTCTCGGAAGCGCAGGTCCAATGGAACCTGAAGCGCTAGAACAAAGCGCGAACACTTCGCGCCAACATGCGCCCTTTGGGCGCACTTACCGCCGTAACCGAAAATTAGTTAACGCAGTGGTAGAATTTGAAGTTACGGCGGTACGCAAGCCATGCGCGGTACGACCGCGCGGCTTGGCAAGGGGGGTAACCAAGTACCCCCCGTTGCATCCCCCGACGGCCTTCGGCCGTTGTGGGCGCGGCCCACACCCGGCAGGGGTACCACCCCTGCACCCGGCCAGGGCGACTTCGCCCCTGGACCCCGACCGCTGTCCTCGGCAGCGGTTCCGACCAGCATCGTGCTGGACCCGTGTGGCGTGGCGCGCGCGTCCGCCCTGACTGACTGATTTTGGAGAGGCTTCGCATGGCCAGCGGCTCCGACAAACGGCAACGCAATCGGCGCATCATTGTTCGCTGCACCGACAACGAATTTGCCGCGATTTTCGATCGCGCCGATCGCGCCGGGCTCTACGCCGCGGCCTACCTCCGGGCGGCAGCGCTTGGTAGTCCGGGCCCCCGGGCCGTCCGGCGGCCGCCGGTTGACCGCCAAGAGCTTTGTCGGGTGCTCGGTGAGCTCGGCCGCGTTGGCAACAACCTGAACCAGATCGCCCGCGCGCTGAACGTCGATGACCGCCCGCCGCTGCAGGAAATCACCACAGCGCTCTCCGAGTTCGCCGCAATGCGCAGCCTTATCCACGCAGCCCTCGGCAAGAGCCCTGGAGCAGGAGATGCTGATCAAGGGTAAAAGCCGCTCCAATCCGCGGCAGCTTGCGCGGCATCTGCTGCGCCTCGACCAGAACATCTACGTCGAGATCCTTCAGTGCGACGCCTCCCCAAAACACGACCTTTTCGAAGCCTTCGAGGACATGCAGCTTCTGACTCAAGGAACCAAGGGAGCCAAGGGGCTTTACCACGCCCAGATCAGCCCTGATGCCCGCTACGAGCTACGGCCCGATCAGTGGCACCAGGCAGCCGACGTGCTGGAGAAGGAGCTCGGATTTTGCGGGCAACCGCGAACCGTCGTTTATCACGAAAAGGACGGAAGGCCCCACATCCACGTCGTCTGGCAGCGCACCAATATCCAATCCATGACCCTGGTCAGCGACAGCCAGAACTACAAGGCCCACGAGCGCGCCAGCCTCGAGCTCGAGCGGGAATTCGGGCACGACCGGACACCCGGCTGTCATGCGAAACGCGACCCTGAGAAGGAACGGCCCACCGCAGCCTTCAACCACGCGGCGTGGCAGCAATTCGAGCGGACAGGAATTGACCCACGACGTCGCAAGGCGGAGATCACTGCGCTCTACCACCAGGCTGACAGCGGACGGGCGTTTCGCCACGCGCTTGAGGAGGCCGGATACCAGCTCGCCCGCGGCGACCGCAGAACGCTCGTTGTCCTCGATCCCCTCGCTGAAATTCACAGCCTGAACCGCCAGATCACCGGCGCCCGTGCCCGCGAAATCAACCAGAAACTCCGCGACCTCGACCCCGAGCAACTCCCTTCTGCGACGCAGCTCCAGACCACCCTGCGCGAGCGCCCAGAACCCCCGCCCCGTCCCATCGCAGCACAGCTGCCCACACCCGATGCGGAAGCCCAGGCGCGGCTGGAGGCCGACCGCCGACGGCTGATCAAGCACCTCCGGGAAGACCGGCAGCAGACCGAAGCCGGCTGGGCGAAGACCCTTGCTGAGGAGAAGGCGGCCTTCGAGCGTTACCTCGCCGAGCGGCGCAACGAAGAGAGGCGGCAGGACCTTCCAACGTCTGAGCCGAAAGGCGCCTTCGCGATGGTGCTGGCGCTCTGGGAGGCCTTCAAGGACCGCCTCGACCCTGGGCGCGTTGAGGCCCGTGAACGTGAGCTGGACCGCCGCGAGGAAGAACGCAACAGACGCGATCAACAGGAGCGTGAGGACCGTCTCCGACAGCTTCAGGACTGGCGAGAGCAGCAGCAGCTGGGGCTGCGCCGCAACCTGATTGACCGCCGCCGTGCCTTCGAGTTGCAGCGCTTCGAGGAGCTCGAGCGCCTGCAGCAGGAAGCCCGTCAGATCCGGGAGATCAACGAACGCATGCAGCGCGACCGAGACCGATCGCGCGATCGTGACCGCGACGACCGCTAGGCGGCTCTTCCCTCACGCGAGGATGGCTGAGCCGCCTGTTCCGAAACCTCGCCAAGAAATCCACCCTCCGCCGGGCGTTCAATTCTGCGGCCGGAGGCCGGGGCTCCCGCGCGGCTACAGATCGCACTCAAGGTCAGCCTTCCACATGCGCACCACCTCTTCCCGGGCGCTCTCGTCGGACCAGGGCAATCGGTCCACGCCGTTTCTGAGGACGTTCTTCCGCTTGCGTTTGGTCTCGGTGCTTGGCCGCAACTCGATGCTCTTCCTTGTCAGCGCATTCAGAACCTTGCATCGCACGACGCGCAGGATGACCCAGCCCTCACGGTCCGGATCGTCGTGCAGTACTTCCGCGATCACTTCACGTTCCCCGACGCGCACGGATCTGGTCCGCCCGCGCGGGCCCTTGCGCTCCCAGACAGTCTCCCGAAACCGAATAACGTCTGCGGCGACGAACGTGTCGTCGCACGCGATCCAATTCAGCCCTTCTGGCTCACCACTCTCACTCAAATTGTCTACTCCCCGTTCCCATCCTACGCCCCAACCGTTAACACTTCCTTTCCTCCACCCGGTTGCATTCTCCGGCGTGTCGTTATCTAATGCGCGAAGCGAGCTGTTGCTGTTGCGGAGGTTCTCATGCCGACACCGATGCTTGATCTATCGCCCTACTCGATCGAAGAGCTCGAATCTCTTGCCGCCGACCTGCAGAAGCGTCTCGCAGAACTCCGGCAAGAGAAGCGCAGGCAGGCTTTCCAACAGCTCGACGCTGTGGCGAAAGAGCTGGGCCTCAGTAAGGAAGATCTGGCCGCGCGGTACGCCGCTCGAGTTCGCCCGAACGGTGGACAGCCCCAGTACCGCAATCCCATGAACCAGGACCAGACCTGGACCGGCCACGGCCGGAAACCCGCCTGGGTCCGCGACTGCCTCAAGGCCGGGAAGTCGCTCGAGGACCTGCGGATCTAGGCATGACCGATCCCAGAACGCCCTCTGACGAAGAGGCTGCGCAGCGGGCCGACTCTAACCGCGCACACCAGATCGCGGAGCGCCATGCGCCTCCAATCGCCCGCCGCGATGTCGCCGCAGTGAACGACAACAAGTCGCCTACGCCGGACGAAAAGCGCGTGCTATTCGAGCGGTATTTCCCGGATCCCGCGCAGGACCGCGAACGCGACAGGGACCGAGAGCGCGATCATTAGAACCGCCTTCCGGATCACGTCGTGAACGACTACAGCAAGCGCAACCAAGAGCTCCGCCGCTTACAGCAGCAGGAGCTCCAACGGCGGACGGGCGAATGGCACCAGGAGCTCCTTGCGCTTCAAGACATGCAGCGCGGCGAGCGAACCAAGCTTCAGCAAGAGCTCGCCTCCGAGGACCGTCGTCTTCGCAACCGTCTTCTCGACTTGTTACGCCCGGGCCGACAAAAGACAAGACATCAACGCGCTGAGTCACGCCTCGGCTCCAAGCAGGCGAGCGAGCGCGGTCAAGTTCACCAGCGAGCGCTACAAGAACGCGAACAGATTGACGCCCGGTACGCACGGATTCGAGAGCAGATCGATCGCCAGGAGCGTCGCCACCTAGAGAGCCGAGAGGCCCAGAGGGTCCAACGAGCCGAACGGGAGCGCACCGATGCCGAGAAGCGCGAGCTCTTCGAGCGCTACTTCCCGCCCCCGCAGCAGGATCGCACCCGCGACAGAGAGCGCGACCGCTGAAGATCCGCGTACCTACAGCTGACGCTTGTCGCGCCAGCCGCAGCTCAGGCACTCGATCGTCTCGAAGACCCGGCCGCGCGCATCTTCGTCGTCCCCAACTTCCAGCTCGTCCGATTGGCACTTCGGGCATTCCTCGAGCTCTTCGAACTCGTTCTCGTCTTCAGGCTCCACTACCTCCAGCTCTGTCTCTTCGAGCACCTCCCGGAACACCTTCTGCAGCTCCGCTTTCGACGGCGCCGCCTCCGGTAGCCGTCGCAGCAGCGGCCGCGCCCAATCCGGAACGCGTACGGAAGCGCGCCGGTCGTAGTAGTGCGTGATGGCCCAGCTCACCACGCCTCCGAGGACGACCCCAGCGAACATCTCCACGCTCGTCTCACCTCCGCTCGCGAATTCAGGCGCTCGCCCGACCTTCCTCGAGCGCACTGCGCCAGCGTGAGCCTGCTCGACCGGAATGACACATCCGGTCACGCCATTCCGTCCGTTCAGGCGGCTGACGCCCTCGTAGTTCTGCCGCGCATCGGCTGCATGTAGCCTTTCCCCTCCGTGTCTTCCTGGGCCGTACGGCGCGCTTCGCGTCGCGCACTTCGGACACAGGCCCCCGCCCTGCGGAAACCCTCCGGTCACGGTCCTTGCCTTGGCCCTCGCTCCGCCTGCGCCTTCCGGCCCCTGCCCGCTTCGGCCGGCTCTCGAGATCCGGGCGAAAGAGCCGGCCCACAGCGGGCCTCAACAACACGGAGGGTCAAATGTCTTGCATCGATCGCCCGGACATCCACTTCACCCGCGAAATCGCCATCCGCTACGTCGGACGCTCCAAACGCGTCCCGGAAGCCATCGGCTCACCGCTCGCGGCGGTCGCTCTCATGCGTCGGGTCGTCACCGACGACGCACGCGAGCATTTTCTCGCGATCTACCTCGATGGCCGTCATCGCGGCATCGGCCACCAGGTCGTGTCCGTCGGAACTGCGACGGCTTCTCTCGTGCATCCGCGCGAGCTCTTCCAACCCGCCATCCTTGCCGGTGCATGCGCTGTCGTCGTCGGTCACAACCATCCTTCGGGCGATCCGTCTCCCAGCATCGAAGATCGCGACGTCACGCGACGTCTGGCGCAGGCCGGACACCTTCTCGGCATCCGCCTTCTCGACCACATCGTCTGGGTCCGCAGCGGCGCCTTCGTCTCGCTGCAAGAGACGGAGCCTCGGCTGTTTCAGGTGAACGCGAGCTAACCGCCGCTTCACTTCGGCTGAAGCGTTCTACTCACACCTGAAACAGATCTCTTCGAGATCGACTCGAGTGCGCGGTTCTTTGCGTTGAGAGCACGCCGGTACTTCATCGGCTCATCGAACACCGGGACCTCCTCCGTTACGCGCCGGTTCTCGATTCTCACCGCCGCCAGTCCCAACAGCTTTTCTCCGAGTTCTTGTCTCGCGCGCTCCAGCGTCGCGCCAATCAGCGCCTCCCCGTCGCCGAGTCGGCCGCCCAGCAGCTCTCGCAGCACCTCAAACACCACCGCAACGCTCTCGATATGCTTTCGGGCGAAGTCAAGAAGATCGATCTCCTCCCCTGACTGCCGCAGCAGCTCGCAGAGCTCTGCGCGTTCCTTGTCACCGGGCCTTCTTCCTTCCTCGAGAGCGCGGACAGCCAGGCGTATGTCGAACCAGAAATGCAAGCGCTTCGTGCCCTTGTATTCCTCCCAGCCGCTCTGATAGGCCATGCCAAATTCCGGAAAGCTCTGGTGCCGGATCTGATCCCGGAGCGCCAGCAGCGTCCGGTGCGGCAACTTCGTCTTCTGCTGGTCCATCGCACTTAGCAACCGCCCCTGCTCTGGTGAATCGCGCCCGAAAAGAGCAACAGCATCCGTTTTCATCTGGTCCAGCAGCAGCTTCGCGGCGAAGGTCAGGTTGCCGAGGCGCCGGTTCACACGTTGTCGGTCGTGAGCGAAAGATTCCCATCGTCGATACGTCGAGAAGGAGTGCTCCAGCGACAGGCTCAGAAGCTCCTGCTCGAACTCCCGAAAGTTCTCCACCACGAGATCGAACTTCTGCTCTGCCACCAGACCAGCCGAAACCACATCGCGCGCAGCACGGATGGCTTGGAACTCCGCCTCGGTGAGATCGATCTCTCCCTCTGCTTCCAGGACACGGCGCAGCAATTTGAACTCCATCCATCACCTCCCGCGAGCTCCTGGCTCATGTTTCTGGTCTGCGTGTCCTTCACGGCGCACCGCAATGTCCACGTAAGCTCGATCACCTCCAGCTTGGCTGGCTGAGCGGCCGCTTCCCTGAAACGCGCTTGCATCGCGCGAGACACTTCAGTCGCACGGTACCTTCTCCCTCCCGATCTGAGATCTCGCGTCTCAGCGCATCCTCGAGCGCCTGTTTCTTGGGCACTCCGCCTCGCGGGCTGACACGCTTATCCGGACGCTCCCTGATCCGTTCTGCGTTGCGCTGTTCGTCTGCGGGTTTCTCCATCCCTCGTTGCGTTGGCGCTGATCGGCCCTTGTAGCGCGCCCGGTGCTCTCCGGCGTCAAGGCACCGCCGCGCTCGCCCTTCGGGCGGCCTTGACCCCTGCACCTGGGGCGCGCTTGGGGCCTTCGCGTTCAACAACGCAACGAAAGGAGAAAGCCCATGAAGACTTCCGAACGCAACACAGAGCGGCGCGACATCCACGCCGACATCACGAACAGCATCATCGCCGCAATCGAGGCCGGACCCAACAGCTTCGAGCTTCCCTGGCATCGCTCCGCCCGCGCCTTCGCGCGTCCCCGGAATGCTGCCACGAAGCAGCGCTACAACGGCGTCAACATCGTCGCGCTCTGGGCCTCGGCAGAGCTCCACGGCTTTACGAGTCCCGTCTGGGCCACGTACCGCCAGTGGCTGAGCGTCGGCGCGCAGGTTCGCCGCGGCGAGCGCGCTTCTCCCGTCGTCTTCTACAAGCGCACCGACATCGAAGCCCCGAATGACCAGGGCGAGCCCACCACCGAGACCCGCCTCTTCGCACGCAGCTCGCGCGTGTTCAACGCCGACCAGGTGGATGGCTTCGCACCTGAAGATCCCGCTCCGGTTCAGCTCGATCAGACGGAGCGGCTCGACAAGGCTGAAGCGTTCGTCTCCGCTTCCAAGGCCGACGTCCGGCACGGCGGAGACCGAGCCTACTACTCACCTGCCGGCGACTTCATCGGCATCCCGTGCCGCGAGCGCTTCACCGGCACCGCCACCAGCACGGCCTCAGAAGCGTACTACGCGACCCTTCTCCACGAGCTCACGCACTGGACCGGTCATCGCTCGCGCTGCGATCGCGATCTCAGCGGACACTTCGGCACCGACGCCTACGCGATGGAGGAGCTCGTCGCTGATCTCGGCGCAGCCTTCCTCTGCAGCGATCTCAGCATCACCTCGGCACCCCGCGCCGATCACGCTTCGTACCTGGCCTCCTGGCTGAAGGTCCTGAAGGACGACGCCAGGGCGATCTTCACCGCCGCCAGCAAGGCATCTGAGGCCACGGAGTTCCTCGGCCGGCTGGCTCAGGGGGCCTGAGCCCCAGCTCGAGCTGCGGCTCTCAGCTGCGCCTGTGGACTCGGGTCCTGAGCTCCCCGGGTTCTCAGGAAGCCCTGATATTTCACTGCCTTGGGCCTCTTCTGGCCCGTTGCTGAGCGACTGTGTTCGCCTTGCTGTGTCAACGATCGATGATATACCAGAAAGTAAACGATCGTAGATATTTCTTCTTGTCAACGATCGCTGACATCTGTAGAATGTCTACGAGCGGTGACAAATCGTCCCCGAGAAAGAGAGACCCAAATGCTGATCAGAACACCGAGAGACCTCGGCGCTGTGATCCGGGACCGCCGGCGCAGCCGCGGCCTGGATCAGCAGGAGCTCGCCCAGAAGATCGGCGTGAGCCGCCAGTGGGTCCTCGCGGTTGAGAAAGGAAAGCCCCGGGCGGAGGTCGGCCTGATCCTGCGCGCACTCGACGCGTTGGGCGTCGCCCTGTCAATCACGGACGTCTCCGCAGCGACACGTCCGACCTCCTCCGGCATCGACATCGACAAGATCGTTGACGAGGCGAAGGAGCCGAAGACATGAGCTCCGAACTCCTAGCGCTCCTCAACGGTCGCGAGATCGGTCGCGTACACCGCGACAAGCAGGGCCGCCTGTCCTTCGTCTACGCCCCGGCCTGGCGCCAGGATCCTGACGCGTATCCCTTGTCGCTCTCGATGCCTCTCGCGGCAGCCGAGCACGGCCGCGCTGCGATCGAAGCTTTTCTCTGGGGCCTGTTGCCGGACAACGAGGCCATTCTCGAAGGTTGGGCGCGGAGATTCCACGTCTCCGCACGTAACCCCCTCGCCCTGCTATCCGAGGTCGGCGAGGACTGCCCTGGTGCGGTCCAGTTCGTACGTCCCGAGCGTCTCGACGTATGCCTTACAGCAGAGCCTGAGCCGATCGAATGGCTCGACGAACACGCTGTGGCCGAACGTCTCAGGGCACTGCGGGCGGATCCCTCCGCCTGGCGTCTGCCCAGTGACACTGGCCAGTTCAGCCTCGCCGGCGCACAGCCGAAGACCGCCCTTCTCTTGGACGATGGACGTTGGGGCGTCCCGTCAGGACGCACGCCGACGACTCATATTCTGAAGCCACCGGGCGAACTCGCTGGCCAGGCTGAGAACGAGCACTTCTGCCTCGTGCTGGCACGGCAGCTTGGTCTTCCGACCACGAGCTCCACCATTAGGCGTTTCGAAGATCAGATCGCGATCGTGGTCGAACGCTACGACCGTCAACGCACGAAGGACGGCATCCTGCGTGTCCATCAGGAAGATCTCTGTCAGGCGATGGGTGTGTCGCCCACTCGAAAATACGAGAACGAGGGCGGCCCCGGTGTAACACCCATCATCGCGTTCCTGCGCGACTCCTCCACTGAGCGGGAGCAGGACGTTTCAACCTTCGTCGACGCACTCATCTTCAACTGGCTTGTTGCCGGCACGGATGCGCACGCGAAGAACTTCTCGCTGCTGATCGCAACCGGCCGTGTCCGTCTCGCGCCGCTTTACGACCTCGCCAGCATCCTGCCGTACGATCTGGACTTCCAGAAGATCAAGCTCGCCATGAAGATCGGCTCCGACTACAAGCTCCGGGACATCGGCCAACGAGAATGGCGTCAGCTTGCCGAGAAGAACCGGCTTGACCCGGATCAGCTGCTCGACAGGATCCGGGAATTCGCCGCACGCATTCCCGATGAAGCCGCAGTTGTTCGCGATCGAATGCGCGACGAAGGACTCCACCACGGCGTAATCGATCGCCTCTGTGATCGGCTTTCCAAGCGCGCTGCCGAATCCAAGCAGATCATGGAGTTACGGCCATGATCGCTAGAGGCTGAACTAACGATGGACCTCGAGACCTACGAAAAATCCGTACGCCTTGCCTATGCCGCCCTCGCCGACGTCGTTGCGGACATCCTTGCGGCGGCGATCCGCCAACACGGAGACCTTCGGCTCCAACACATTCAGCGACGAGCGAAGGCCCCTGCCTCCTTAAGAAGAAAGCTCGAGAAGCAAGGCGCGCTTGATAGCCCCGAAATAGAAGCTGCTGCAAAAGATCTCGCCGGCGTCCGCGTGATCCTCTACACCAACGCGGATGTGACCCGCCTCCTTTCCTCGTCGATCATCCGCGACAACTTCGACGTGGATTGGAATCGCACCAAGTTTCACCATCCGCCGCAAGACCCCGAGGACGCCGCAGAGCTCTTCATCTCTAACAACTACGTCGTCACGCTCAAGGACGAACGGACCCAGCTTCCCGAATACGCGCGCTTCGCCGGTATGTCGTGCGAGGTCCAGGTGCAGACGACTCTGAACCACGCCTGGTCTGAGATGGCGCACGACACGATCTATAAGAAGCCGGAGCTCTCAGGCTTTGGTGGGGACCTGATGCGTCAAATTGAGAACCGCATGAAATCCATCATGCAAAAATATCTCCTCCCGGCGGGTCACGAATTTCAGAAGGTCCTGATCGACGCCGAGCGCCTCGCAAGCGGGAAGGAGTTCTTCGACCGCGGTGCCTTGACCGCGCTCAACGACTGCGCGGACAACAACGAAAGGCATGACGTCCTCGAACGGTTCGTCACTTACGTACTACCGCACTACGATGACTACACGTCTCTCACCCCCGAGATCCTGAGCAGTGTCGCTCAGGCCGTCAGAGAGGCCCGGCAGACACAGCAAAGACCGATCGAGACACCCTTCAGCTCCCTGCCGGGCCGGAAGCCCTATCAGATCGCGATCCTCGCACAGCGCGTGGTCGACTATCTCCGCTACGCGGACATCCGGCTCACCCTCCAGGTCCTCAGCGACCTGTACCAGGGCGCCGTCGACCCGGATGAGAGGACGCTCTGGCTCAAGTCAATCGAGGCGCTCGCGCAGCACGACCTGAAGGTGTGGGAACGCGTGGGCCCGCGCGTTCAGACCCTGGTCGTGGAGCACCTGAGCAGCCTCGCGGCCGATCAGCTGCTGGCACTGCGTCTCCTCGTTCTTGTGGCGCTGAAGCACGTCCTACAATCAGACGTGTCCGGTAGCACGCTCACCGACTACAGAACGATCGCCCTGCACCACGGCGCCGTCGTCACGAGCCACGAGCTTCGCACAACTCGCGCTGCTGCCATCGATCTTCTGATGAACCTCTTCGGCTCATCCGCGAACGATTCCGAGAGGCGCGACATTATTCCTGCCCTTCAGACCGCCTGCTCGACGCCCGGGTTCGGCCAACCCTCAGCCACTCTTCTCGCCGATATCCTCTTAGACGCGCGCCGCATCGTTGAGTTCTACGCGACGCTACATGAGATCTCCTTCGAGCTGCGCCAAGAGATCGAACACGATCTCTACTGGATGCACCGCCGCAATCGCAGCGGTGAACCTGACGAGGACGCGCTCGTCTCCGATCGCAGAACTGAGCTCCTGCGGGCAATCGTCGACTTCCGCGACAGGGTAAACGCAAACCGCGAGTTCGTGATCTACAAGACGCTAGTGGGGTTCGAGTCCGTGTTTCCGCCCGCTTGGGATGATCCCGAGTTCTACCATGCGGACGATACCTACCGAAATGCCGCAATCGAAAAATTGGTTGCCGAGGTCACTCCGGAGACCGCCGATCCTTGGCTAAACCGTATCCGGCGCTGCGCCGCAACCGAGTCGAATGACCTGGCCACGTTTCCCCCGTTCGGCCGCTTCCTGTCAGCGCTCGGCCAATCGAAGCCAGAGCTGATGGCGGCTTTCATCGAGCAGGCGGATGAGCGTCTCGCGCGGTTCCTGACCTCGATGCTCTCAGGTCTCGTAGGCACTACCGCCTGGCCCAGCGCGGAGGCGACCGTTACCCAGTGGATTCGTGAGCGGCGCCATCTGAGCCACGTCGCGTGGAGCTTCCGGTCGGTAGGCGCTCTGCCTTCGTCCTTGCTATCCGAAATCCTTGAGGCTGCGATCGAAACCCACAACGATGAAGCAGTCGTGAATCTCGTCGCAGCAGCAGCCGCTCGGTACGACACTGGACAAGAGGGGATCCTGAAACAGATCGCGCTCTCCGGCATCCGATATCTCGGCGCGGAGGAAGACTTGCGATGGGTGAACGCCCTTATCCTCGCACAACGGCCAGAGCGAAGCGCGTTCCTGCTTGCGCTCGACGAAGCCGAAGCAAGCGAACTTCTCGATCAGCTCGTCAGCTACCCGCGCATCGAATACCAGTCAGAGGATCTGATCACGGCTCTTGCCGCGAGATGGTCCGTCGCGGTGATCGAGTTCTTCGGGAAGAGGCTCAGGCGCGAACACGTCGCGCGACGACAGGGTTACGACGCTATCCCCTATCAGTTCCACAGGCTCAATGCGGTTCTTGCTCCCAACGTCGATGAGATCGTCGCGACGGCATGCGCCTGGTTTGACGAGGACCGGAGCTTCTTCGAATACCGCGGCGCCAAGCTGATCACCGGCGTCTTCCCAGCCTTCTCGGATCAACTCGAGGCCCTGCTTCTGCAGCGTATCTCAACTGGGAGCCGCGACGAAATCGCTTTCGTGCTTGGCATCCTGCGCGCCTACAACGGCCAACCGTTTCTCCACCGGCTCTGCAAGGAGATCGTCGCGGTCTTGTCGGAGAATGATGAGCTGCTCGATCTCGTCGCCATCGTTCTCGATGCCACTGGCGTTACGACTGGAGAGTTCGGGCGAGTCACAGCTCTTCAGGAAAAGAGTAGCCAGATCGAGCCCTGGCTCGAGGACCCTCGAGAGCGCGTTCGTGAATTCGCGAGACGACACCGCCACGGCCTCCATCAGCAAATTGCTGCTGCAAGGCGGAGAAGCGAAGAGGACCTAGCCCTTCGCAAGCTCGAATACGGCGCGTCGGCGGAGGATGACAATCCTGCAGCCCCGGAGTAGCTCTCGTTTGGTCCGCCAACGGTCGGATTCGCGGATCGTGTGTAATGGCGCCGGCGATCGCGAGAACCGCAAACAAGAAGATGCTGAACAGCCCATTTCTCAGCAATGTGATACTCGCCGAGAAGCGATTTGCTTTGGCTGTTGCCAGGAAACGGTTTAGTTCAAGACAGTCGAGCAGCGCCTTGCGCCAGGTCACGTCATCGTCGGGTGCTGCCGCAGCGTCGCCCGAGGGACTGGTCGCGCGCGCCTCTGGTCTGTCCTCGAGGTTGGGTGTGTGCAGCGGGCTCGCAGCGTAGGCAGACAAGGCTTGCCAGCCGCTTTCGAGGAAATAGCCGAGGCCGAGGGCGAGAACCGCAGCTGCGACGTAGGTCACGACGCCACCGCCGTCGAAAATCCCGTTCCTGCTGAACATCCCGATGCCCGCGCCTGCGACGCTCACGGCGATCGTGATGCCGACGACTGTCCCGCGGGCCTTGTCCTCTATTCGTGCGATCCGGCTGCGCTCCGCCTCAAGCTCGGCCTCCAGCTTCGCCGCGGGTACACGCAGACGGGGATCATCCTCGGGAACCGTCAGGTTCTGTCTCGCCTGCCGCCTCGACTCGACGAGTCGCTGCTTGGAGTACAGCTCAGGTAGAGAGCCAGTGATCTGGTTCACCAGCCACCAGACTCGTCTTTCGTAGTTCGGCACCGTCGTCAGGATCCACCGACCAGGAGATCGGCTACCGCCTGATCGATCGCCAGTCCCGTCGCATCAACCAACCAGGCCCATTCGCCCGTAGGATTGATCTCAAGGAAGTAGTAGCGGCCATCTTGCAAGGCGAGATCAATCGCTCCGAACTGCAGCCCGAATGACTTCACCAATTCGACGCACCGATCCTCAACCTCACTTGGGAGCGTGACAGGCCGGTAGTCCGCTTCCCTACTCACGGAACGCCAGTCACCAGCAATTTGGTAGCCGTTACGCGTGATCTCGACAGCGAAAACGACGTCACCCACAACCGTCACGCGAAGATCGGTCTTTCTCAGTAGTGCTTCCTGGAGGATCACCGGCGCGGCCTGAAGTTCATGTTCCGCGAGAGCCTCCGCTCCCACGACCTGTGTGAAACCGAACGCTTCCCATTCCCCCTCCCGAATGAGGACGGTATCAAGGCCCTTTGCGACGATCTGGCTTTCGCCGACGGCGACAGTGGGAATAGCTGCCGCAACATTCGCCACACGCGTACGCGGCACAGCGAAGCCAAGAAGGGATGCCCGCTTGAGCTGCAGTGCCTTGTGTTCGGCCAGGTATGTCTCTCTGGGGTGATTCACCCAGAGGGCGGATTCCACGACTACCAGATTCCTCAGAAACGTCGCCCAGTGCGTCCTGAGAAGCTCGGCTTGCGGATCCGACGCGGAGTCCGCGTAACACCGCAGAAATGTCGGACGGCGAAAGAGAACGGACCGAAGGGTTCCTTCGGAGACCCTGAACTCAACACCACCGAGGCCTACCCTCAGCGTCGCTGTCGTGGGTTCGAGATTGAAACTAGCACCCGGAAGATCCTCCGAGTTCAGCCGAATGTACGGAACGCCCTTGCGTCGCAGCGCCGCGATGACGAAATCACACGTGAGGTCGTACCGACTCCCTAGGATGAGGACTTCCGGATTGCAGACCACGGCTTGCTACTCGCCCTTCTGATCCTCTCCGGTCTCGATGTCGTTCTTCTTGGTCGTAGGCAGGGATCGCTCAGAAGTCTCGACCAGAAGCGTACTCGTGCCCTCGAAGAGCCACGCACCGACCACGGGATCATAGATGCAGCCACGGGGCGCCAGCGGAGCCTCCCGCCGGCGAACTGACCTGGCGGTCCTAAGAAGAAAGTGATCGGCATTGCTCACGGTCAGCCCTCCGCGCTGATTTCGACCAGACTCTATCAGACCCGCAACCGCGGGTGACGGACGGATCTGGTTCCGCCTCGGTTCGGCTTCCGCATCGCGCTGTTCGTCTTCGGGTTTCTCCGTCCTTCGTTGCGTTGCCGCTGATCGGCCCTTGTAGCGCGCCCGGTGCGCTTCGGCGTCAAGGCACCGCTGCGCTCGCCCTTCGGGCGGCCTTGACCCCTGCACCTGGAGCGCGCTTGGGGCCCTTCGCGTTCAGCAACGCAACGAAAGGAGAAACCCTATGAACTCATATCAGCAATTCGCGAAGCAACTAGTGGAGCTTCTCGGCGACAGCCAGGCGGTGCGGATTACCGTGCCCGGTTGCATGCCGTTGGCCGTCGAAGACATCGGCCCGAGCGACGAGGGCAGACGTCAGATCTCGCTCACGCATTACGGCGAGCAGAACGGCGACCTGATGCGCGACCCCGAGATCGTCTTCGAGCTTCACGTCGCCGGCGACGCCGTCTACGCCGAGCCGGTGTACTTCCGCAACGACTATGTCGGTGTCGAGAATTTCGTCTACACGACGCGCGAGGAGCATCCCGGCGTCACCGTCAAGCTCGTGAGCCCCCGCCTCAAAAGCGAGCTCAGGGGCTTCGCCCTCATCTGGCTCCGCAATCTCCGCGACCAGGGCTTCTTCAGTCCTGACGCTTCGCGGGAGATGCTGTCATGACAGCCCTCTCACAACATCACTGCACCAACTTCCAGACGCTGGCCCGGGCCTTCGCGGGTGGCAACGTCGCGCTCGTCGACTGCACGGACAAGGCAACCGGCGCGCAGGTGCCAACGATCTGCGCTGTTGATTTCGACGGCAAGACCTATACGCTCAAGCCCTTCGCGAAGCTCTTCACCGCCAACCCGTACGAGGAGCTTCGCCCACCCGGCGACGAGCCCGACCCATGAGTGGGCCAGCCGACATGTTCAAGCCGCGACCGCTCGCGCCTTCACCTTCTCAAGAACAGCGATCAGCTCGTCGACCTGCGCTGAGCTGAAAAGTCCGTCCGGTCCCTGCGGCGTCACGTCAGTGAACGGGGATTCGTAAAGCAGCGCCGGCTCCATGACTCCATGTTGCGTCAGGTGATCCACGATCAGATTCACGAACTCGATCTGATTAGCACTGAGCGTCTTGCCGGCGAGAAATTCTCCCAGGGCTTCCTTCGCTGCGCCCCGATCCATCCCGATCAGCGAGCGAACGAACAACCCGAGACCCTGTGCCTGGGTCTTCGCGCGATCGATCTCCTCGACGGCTCCGACACCATTCTCGACGAGCATCCGCTCGAGCTCGGCGAGGTCCGCTGCAGTGAGGGCCTTGTTCATGCGCAGCTTGTGCACCGTAACGTGATCTTGGTGCGCACGCAGGAATGCCTGCGCCTTCGCCCGAAACTTCGCGTAGTCCGTGCCGCCGCCGAGTCCACGTAATTCGAAGGTCTCCTCGGCGCCCAACAGATCTTCAAAATCGCTGTAGATCGGCTTGCGCTTCTGCTTCTCGATCAGCTTCACCAGGTCCCGCAGCCGCCGCCGAACTGTCTCCAGCATCGGCGCCGTCACGTCCTGCCACCACTCGTCGGTCTGGACCTCTTGGATCAAAGCCATCTGATCGCGCACCATCGGAATCGCCGACTTCTCCTCAAGAAGTCCTGCGATTTCCCTGATCTGATCCCGCAGCCGCTCGAAGCCAGGCTCTGACCGAAGCAGCGCAAGCTGCGTCCTTAGCAGCAGCAGATCGAAACGCTTCGCCTCCTCGCCTTCTGCCTCAAGCTCTGACGGCAACCCGGCAACTTCGCGCGACAGCTCTGCCAAGGATTCTGCGGGGAGTGTCTCCCATGCCTCCGGCTTGGCGTATTTTTCGACGACGCGTCGCCGCGGCCGCACGACGAAGTTGTCGAGCTTCATCGCGCTCACTTCCTTGTGCAGCTGTTCGGTGGTCGCATGGCGAACGCCGGCTTCAGTCACCGGCTCTCCGCCTTCGGTTCCTCGCGGCTCTCCCGCGGCGCCTTTCGCCAGCCTTTGATCTAACTCACCAACGAGCTCCAACCGTGCCTTGAACAGCTTCTTCCCGAGCGATTCCGCCAGAGCCCCTTCGGTAGTCGCGACGTCCTGGCTGAAGTATTCGAGGTTCTGACAGTAATCGAACAGGTAGAAGCAGGCCTTGTGCGCACCTGGTCCGAACAGATCCGGACACAAGCGCGTGCCTCTCCCCACCATCTGCCAGAACTTCGTCTTCGAATGCACTGGCTTGAAGAAGACGAGATTCACGACCTCGGGAATGTCGATCCCCGTGTCCAGCATGTCCACTGAGATCGCGATGTGCGGAGCCTTCTCCTTGTTCGAGAAGCTGTCGATCAAGTTCTGCGCGTATTCCGTCTTGAAGGTAATGACGCGGGCGAACTCTCCCCGGTAGTGCGGATAGTTCACGTTGAAGCGATCGGCGATGAAGTCCGCATGGGCCTGGTTCTTCGCGAAGATGATCGTCTTGCCCAGGCGGTCGCCCCCCGCCACGCTCATCCCACGTGTCATCAGGTGCTCAAGCACCTTATCCACCGTATCCTTGTTGAACAGCCACTTGTTGATGGCAGCTGCCTCAACTCGGTCCGGAACGCCGCCCTCCTCGTCCCACTCGAACGCATCCCACTGATCCTTCTCTTCTTCGGAGAGCTCCTCGTATTTTATCCCCTCGCGCTGAAACTTGAGCGGTACAGAGACGGCTTCCGGAGGCACGAGAAACGCATCTCGAACCGCTTCCTCAAGTGAATAGGCATCGGTCGGTACGCCGTTCTCCAGGTCGAATAGCCCGTAAGTATTCCGATCCACTTCATCCTTGGGCGTCGCTGTCAGCCCAACCAGTAACGAGTCGAAGTAGTCGAAGATCGACCGATACTTTTGGAAGACGGAGCGGTGAGCTTCGTCGATGATGATCAGATCGAAATGACCCACCCCGAAGCGCCGTTGTCCATCCCGCGCCTCGTCGATCAACCCCATCATCGTCGGATATGTGGAGACGAAGACACGGCCATCTGCGTCCCGCTCGGTGACGAGGTTCACCGGGGATGAATCAGGCAGGTGGCGCTTGAACGCATTCACCGCCTGGTTGACGAGCGCGACGCGATCCGCGAGGAACAGTACACGCTTCACCCAGTTGCAACGCATCAGCAGATCGCAGAGCGCGATGACCGTCCGCGTCTTCCCCGCGCCTGTCGCCATCACGAGCAGCGCCTTCCGGTCGTGGTCGCGCTCGAAGGCCTCTCCGATCCTGCGGATGCCGCGGGTCTGATAAAAGCGTTCGACGATCTCCGCGTTGATCTCCGCTGTCGCCAGCGGCTTGCGGGCTCCTCGCCGCTGGATCATGAGCTCCAGCTCAGCCTTTTTGTAGAACCCCTGGACCTGCCGCGGCGGATACCGTGTGTCGTCCCACAGCCAGTGTTCGTAGCCGTTTGAATAGAAGATCACTGGGCGCTGCCCGAACTGCCGTTCGAGACAGTCCGCGTAGAGCTTCGCTTGCTGCTGCCCCACACGCGGATCGCGCCGCGTGCGCTTGGCCTCGACGAGCCCCAGGGGCTTGCCGTCATCTCCCCAGAGCACGTAATCGACAAAGCCTTTGCCCTCGCGATTGGGCATTCCGCTGACTTCCCACTCGCGATCGCGCGGCTGATCCAGCGGCCAGCCTGCCTCCTTCAACAGCAGGTCGATGAAGTAGTCGCGGGTCTCGGTCTCGGAGTAGTTGTGTGTGTCGGGCTGGGCCGCAGCCGCCCTCTTCGCCTCAGCGACCTCCTCGCGTAGGCGCTTCAGCTCCTCATCGAGAGCCGACTTGTCAGCCAGGAGAGTCGCGAGCTTTTCATCTCGCTCGCGCAGCCCCGTCTCAAGCGCCTGAAGCTGCGCCACCGTCTGCTTCGGTAACGCCCCAGCCTTCGGCAGCGCCGCCGGATTGAATGCCAGCCCTGGGGACGGACGCCCGGCGCGACCGTAGGTTCGCACCAGCCAGTATCCGACGTGGAAGAGCTCGCGTACGGCAGCGATGGCATCGTCGACGGGAATCGCGCGATGACTGTGCACCGCCCGGTTGCCGAGCGTCACGATCACCCGGGCCTTGCTGAATACTGCCTCACCAGCCGTCTGCTTGAAGCTCGGTTCGTGGATCAGCGCCGAGAGATTTTCCTGGTACGGCAGTCTCAACGCGCCGTCATGCTTGTAGGCCCAGAACACGGCCAGCTCGAGCGCGCGCCGCGCGTAGAAACACGCCGTGCGAGGATCCGCGTGGACCGCTGCTTCCGCTTTGCTCGCGGCCTCGAATACGGGAGCCCATTCGCGTTGAAGGAAGGTGAACTGGCTCACGCCCTCACCTCCCCCCAGGCCTTCGGCACCTCAGGCCAGTCCAACGCAGCGACCTCGGCCGGTGGCACCATTCCATGCGCGACGAAGGCTGCCTCGAGCCGATCGGTGAGCCAGGCCGCGGCCTGATCTGTCAGCTCGACTGCTGCCTGCTGCCGGTATGCTGTCCGCGGGTTCGTGTTGCCTTCACCCCGCGCCGCGTTCCGGGCGGTCGGCACGAACGACTGCGACCCCCACGTCTCCATCAACTCGTTGAGCGAGACGCCGTTACGCATCGTCCCGCTCACGAACTCCGCATGATGGACCCGGATGTATCGCGGCCAGGTCTGCTTCCACGACCGTAGAGCAATGTCCTCAGGGGTCGCATCATCACGTCGCCGAACGTGCCGCATTCCGATTGATCGCCCGAAAATCCGGATATCGTCCGGACCTTCTGTCAACCGCCCGACGAAAATCAGAGCGCCGTCCTCTACACCGGTCGGTCGCTTGCTAGCGGGATATGCGACTGCCCAATGGCAGCCCGCACGCTGGACCTCGGCGAACGTCGGGAAATCAAGCGGTGCTCTATTCTGTCCTTCGCCCAAGAACTTCACGAAGAACTGCGGCGCCTCTGCGACCCACGTAAGCGGAGACGGCGCCTCGGACTCAGCGCCGGCATCGACACCCTCATCACCAAGGCCAGCACCGAGATCCGGCCTGCCACCGGTAGCGAGGTACTCCGCGACGCGCGTCTCCCATTCCGCCAGTCGCTCACGAGTCAGATCGCTCCCCGCTCGCTTCCATCGCTTCTCGAAATACTCCCGACACTCTTCGACGGTTGTTGCGTCAGTCGTCACGCAGCCGAGCTCGTGGTTTCGCTGCAACGCGGCGTCAGTCAGGTTCGCGGATGTGACGATTGCTTGACTTGCACCGAACAAATAGAGCTTCGCGTGCAGGTTCCGCACGCCGCGCACTTGGGCGCCGTGATCGAGGAGCAGCCGGAGCGCCGCAAGATCGCTAACGCCAGCAGCGAAGCCCGCGAGGTCGAACCGCGTGATCACTTGCAAGGCGGCAGGGCGGCTTGCCTTCAGCAGGCGATCGAGAGCTCGGCGCTTGATGAACGGACACACAACCCGCAGAAAACTGGAATCGGCTGCCGCTCCAGCACCTAGCTCGCGCTCCCAGCCGGAATCTACGAGGCGAAAGCTCATGGGCCGGCTCCAGTTCGACCGGTACCTTCCGCCTCAGCCAGCTGCGGAAACGCAGTCCCGAAGGCTGCACGCACTTCCGCGAAGCGTGCCGCATCCAACAGCTTCCGGCACGCTACTCGGTTCATCACCCGACAGCCCGACTCGGCTAACAGCTCGGCGAGGGCCCTCTCCATGGCGGCCAACCGGTCGCGTCGCTCGTCGTGCTCGTAGCGCGTCTCAGCCGATGACTCTTCTTCGAGCGGTCCGAGCGCTATCAGCCGAAAGCCGCAGCGCTCTGGTTGAGCGCCGTGCTCCACGAGGTGACGCCGAAGCATGTTACTGGCCGGCGAGAACCCCAGATGCTGGCCCATGCGGTTGAAGGGCGACTGCGCGTTCGTCGAAGAACTGTCGCCTGTGCGGCCAACGTAGAAGAGAGTTTCCCTATCGGGCGGGGTGATCTCCCAGACGTATAACCAGAAGCGTCGTCGCAGGATGCTGCCGCTGAAGGCTACCGAGTGGATGGCGGAAGCGGTCCGCACGTCTAGAGTTCTCCACGGAAGGCGAGATGCTGCAGTGACGCGAAGAGGGCGTCGTGCTCAGCGAGCATCGCGTCGAAGCTCACCTTCAAACGCTCAACGGCGGCGATGTATCCAGAGAAACGCCGCTGTAACTCGAGGGGAGGACAGGGAATCTCCGCCTTGCCCAACGATCCGACGTTAAGATGTTTTTGGATCTGTCCACGCTGCTCCGAAAGAACGAGATCACGACCACCTGCAGAGTTGAAGAAGACGCACAGGAATGTTGAGTCGACCAAATCCATTGAAGGAGTGGCTATTAGTATATCTATCGCATTAATGCCGTCTAGTTCGGCGGGAACCACCGCCGCGGTACCCGGCTGCCCAGAACGGACCAACACGACGTCACCGGCTCGAAGCTTTGTCTTTGACAGCTTTCCGTCGTTATCGTTCCTTGAAAAATAAACTAAATCATCGAGCGAGATCTTACCGGGCTTGATGTTCAATGAACGGAGCGCAGGTATTCCCGCTGATACATAGTAGGATGCTGGCCTTACGACTATTCCGACGGTGATCCGCTCGCACAGTTTTCGGAACTCGCTTTCTCGCCAACCCTTCGGATTCTCAATCGGGTCGCCAAACATGTCCAGAAAGATCGATTGCGTGAGGGTGTCAAGTTGGGCGAACGCGTTGCGGCGCTTTGCTCTCAGTGTGTCCGTCTTATCCAGGATCCCCGCAATCCGCCGTTGCTCCGCGATGCCTGGAAGGTCGATCCTCAACTCTCCTATGTCCTCGCGGCTTACTTGCTTGAATGTTGCACCCCGCGCCTTTGTGGCCAGCACTGGTGCGACATGACTCAGCCAGTGCCAGAGGTATCGGCTATCAAGACCAGCCTTTGCTCGAAGACCAGCCACGCCTCGTCCTAGGCAGTATTCTCCATCCGAGATCACTTTCTCGCCGATGGTTGCTCGAATCCCGAGGATGATGTCGCCTGACGTGCAAACCTTTCCGGGCGCTGTCGTAAACTTCTGAGGTACGGGATGCCGCTCACCGAAGTCGCTAGCCCCAGCGATTAGCGGCAAACCCTCCCCAACGGTGTTGTACGAATCACCATCCGGCGCCTGGCCCATCGTGATTTCGCACACTGCATCAAGGCGCCGCTCACCCATCATCCCAGCATCCGTACCAGTTCTTTTATCCCCTGTTGGATCTCACCCTCTAGTTTCGCGAGGTCGGCTAGGATCTCCGTGGGCGCACGATGATCGGCCTCCTCATGCACCAACTCCCTGTAACGGTTTCGCGACAGGTCGTACCCCTCCGCCGCAATCTCAGCCTTTGCAACGCAGAAACTCTGGGCGGTCCGGGGGCGCTCGCACTCGCTGCTGCTGCGCTTATTCCACCGCATCAGCACGTCGGGAAGGTTGTTGTTCTCGTGGTCGTCGTCGCTAAGCGGCGTGCTTGGCACCGGCCCCAGCTTGTCCTCGGTTAAGAGCGGAGTCCGCTTGTCGTCGAGGCTCCAGCCGTCGGCGTCCACGTCGTAGAACCATACGTGCTCGGTGCCGCCGGAATTGGTCTTCGTGAAGACCAGGATCGCTGTGGACACCCCTGCATACGGTCTGAAAGCTCCGCTCGGCAGAGAGACAACTCCCTCAAGCTTCTGATCTTCTACGAGAATGCGCCGCAGTTCCTTGTGAGCCTTGCTGGAGCCGAACAGGACGCCGTCCGGTACGATCACCCCGGCCCGCCCGCCCGGTTTGAGCAGGCGCAGGAACAGCGCGAGAAACAGCAGCTCCGTCTTTTTCGTCTTCACGATCTGTTGGAGATCTCGCGCTGTATTCTCGTAGTCGAGGCTGCCGGCGAAGGGCGGGTTAGCGAGGACCAGTGTGTACTTCTCTTCCTCGCCGGCATGATCCTGCGCAAGCGAGTCGCGGTAGCGGATGTCTGGACTCTCTACGCCGTGCAACAGCATGTTCATGCTGCCGATGCGCAACATCGTGTTGTCGAAGTCGAAGCCGTGGAACATCCCGTGGTGAAAGTGCGCACGCAGCTTCTCGTCATGCAGCAGGTCTCGATGACGGTCCCGTAGGTACTCGCCCGCCACCATGAGAAATCCAGCGGTGCCGCAGGCCGGGTCGCAGATGACATCGTTTGGCTGCGGCGCCGTCAGCTCGACCATCAACCGGATGATGTGGCGCGGCGTGCGAAACTGACCGTTCTGTCCCGCCGCAGCGATCTTTCCGAGCATGTACTCATAGAGATCGCCCTTCGTGTCTCGATCCTCCATCGGTACCGCATCAATCATGTCCACGACCTTGGCCAGCAGCGCCGGTGTCGGGATCGTAAAGCGCGCGTCCTTCATGTGATGCGCGTAGGTGGAGTTATCGCCCCCGAGTGTCCGGAGGAACGGGAAGGCATGCTCACCAACGACAGTGAACATCTCGGCAGGCGCCATGTTCTTGAACCGGGACCAGCGCACTTCTTCGTACGCCCGGCCCCTTGGATCTGTTCCCTCCGGGAAGATGCGTCGCGCGATCGGCTTCTTGAGCCGCGCCGCCTTGTTCTCTTCCAAAGTGTGTAGGTCATCGAGGCGACGTAGGAACAGTAGGTACGTGATCTGCTCGATCACCTCGAGCGGGTTCGAGATGCCGCCGGACCAGAAGGCGTCCCAGATACGGTCGATCTGGTTCTTGATCTCTCCGGTGATCATCTCAACTCCGTTTCTATTACTTGTCTCGGTTGCCAGGCCGGCTGGGTTGTCATCGACCTCTCTCCATATGACACTATAATGTGTTAGATGTCCACCGTCGCAGCCCTATCGTCGCCTCGACCTATGAAAGGTCGGCGGATCCCATTCGCTGGAGACGTCGTCCTCGTCGTCATCCTCGTCCGGCCAATCCTCAGCGAACAGAAGCGTCAGCGTTCTTCCGTAGCTGCCGAGCCCCACGACATCTTCAGACAGCTCCCGATCCGGCCCCCCACCGAACCATTCCGGAATGCTCGAAGAGGCGTCTCGACGCTCCGAGCGCGCAACACGAGCCGGATCCGCGTTGAAGATGGCCGTGGCTGTGCCGCGTGGCACAGGCTCGCCCTTTCGGAGCCACGAGATACCGGGGATCTGCTTGAACCGTTCGGACGCGAACCAGTAGTCGACCCGTTGCCCGGAGCTCATGACCACGGCGACGGGCCCGTCAGAGAGCTGCGCGTATCGGATCGCTGTAGCTGTTAACGAGGTTCGGCACTTCCGATGGAGAGCTTCGATCGCCCGAAAGCCGGACCCCGCCTTCGCCATCGCCGCCATGAAGAGAGAGCGCGGCATCAGCAAACCTGCCGCGAAGTGGTCCGCCTCCACCTCGAACCGGTCACCGGAGATGAAGCCGGCCCGCGAGTAGTGGATCTGCGTGTCGCCACCAACCAGCTGGTCGCAGTGCCCGTCCAGCACGTAGTGCCCGAGCTCGTGCGCGATGCTGAACCGCTGAAATCCCTCGTTGTCGATATGCGTTGCGTAGGCGATCACGAACTCGTCGCGCGGACTTCCCGGGATCCGGATCAGCATCCCCGAGACGCCCTCGCCCTCCGCGGGTTTGGCTACGACCTCGATCCCCCGTGCTCTCGCAAGCGCTTCGGGATCGACCGGGAGCGTCGTGATCCCAGCCTCCTCAACCAGGCGCTCGCCCCGCCGGGTAGCGAGCTCGGCCATCCGCCCCCCCGCAGCCACTACGACTCCTTCCGTTTCATCCGGGTCTTTAGGATGTCGCGGATGAACTCCTGATCAGCCGCCGAGGCTTTCGCGAGATCTCGGAAGAGCGCCGTAGCCTCCTCTCCTGCAGCCTGTGGTTCGCGCTCACGCCCGAGCAGGTAGTCCGCGCTGACCGAGAGCGCTTCAGCCAGCTTGACCAGGTTCTCGAAGGACGGCTTCCGCTCTCCTGTCTCGAAATGCGAGATGGCCGCCGCCGGCAGCCCGGCCTTCTCGGCCAGCTGCGCCTGGGTGAGCTTGCGCATCTCGCGCGCCTCGAGCAGGCGCTTGCGGAAGATGGCCGACGGCGGACTTGACTTGGTCACTACGACTCCGTATAGTTAAAGAATACCGATTCGAATGGGCGCGAGGCGCCCTCTTTCGTGCCTCTCGCCTATACGCTTCCGTAGCAGATTACATCGCGAATTCGCCTAGTTCAAGGAGAAATGACATGGCACACCGACAGACGACGTTGGCATCGTCTCCACCATCACTACGCCGGGGGGGCTTACACATGTCCCGTAACTGGGAAGCGCAGTTCACGACTTGGGCACAACCGCCCGCCGACACCGAAACCCAACGCTGCGAGAACGCCATCACTGCGATCCGCAACGCCGTCGCCAACAGCCCGAAGCTGAGCCGCCGCAGCATCAAGGTCTTCCCGCACGGCTCCTTCAGAAACCGCGTCAACGTGCGCCACGACAGCGATGTCGATGTCGGCGTCCTGTGCGACGACGTGTTCCTCACCCTCTACCCGCCCGGCAAGTCCGATGCGGATTTCGGGAACACCCAGGGCGGCTACCCGTTCAGCCAGTTCAAGACGGAACTGGAGGAAGCTCTCGTCGCGAAATTCGGCCGCAACGCGGTCCGCCGCGGCGACAAGGCCTTCGACATCCACGAGAACAGCTACCGCGTCGACGCTGACGTGACGCCGTTCTTCGAGTACCGCCACTACGCCGAGTCCGGCGGGTACCTGTGCGGTGTCGCCCTCATCTCGGATTCCGGCGGCAGGATCGTGAACTACCCCGAGCGCCTCCTCGAGGACTGGCCGCAGATTCCCCAGCACTACGAGAACGGCGTCGCTAAGAACGAGTCCACGGCCCGTGCGTTCAAGGGCCTCGTCCGGATCCTGAAGTGCCTGCGCAACGAGATGGCGGAAGCGGGCATCGCCGCCAGCCAGCCCATCCCAGGCTTCCTGATCGAGTCCATGACCTGGAACGTCCCCGACTCGTGCTTCAAGCACCCGACCTGGGATCAGCGCGTCCAGGCCGTGCTCCTTCACCTCTGGTCGAACACGAAAGACGATGCCACCTGCCAGGAATGGGCCGAGGTCAACGACATCAAGTACCTGTTCCGGCCCTCCCAGAAGTGGACGCGCGCGCAGGCCTATGCCTTCGTCGACGCCGCCTGGTCCTACGTCGGGGTGCGTTAGATGGCGTTCACGCGCGTGCACATCACCGCCTTCCTCGGCCTTGCGGTGATCGCGTGGGGATCCGTTCTCTGGATCCAGGGCACGCCCATCAGCTGGGATCACCTCGCGCCGTTCAGCTCCGTGGTCGCTGTCCTGACCACCACCGCAATCGCCCTCGAACATGCTCTCTGGCGTCTGCGCTGCTTCCACGGCTGGTTCGTGAAGCGGCCCGACCTGCGCGGCACCTGGAAGGTCGAGCTTCACCCCGGGATCGACCCGAAGACCGGCGCCCCCGTCGCACCCATCACCGCGTTCATGGGCGTCACGCAGACCTTGTCGACGCTCCAGATGCACCTGATGACGCCAGAATCAGAATCCTGGCTGATCGCCGACCGCATCCGCTCCTCGCCGAACGGCACCGGCTATCAGGTGGCGGCCGTGTACACGAACAAGCCCGGCGTCCATCTGCGCGGAACCCGGAGCGAGATCCATCACGGCGCGCTCGTTCTCGACGCGCACGGACCGGACCACCGACCGAGCAGCCTGACGGGCGAGTACTGGACCGACCGCAAGACGTTGGGCCGCATGCAGCTCTCGGAGCGCGTGCCGCAGGTCTTCACGCGCTTCGATGAGGCCGAACGCGCGCACGCTGCGCGCACCCCTGCAAGCTGACCCAACACCGAAGGGAGATCATCATGTCGAAGAAGAGCTCAGGTTCCGGAAGCAGCCGCCACGTCGTCCGCGACGGGAGCGGCTGGGCGGTCAAGAAGCCCGGCACGCCGGCGCCGGAGTCCCGGCACCGCACGCAGGGCGCCGCCGAGAACCGCGCCAAGCAGCAGGTCAGCCGCGAGGGCGGAGGCGAGGTCCGAATTCACGGGCGGGACGGGAAGATTCGGGATTCGGACACAGTCGCGCCCGGCCGCGATCCCAACCCGCCGCGCGACCGGAAGCACTAACCCCTTGCAGGCGATGGTCGCGACGCGGTAAACCGGACCCCGATGGGTGAGAGGGGCTGCCGCCAGATCCACGCTCTCGGGGCCAACAGGCCTCCGTGGAAGCCCTCCCCGCCGTCGGTACCGCCCACCGGCAGAAGCCTTCCTCGAGCCGGCAGCGCACGCGCAACTGGCACAGCAACCGACACATTCGGCCCTGTGTACTGGCACAGGAGCGTCCGAGGCCTTCGGTTGTCGCGCCGTAACCTCTTGATTTTGCTTGCTTCTGATCCCCGTTCTGGAAGTCGAAATCGAGCAGCAGGTCGGCGTCGGCCACCTGCGTCGCCCCGGCGCTCGTGCGGTCGGCCACCACGAACAGACCGTCCGCGCCGAAGCTCCCCGTCAACGTGAGCGTGTGGGTGACGGCGCCGTCGGCTCCGTTCACCGCCTCGATCACGAGGCCGTCGAGCCCGGCGCCCGGGGCGCCGTACAGCTCGACGAAGCTCAGCCCGTCGTCGACGCCGGTGGCGTCGTAGAAGACCTCCGAGATCACCGGCAGCGCGAGCGACGGTGCGGCGCCGAGCAACGAGAGGGCGAGCGCCGCCCCCTGCACGAGTTTCATGGTCGTTCCTCCTCGGGATCGCTGGCACGGGGCGAAGACGGTTCGAGCTGGCGGCTCCACCACCCGCCGGTCCAGGCGTCGAGCCCGGCCGCGAGCTCGCGCGCGCGGAGCCCGAGACGCTCGGCCTCGGTGCTCGCCGGATCGGGGAGCCCGCTTCGCTCGAGCAGCACGCGGCGGCGCTCGAAGTAGAGCTGGTTGATCTCGTCGAGGACCTCGTCGCGCAGCTCGATCAGCTCGCGCACCTCGCGGGAGATGTCGATCTCCTCGGGGTGGTAGACGGTGTCGCCGAGGTCCCAGCGCAGCGTCGCGCCGACCAGGAAGTCGCGCTGGCGCTCGTGCAGGCGATCGAGGAGCTGGTAGCGGTCGCCCGAGGCGAACACGGTGTCGTCGTAGTCCTCGTCGCGGGCGCGCACGCCGCCGTAGTTGCCGTGCACGGTCAGCTCCGGCAGGACGCCCCGCTCGGTCACGCGGCGCTGCAGGCTCGCGAGACGAGCGCTGCCGAGCTCGAGGTAGCGGAGCGCCGCGCGCTGGACCGCGCCGACGTCAGGTTCTTCGCTCGCCTGCGGCTCGCTGCGCGCGCCGGGGACCGGCGCTTGCGGCGTGGCCGGGAGGCGGGAGGCGGCGGCCGCATCTGCCGCGAAGACGCCGCGCGTGGTCGCGGTGAAGACACCGCGCGTGGTCGCGACGAAGACGCGCGTCGCGCCGGCGACGACGGCGCTCGCGGGGGCGCCGCCCGGCGGACCTTCGGCGCGGCGCCAGGGGCCATGCGGCGCGGGCGCCTCGAGCAGGCCGCCGTCGCTCGCGATCCAAGCGCGCCCGGCGCCGAACGCGAGGCGCAGCGGCTCCACGCCCGGCGGGAGCGCCAGGTCCACGGTCTCGAATCCACTCGAAGTCCGGAGGGCCAACGCCCCGCGCCGCAACACCACGAGCTCGATGCCCGGCGCGGCGCTCGACAGGTCCACGGGCAGGCTGCCCTGCGCGGCGAGCGGCTCGCGCACGAAGCCCGCGGTGCGGAGCCCGCCGGCGTCGGCCGCGAGCACGGCGCCGAACAGGTCGCCGCGCACGATCGCCCAGAGCCGGCCCGCGCCGCCTGCCCCCGTGGTCCAGGCGAGCGCCGTGACCTCGCCCTCCGGCAGCGCGCCGTCGAGCGGTCGCAGCGGCGCGTGCGGCCCGGCGGCGAGGATGCCGTCGTCGCTCGCGACGAACAGGCCGGCCGGCGTCGGCAGCACGCGGCGCGCGCGCCCCGCGGCGCCGGGCCCGAGCGCGCGCTTCACCACGCGCGCGTCGAGCCCGATCTCGTAGAGGCCGCGCGGCGTCGCCGCGAGGAGCGCGCCCTCCGGCGTGAAGGCGAGGTCGAGCACCGGGCCCGAGCCGAGCGCGCGCCGCACGCGGCCGTCGCCCTCACGCAGCCAGACGCCGCGCGCGTCGCCGACCGCGAGCCGCCCGCGCGCCTCGTCGAGCGCCAGCGCGCTCGCGCCCTCCGCGCGCTCGAGGCCGGCCAGCGGCGTGAAGACGAGGCTCCCCGCGCTCGTCTCGGAGGCATGGACGGCGCCGGCGACGAGCCACGCCGCCAGCGCCGCAGGGAGGAAGGCAGGGGGCATGGAGGCAGCGAGAGAGCAACCGGCGTGCCATCCGCCGGCCGGACGGGCGCTTTCGGAAAGCCGACGGAATCCGCCGACTTCCGGCGCGCCTCTCGAAGCTCCGCGAAGCCCCGTGGACGCCCGTGCGCGGCCGCGTGTCCGCCGCGCATTCTCCTTGACTGGCCGACCCCGCTTCAGAAGACTCGCCCGGATGCGATCGCTCCTCCTCGCCGTCGCGCTCGCTGGCGCGGGCGCCGTCGCGGGCCTGCCGGGGCTCGCGCGCGCCGCCGAGGAGGCCGCCCCGCCGCGCATCTACCGCTGGGTCGACGAGAACGGGATCGCGCACTACACGACGGACCCGGACCGCATCCCGCGCAGCCTGCGCCGCCGCTACGGCCTGCCGGCGGAGCCGCTCCGCAGCGAGCCGCTCGATGCGCGCGCCCCGGCCCCGGCGCCCGCTGCGACGCCCACGCCGAGCGCGGACCCCGACGCGTGGGCGGCCCAGGAGAAGAGCGCCGCCCCGCCGCCGCCCACGACGCCGGCACCCGCGCCCGCGCCCGCGGTCGAGTGGCAGGAGGGCGGACCGGCCGACGTGGCGGCGGGACCGGTGGGCGGCGCCTCCGCGGAGCGCCTCTCGCAGATCGAGCTGCGCATCGCCGAGCTCTCGGCCGCGATCGCCGCGGACGAGGACGCGCTCTCGGCGTGGATCGGCGACCCCACCGCGGGCGACGCGATCGAGCTCGGCGACAACCCCGAGTTCCGCGAGATCGCGCAGCGCCTGCCGAAGCGCATCCAGGAGCTCGAGGCGTTGCAGAAGGAGCGCGACGCCTTGCAGTCGGCTGTGAACTGACTGCGCGGGCGCGCAGCGAGCCGCAGGCGAGCGGAGTCACGACAGGTGGCCTCGAAGGACGGGAAGGCGCGTGGTTCGAGTTCGCTTCTCTCGCCGGCGGGGCCGGCGTGAGGGTCGTCGCTCTCGCGGGAGGCGTCGGCGCGGCCCGCCTGCTGCGCGGGCTCGTGCGAGCCGTCCCGGCGGAAACGGTGACTGCGCTCGTGAACACGGGCGACGACCGCGAGTTCTACGGCGTCCACGTCTCGCCGGATCTCGACATCGTCACGTACACCCTGGCCGAACGCGTGGACGCGGAGCGGGGCTACGGCCTCGCGGGCGACAGCTTCCACGTGATCCAGGCGCTCGAGGCGCTCGGCCACCCCACCTGGTTCCGGCTCGGCGACCGCGACCTCGCCACGTGCCTGCACCGCACGGCTCGCCTGCGGGCCGGCGCCGGCCTCGCCGCGGTGACGGACGAGATCCGCCGGGCGAACGGCCTCGCGCTCCGCATCTTCCCGATGTCCGAGGATCCGTGCCCGACCTACGTCCGCCTCGAGGGCGGCAGGCGGGTCCACTTCGAGGAGTACCTGGTGCGCGACGGCGCGCCCGACGACGTGGCCGGGGTGGACCTCTCCGCGGCGGAGCGCGCGACGCCGGCGCCCGGCGTGCGCGAGGCGCTCGCCGCCGCCGACGCGATCCTGCTCTGCCCGAGCAATCCCGTCGTCTCGATCGGCCCGATCCTCGCCGTGCCCGGCGTGCGGACGGCGATCGCGGCAAGCGGCGCGCCCGTGGTGGGCATCTCGCCGATCATCGGCGGCGCGCCCGTGAAGGGGCCGGCGGATCGGCTGCTGCGCGGGATCGGCGTCGAAGTGTCCGCGCGCGGCGTGGCGGGCCTCTACCGCGGGCTCGCGCACGGCTTCGTGATCGACGAGCGCGACGCCGCCCAGGCGCGAGACGTCGAGACGCTCGGCCTCGCGTGCCGCGTGACGCAGACGCTGATGCGCGACGCCGACACCGCGCGCGCGCTCGCCGAGACGGCGCTCGCGCTCGCGCGCGCGCTGGGCCGGCAGCGATGAACCTCGCGGTGGTGCCGGTCAAGCGCCTCGCGGCCGGCAAGTCGCGCCTCGCGAGCGCGCTCGGGCGCGAGGCGGTCGAGGCGCTCACGCTCGCGATGCTCGGCGACGTGCTCGACGCGCTGCGCGCCTCCGGGCGCCTCGCGCGCATCGTGGTGGTGACGCCCGACCCCGACGTCGGCGAGGCCGCCCGGGCGCTCGGCGCCGAGGCCCGCGTCGCCGACGACCCGGGCCTCAACGCCGCGCTCGACGCCACCGCGGCGGCGCTCGCCGATCCGGACGGAGCGCTGCTCGTGGTGCTCGGCGACGTGGCGGGTGCCTCGGGCGCCGAGCTGGCACGCCTGTTCGTCGCGCTCGAGGAGCAGGGCGGCCGCGGCGCGGTGCTCGCGCCCGCGCGCGACGGCGGCACCGCCGCCCTGCTGCGCCGGCCGCCCGCGGCGATCGCGTCCTGCTTCGGCCCCGACAGCGCGAAGGCCCACCGCGAGGCGGCTGCGCGCGCTGGCGCCAGCTTCCGCGAGCTGCCCCTGCCCTCGCTCGCGATCGACCTCGACCGCGCCGACGACCTGCGCGCGCTGCTCGCGAGCGACGCCGCCGCCCCCCGCACCCGCGCGCTGCTCGCGCGGCTCGGAGCCCCGGCGTGAGCGAGACGCTCGCGTTCCACGCGCTGACGGGCCTGCCCGAGGTGACGCCCGGCGCCGACCTCGCCGCGTTGCTCCACGCCGCCGCCGCGCGCGCCGGGCTCGCGCTCGCGGACGGCGTCGTCGCGATCTGCCAGAAGGTCGTCTCGAAGGCCGAAGGGCGTCTCGTGGACCTACGCACGATCGATCCGCGCGACGAGGCGCGCCGCATCGCGGCCGAGGACGGCAAGGACCCGCGCCACATCGAGCTGATCCTGCGCGAGACGAAGCGCCTCGTGCGGCGCGGCCCGGGCGTGCTGATCTGCGAGACCGCGCACGGCTTCGTGTGCGCGAACGCCGGCGTGGACCTCTCGAACGCGCCGGAGGACGAGGTCGCGGTGCTGCTGCCGATCGACCCGGACGCGTCGGCCGCGCGCATCCACGCGGGCCTGCTGGCGCGCGGCGCGGGCGCGCTCGGCGTGATCGTCACCGACACCTTCGGCCGCCCCTGGCGCGAGGGCCTGGTGGACGTGGCGCTCGGCTGCGCCGGCCTCGCGCCGCTCGACGACCTGCGCGGCAGCGCCGACCGGCGCGGCCGCACGCTCCAGGTGACGACGGTCGCGACCGCGGACGCGCTCGCCGCGGCGGCGGGCCTGCTGATGCGCAAGGACGCCGGCGTGCCCGCGGTGTGGATCACGGGCGTGGCGCTCGGCAAGGAAGCCCCGGCGCGCGTGCTGCTCCGCGACGCGAAGCTCGACTTGTTCCGCTAGCGGGACCTCCTCCGACGCAGCCAGCCGAGCGCGGGCACGAGCAGCGCGAGCTCGGGCCCGATGCCGCAGCCGGGGACGACCCCGCCGCCGGCCGGCAGCCCGTGCTTCCGGTTCGTGCCCGTGAAGGTGCCGTCGATGCGGATGCGGAGCTGCGTGAGCTGCACGTTCAGCGAGCCGAGACCGGCGAGCTGGAGCCCGACCGC
>Ga0187892_10001297_pt1 | contig 57954 bp, 48 predicted proteins | sample MA1701073metaG_FD_139345 | JGI IMG/M metagenome (GOLD analysis project Ga0187892, IMG submission 139345) | Bio-ooze microbial communities from a basaltic lava cave in the Kipuka Kanohina Cave System on the Island of Hawaii, USA - MA170107-3 metaG ...
CTAGAGGACCGGCGCGAGGCGGCGCACCTGTCCGGGGTTATGATCCGCGCGGGCGTGGACTAAGGAGCTTTCCGATGATACGCACGAGCCTTGCGTTGATCTGCCTCGCCGCTGCGCCGCTGGCGCCAGCGGCCGTCGTCGAGCGCACCGTCACCTACAAGGTCGGCGACGCCGAGATGACGTCGACGCTGGTCTACGACGATGCCGGTGCCGCCAACCGACCCGGCGTGCTGATGGTGCCGAACTGGATGGGCAAGACGCCGACCGCGATCGCGCGTGCGAAGGAGCTCGCCGGAGACGATTACGTGTTCTTCGTCGCCGACGTGTACGGGAGCGGCGTGCTGCCCGCCGACACCAAGGCCGCCGGCGAGATGGTCGGCAAGTTGCGCGGTGATCCTGCGCTCTTGCGTGCGCGCATGGCCGCGGCGCTCGAGCAGTTCCGCGCGCAGGCCGGAAAAGCGCCGTTCGACGTGTCGAGGATCGGCGCGATCGGCTTCTGCTTCGGCGGCAGCGCCGCGCTCGAACTCGCGCGCAGCGGCGCGGATGTCGATGCTGTCGTGACGTTCCATGCGGGTCTCGGCACCTCGCAGCCCGCGAAGGCCGGCGATTTCGCGCCGAGTGTGCTCGTGCTCAACGGCGCCGAGGACGGCAACGTCGCCGCCGACGAGATTGCGGGGTTTCAAGACGAGATGCGCGCGGCGAAGGCGGACTGGCAGTTCGTCAACCTGGGCGGCGCGGTGCACTGCTTCTCGGAAGCGGAGGCGAACCGCCCGCCGGGCTGCGTCTATCACGAGCCGTCGGCGCAGCGCGCGTATGCGCTGATGCACGACCATTTCGCGGAGCGCTTCGGGAAGTAGCGAAAAAGGGGTCAGAGGACATTAACGTTTCAAACGTTAATGTCCTCTGACCCCTTTTTCTAGCGATCGCGGTTGACGGCGAAATCGGCGACGACGCGCAGCGCGTCGAGCCACGGCGACGGCGGCAGGCCGGTGAGCGCGGCGTTGGCTTCGTCGACGTAGCGCCGCGCGACGGCGCGGCTCTCCTCGATCGCGCCGGAGTCGCGGATCATCGCGACGATCTCGTCGAGGTGCGCGAGATCGCCGCTCTCGATCGTCGCGCGGATTCGGGCGGCGCGCTCCGGCGTCGCGTGCGCAAGCGTGCGGATCAGCGGCAGCGTCGCCTTGCCTTCGGCGAGGTCGTCGCCGAGGTTCTTGCCGAGTGTCGCGGCGTCGGCGACATAGTCGAGCACGTCGTCGGCGATCTGGAACGCGTTGCCGAGCGCCATGCCGTAGCGCCCGTACGTATCCTCGACCTCGCGCGACAGACCCGCGAGGATCGAGCCGAGCCGCGCCGCCGCCGCGAACAGCACTGCGGTCTTGCGCTCGATCACCTCGAGGTACGCGCGCTCGTCCGTGTCGGGGTTGTTGAGGTGCAGGAGCTGCAGCACTTCGCCCTCGGCGATGCGGTTGGTGGTCTCGGCGAGCACCTGCATGACGCGCATGCGGTCGAGCTCGACCATCAGCTCGAACGAGCGCGAGTAGAGGAAATCGCCGACCAGCACGCTCGCAGCGTTGCCCCAGAGCGCGTTCGCAGTAGGCCGCCCGCGGCGCTGTCCCGATTCGTCCACGACGTCGTCGTGCAGCAGCGTCGCGGTGTGGATGAACTCGACGATCGCCGCGGCCTGGATGTGATCCTCGCCGGTGTAGCCCGCGGCCCGCGCCGCGAGCAGCACGAGGACGGGCCGCAGGCGCTTGCCGCCGCCGCCGACGATGTGCTCGCCGATCTGGTTGATCAGCACGACGTCGGATGACAGGCGCTTGCGGATCAGCGCGTCGACGCGACGCATCTCGGGGGCGATGAGGGCCTGCACGCCGGCGAAGTCGCGCGGCGAGGGCAGGGTTTCGGGCAGCGGAACGGCAGTGCTCACGCCGCCGAGTTTAGCGGGGAGCGGCGAACACTCCGCAAGAAAAGGGGCGCGCTCAATAAAGCGGAATTAATTGAGCGCGTCCCCTTTTCAGGTGGGTTCGCCGGTGCCGGCACCTGGGCAGGGCGCGCCGGCGTCGGCCCAGGCTTTGAACTTCGCTGCGAACTCCGCGTGCGGTACGTCGACCGGAGCGCGCGAGCCGCCGGGGTCCCAGCCCCAGAGCACGAGCTTGTCCTCGGCGACGTGCTTCACGAGCGCGTCGAGGTCCTTGCCGCCGTTCGACGCAGGGTTGCGGACGGTCTCGCACAGCGCAGCTGCGTCGAGCCCGATGAAGACCATCTTCGTGTCGGCCGGCGGCAGCGCCCAGTGCGGTGCGCCGGGTGGCGCATTGAGGCCGTAGCTCGCGGGCGAGTTCGATTCGCCGTGGCAGGTCGAGCAGGGAAGTCCCGGCGCACCGTGCCCGTCGGGACCGCGCAAGACGCCCATCGTGTGGACGAAGCCCGCGTCGTGCTGCAGCGGTGCGTCGCCCGGGATGTGGCAGTTCTGGCAGCGCGGGTGTTGCAGCACGCGCTGGATCGTCGGGAACGCCGCGAGCGCGGCGTCGCGTTGCTCTGCGGTCGCTGCGCGCTCCTTCGCGGCGCGCGGGTCTTCCGGTGCGCGCATGCACGCGCTCGAAGCGCAGACGCAGGCGAGGGCGATCACGAAACGGTGCGATGTGGTCGTGCGCACGGCAGGCCTCATGCCGGCAGCTTGAACGGTAACTCGCGCAGACGGTGTCCCGTCAGCGCCGCGATCGCATTCGCGACGGCAGGCGCGATCGGCGGCACGCCGGGCTCGCCGACGCCGCCCGGTTTTTCCGTGCTCGGGACGATGTGCACCTCGACCGCCGGCATCTCGTCGAGCCTGAGCAGGCGATAGTCGTGGAAGTTCGACTGCACGACGCGCCCGCCCGCGAGCTCGATTGCGCCGTGCAGCGCCGCACCGAGCCCGAAGCCGATGCCGCCCTCGACCTGCGCGACGATGCCACTCGGATTCACCGCGATGCCGCAGTCGATCGCGCAGACGACGCGATGTACGCGGATCGCGCCGTTCGCGACCGACACTTCGGCAACCTGCGCAAGCCAGCTTCCGAAGGACTCGTGCACCGCGACGCCGCGCCCGCGGCCCTCCGGTGCCGGCGTGCCCCAGCCGGCCTTCTCGGCCGCGAGATTCAGCACGCCGAGATGACGCGGGTGCTTCGCGAGCAGCGCGCGCCGGTATTCGACTGGATCCTTGCCGGCGGCGTTCGCAAGCTCGTCGACCATGCTCTCCATCACGAACGCGTTGTAGCTGTGCCCGACCGAGCGCCACCACAGCACCGGAATGCCGGTGCGTGGCGAGTGGAGCTCGACGTGGCGATTCGCGATGTCCTTAAGGTAGGGCGAATCGGCGACGCCCTCGATCGAGGTCGCGTCGATGCCGTTCTTGACCATCATCGGTTCGAACGGCGTGCCGGCGAGCACCGACTGTCCCGCCATCGCGTGCTGCCACGCGATCGGCATGCCGGCGTCGTCGAGTGCGACGCGCGCGCGCTGCACGTACAGCGGACGGTAGTAGCCGCCGCGCAGGTCGTCTTCGCGCGTCCAGACGGTCTTGGCCGGCTTGCCCGCGGCCTTCGCGACGTGCACGGCTTCGGTCACGAAGTCGGACGTCGGCGTCGCGCGTCGGCCGAAGCCGCCGCCGAGGAAGGTCGTGTGGATCGTGACCTGCTCGGGCTTCAAGCCGGTGATCTGCGCGGCCACCATCTGATCCATCGTCTGGAACTGCGTGCCGGTCCAGATCTCGCAACGATCCGGCTCGATCGACACGGTGCAGTTGAGCGGCTCCATCGGCGCGTGCGCGAGGTACGGCACGACGTACTCGGCCTCGACCACGCGCTTGGACCCCGCGACGAGCTCGGCGGCGTTGCCCGCGTGCGCGACCACGGTACCGGGCGTATCGAGGAGCTTGCGGAACTCGGCGCGCATCGTCGCGGTGTCGAGCGCCGCGGTCGCGCCGTCATCCCACTCGACCTTCAGCGCGTCGCGCCCGAGCTTGGCGGCCCAGAAATGATCGGCGACGACGGCCACGCCGCTCGGCACCTGCACGACATCGCGCACGCCGGGCACCGCTTTCGCGGCGGCCGGGTCGAACGACTTCACCGTGCCGCCGAAGGTCGACGAACGCGCGACGAGCGCGGTGAGTAGCCCCTCGAAGCGCACGTCGATGCCGAACGTCGCCTTGCCGGTGATCTTCTCCGGCGTGTCGAGGCGGTTCGTCGGCTTGCCGATCAGCTTCCAGTCCTTCGCATCCTTGAGGGTGACGTCCTTCGGTGCCGGCAGCTTCGCCGCATCGGCGACCAGCTCGCCGAACCTCGCGCGCTTGTCACCTGCGCTGGCGACACCGTTCTCGACACGCACGTCGCTCGCCGGCACGCCGAAGCGCGCCGCGGCCGCGGCAACGAGCAGCGCCTTCGCGGTCGCGCCGGCCTGGCGGTAGCGCTCGAACTCCGACCACGTGCTGCTCGAGCCGCCGGTCATCTGCATTCCGAACACCGTGTGCGCATAGAGCGGCGCGGCCGGTGCGTGCTCGACGCGGATCTTCGACCAGTCGGCGTCGAGCTCTTCCGCGATCAGCATCGGCAGCGCGGTCCAGATGCCCTGGCCCATCTCCGAGTGCGCGATCAGCACCGTCACCGTGTCGTCGTCGCCGATGCGCAGGAACGCATTCGGCGCGAACGGTGCGGGCGGTACCGCCGTGTCGGGCTGCGCGGCGGCGTAGCGGTGCGCCTGCGGCACGAAGAACGCGACGACGAGCGCGCCGGCGGACTTCAACACCGTGCGGCGCGTGACGCGAAGCGGCGTATCCATGCGGAACCTCCTGACGCTCAGGCTTTCGCGAGCTCGCCCGCGCGCTTGACCGCGGCGCGGATGCGCGGGTACGTCGCGCAGCGGCAGATGTTGCCGGCGAGTGCGGCGTCGATGTCGGCGTCGCTCGGCGCCGGCTGCTTCGCGATCAGCGCCGCGGCCGACATGATCTGGCCCGACTGGCAGTAGCCGCATTGCACGACGTCGGCCTCGGCCCACGCGCGCTGCACGGGATGGCTGCCGTCGGACGAAAGGCCTTCGATCGTCGTGACCGCGTGACCCGCGACGCTCGCAACCGGCGTCACGCACGCGCGCCGCGGCGCGCCGTCGACGTGCACGGTGCAGGCGCCGCACTGCGCGATGCCGCAACCGTACTTGGTACCGGTGAGACCGAGGAGGTCGCGCAGCACCCAGAGCAGCGGCATGTCGTCCGGCGCGTCGACCTCGTGCTCGGTTCCGTTGACGGTCAGCTTCATGCGGAGCTCCTCGTCGTGTGCGGCGAGGGATGTTACTCCGGTCGTCGAGCGGTGTTGTTGCAGCGCTGCGTTGTCGGGGCTTCCGCCCCTCCCACAGTGACTCCTCAGGTTGGCGCGAAGAGCGTTGCGGCTCAGGCTGCATGAAGCTGCACGCGAAGCGTGGCGGCCGGAATCACTGTGGGAGGGTCGGAAGCCCCGACGCTCCGCGCACGAGACGAGCCGAATGCCGCTGCCGCACGCCGCGCGCTATCGTCACCGCATGGCGCTCGCCGTCGCACCGACAACCGGCACCACCATCGCCCCGGCGGGCGCCGGGGGCACGCGCGCCGTGCTCGAAGCGGCGATCACGGCGAGCGCAGCCGAAACGCCCGCCGCACTCGCGCTCGTCATCGAAACCGAAGGCTCGACCTACGTCACGCGCGGTGCGCTCGCGCTGTACGCGTTCGACACGACCGGTACGAACGTGCGGCGAACCGGCTGGCTCAGCGGCGGCTGCCTCGAGCCCGAGATCGAAGTGCACGCGCGTGACGCGATCGCGCGGCGCGCGCTGGTCTGGCTCGAGCTCGACACCCGCGACGACGACGCGCTGTTCGGCGGTGCTGCGCTCGGTTGCCGCGGCCGCCTGCGCATCGCGCTGCTGCCGCTCGCCGCAATGTCGGGATTCGCGTCGCTCGCCGGACGATGGCTCGTCGGCGAAAGCGAGTTGGCGTGGTCGCTCGACGCGCGCGGCACGCTCGCGTGCACGCTCGACGACGTCGTCGAGCGCTGGTCGATCGACACGATGCCGCCGCCGTGGCTCGCGCCCGATCGCGCCGGCGCGCGCTGGTCGCACACGCACGCATCGCCGCCCGCGGTGCTGGTGCTCGGAACCGGCCCCGAGGCACCGCTGCTGCTGCCGCTGCTGCGCGCGCTCGGTTGCGTCGTCGTCGCGGCGGAGAGCCGCCCGCGCTGGCGCGCGAATGCGATGCTCGCCGACGAGGTGCTCGTGCTCGCGCCGCGCGAAGCGATCGGAACCGCGACGCGCGAACGCCGCTACGACGCCGCGCTGGTGATGCACCACAGCTTCGAGCTCGATCGCGACGCGCTCGAGGCGCTCGCTGCGACGACGATCCCGTACGTCGGTCTGCTCGGTCCGACGCGGCGCCGCGACGATCTCGCGAGTCTTCTGCCCGAGACCGCGCGCGCGTCGCTCGCACCGCGCCTGCGCTCGCCGATCGGCATGAAGCTCGGCGGCGAAGGTCCGGAAGCGATCGCGCTCAGCATCGCAGCGCAGTTGCAAGCCGCGCTCCACGCCGCGTGAACGTCGCGCAACCGACGCACGTGGCGGTGATCCTCGCGGCGGGCGGCAGTGCGCGGCTCGGAATGCCGAAGCAGCTCCTGACGCGCAGTGGCGAGCCGCTCGTGCGTCGCGTCGTGCGGCTCGCGGCGGCGACGTCGCCGCTCCGCACGGTCGTTGTGCTCGGCGCGCACGCCGAGGCGGTCCGCGCGACGCTCGTTGGCCTCGCCTGCGAGACGGTGTCGAACGATCGCTGGCCCGAAGGGCTCGCGACGAGCGTCCGCACCGGCGCCGCGGCGCTCGCCAGCCATGCGGGTCCGATGCTGCTGATCGCGTGCGATCAGCCGGCGCTCGAGGCGCAGCACCTCGAGACGCTGCTCGCGCTCGCGCGCGCCGCATCGAGCGGCTGTGCCGCGACGCTGCACGGGGCCGTGCGCGGCCCGCCCGCGGTCGTGTCGCCGGAGATCCGCGCACGCGTGCACGAGCTCGAGGGCGATCGCGGCTTGCGCGCCGTGCTCGCTTCGCTTCGACCGGGTGCGGTCGGCGAGCTCGATGCGCCCGAGCTTTGCATGGACATCGACGATACGGATGGGCTCGCCGCGGCGGTCGCGGCCGGACTCGTCGACGACCCGCTCGGCACCGGGGACACGCGATGACGCCGGCACCCGCGGGTGCGCTCGCACCGTTTCGCCACGATCTGTTCCGGCGCGTCTGGGTCGCGAGCACGGCGTCGAACATCGGCGGGATGGTCCAGACCGTCGGCGCCGCGTGGTTGATGTTGTCGCTGACGCACTCGGAGACGATGGTCGCGCTGGTGCAGGCTTCGGTCGCGCTGCCGGTCGTGCTGCTCTCGCTGGTCGCCGGCGCGGTTGCCGACAACGTCGACCGGCGCCGCGTGCTGCTCGCGGCGCAGCTCTTCATGCTCGTGGTCGCCGCGTTGCTCGCGCTGCTCGCGTGGCGCGGGCTCGTCACGCCGTGGCTGCTGCTGTCGCTGACGTTCCTGATCGGCTGCGGCTCGGCGTTCAACGCGCCGGCGTGGCAGGCGGCGGTCGGCGACATGGTGCCGCGCGACGAGCTCGCGGGCGCGGTCGCGCTGAACAGCATGGGCTTCAACGTCGCGCGCAGCGTGGGCCCGGCGCTCGGCGGCGCGGTCGTCGCCGCGGTCGGTGCCGCGGCGGCGTTCGCGATCAACGCGCTGAGCTACGTCGGGCTCGTCGCGGTGCTCGCGCGCTGGCGTCCGGCGCCAGCGTCCGATCCGCTGCCGCGCGAATCGCTCGGTGCGGCGATCCGCTCGGGCCTGCGCTATGTCGCGATGTCGCCGGCGATCCTGACCGTGTTCGCGCGCAGCGTCGCATTCGGCATCGGCGCGAGCGCCGTGATCGCGCTGATGCCGCTGGTCGCGAGCCGCCGTCTCGCCGGTGGGCCGCTGACCTACGGCCTGCTGCTCGGTGCGTTCGGCGTCGGCGCGGTCGCGGGCGTGATGTCGGCCACGTGGCTCCGCACGCGGCTCTCGACCGAAGGCGTCGTACGCGCGGGCTCGCTCGGTTTCGCGCTCGCGGCGGTGGGGACCGGTGCGAGCACGATGTTGCCCGCGACGCTCGCGGCCCTCGTGCTCGGCGGCGCGGCGTGGGTGCTGACGCTCTCGACTTTCAACGTGGCGGTCCAGCTCTCGACCTCGCGCTGGGTCGTCGCCCGCGCACTGTCGCTCTACCAGATGTCGGCGTTCGGCGGGCTCGCGGGGGGCAGCGCGATCTGGGGCGCAGTCTCCGGCGCGCACGGGCTCGGCGTCGCGCTGTACGTCGCGGCGCTCGTGCTCGTGGTGTGCGCCGCGATCGGGTTGCGCTGGCCGGTCGTGCAGGTCGAGGCGCGCAACCTCGACCCGCTTCGGCGCTGGGACGCACCCGCCACGGCGGTGCCGGTCGACGCGCGCACCGGTCCTGTCGTCGTCACCGTCGAGTACCGCATCCGCGAAGAGGACCTCGCCGAGTTCCTCGCGACGATGGCCGAGCGCCGCCGCATCCGGCGCCGCGACGGCGCGCGCGACTGGGCGTTGCTGCGCGACGTCGCGGAACCGGCGGTCTGGATCGAGCGCTACAGCGTCCCGACCTGGCTCGACTACATCCGCCACAACAACCGCATCACGCACGACGACGCGAGCGGGCCGCAGCGCCTGCGCGCGCTGCACCAGGGCCCGGGCGAGCCGCGCGTGCGCCGCATGATCGAGCGGCCGACGCGGCTCGTGCCGGATCCGCAGCAGCGCGAGCTGCACGAGCCGATGACGGACCCGCATCGCACGGCGTAGCGCCGGGGCCGGGTCCGCCGCAGCTGCGCTTTCCTACCCCCGAGGTGGCAGAATGCCGCTCCCGTACCGGCGACGCGCATGCTCTGATCGCCACCGGATCTCCAGCGAACACCAGGAACGAAAGCCATGGCACGCGGCGTCAACAAGGTCATCCTCATCGGCAATCTCGGCGCGGATCCCGAAACCCGCTACACCGCGAACGGCGGCGCGATCACGACGATCCGCCTCGCGACTTCGGAGTCGTGGACCGACAAGGCCGGCCAGAAGCAGGAGCGCACCGAGTGGCACCGCGTGAAGTTCTTCGGGAAGCTCGCGGAGATCGCCGGCGAGTACCTGAAGAAGGGCCGCCAGGTCTACGTCGAAGGCGCGATCCGCAGCGACAAGTTCACCGGCCAGGACGGCCAGGAAAAGTACATGTTCGAAGTCGTCGCGAACGAGATGCAGATGCTCGGCGGCGGCGAGCGCGGTGAAGGCGCGTCGTTCGGCGGCGGTGGTGGCGGCTCGCGCGAACGCGCCCCGCGCGGCGCACCGGCCGGTGCGGGTGCCGGCGCGGTCGCCGAACGCAGTGGTGCGCTGCGCAACGCGCCGCCGGCGGACGACTTCCAGGACGACGATATTCCGTTCTGAGCCATAGGGTGCAGGCGATCGCGGCGCGGCGAGATGGCGGGCGAGCGCAGCGGCCACCAGGCTGTCGGTGCCCCGGGCCGCAAAGAGCACCCTGATTCGGCGCGCGGCGCTCCCGCACCCGCGGCGTCCGTCGTGGTCAGCGCGGTCACTCGCAGGAGTCCCGCGTCGGCATCGTTCCTGGGGCTGACCATTGCTACAGACTCCGGTTACATCGCGGTTGCCCATCCTCTCCTTGTCGTTTTCTTCGTGGCCTTTCGTTTGATGACCTGCAGGCGGCGCGGCCCCACGGTTCGGCGCTGGCGTCGGATGCACTTCATCATCAACAGGAGCAACGACATGCAGTACAGGAAACTCATCGCGGCGCTGGTTATCGGCTCGAGCGCCCACACGCTGCCGTCGCAGGCATCGAGCGACACGGTGATCATCGAGCCGGAGTCGAGCGTTGCGGGGAGGGCGGTTCCCGATCCGCTGTACTGGGCGGCCGTCAACGCCGACCCCTGCGGCGTCGACACAGTTGCGGTGATCCATACCGGGACGGGGGATCAGTACACGTTCTGCACCGGGACGCTCGGAACGGCCACGATGGAGCTCCTGGCCAGTGGCGACGCGTCGCGTAGCTTGCTCGGTCGGTACGACAGTCCCTTGGCGTTGTTCGACGCGGTTCTCCCTGCTGGCACCGTCGTTCCAGCGCCGGTGCGAACGGCGATCGCCGAAGGCAGGAGCGTCGCAGCGAAGCGACGCGAGCAGGCGCCGTTCACGGTAGGCAAGGCGGCCTATGACTTCGTATCGAGAGCATTCGCCAAGGCGGCCTGTGCCACTCCGTCGCTGTCCTTCGACCCGATGGATGCGTTCTTCGGCGATACGACGTTCTGCGGCATGGTCGACACGCATTCCACGTCGTCGAACAACACCGACTGGCACCAGCAAACCGCGAGCAACACTTACGATGCCGGCGGCAACGAGGGCTCGCACAACCACGCAGGGCCGCACTACGACTACGGCGACGGCGTGATCACCTACTTCGCCGACGAAGACGAGGATGGCGGTGCGCGATTCGGCCGCGCCCGTGTACGGTCCTGCGACGGCACCACGCGCTTTCGAGGTTGGCTCAAGGCCTCGCCGACCACGGGAAGCTGGGGCGATCCCAACGCAGAGTTCTACGTTCCGCAGGGCGCGGTCTACGCAATGCACCTGTGGCCCAACGCGCAGCACAGCCTTTGGATGGGCTACGACGCCGACGACGTCCGCTTCCGCGTCGACGCCATAGGCGGATCGAGCTTCGGTTCGCGCATGTACTTCGCCAAGTACGGCTGGGGCACTCAGTGCGACATCAACTACTGAGCTAGCCGACGCGAGCGCATCTGGCGCCAACCGCCGCCGGATGCGCTCGCCCGAAACGCCAGTTGGGGCTCACGGCGGCGCGTGGCGCTCGCCGTACGGCAGCGCGGCCGCGACGCGATCGGTGAGCATCAGCGGGCAGTTGAAGTACTCGGAGTGCGCGCACAGGAAGCTGTACAGCGTGTTGAGATTCACGCGCATCCTTCGCGGCGGCGCGCCGCGCGGGAACTCGACCTGGGCCACGCGGCCGCCGCCGTACGTCGTTCGGCCCGAGGTCTCGTCCTTCAAGAGCAGCAGGATGCCTTCGATCGCCGCCCAGTCGCTCACGTAGCTGTACGCCTTCAACGTGTGGGCCTTGCCGCCGATATCGACGTCGAGCGTCCCAACCACGTACATCACACCGGCGCGGTCGCGCGAGTCGAGGTAGCTCACGGGCTTCGGCGCCTCGTCGCGGTGAAACGTCCCGACGATCACGCCGCGCGGATCGAACGGGTAGTGCGAGAGTCCCTTGAACCTTCGCAGCGCGGGAAGCCGCGGGTTGACGAGCCAGAGCTTCAGGGTCGTCGGGCCGAGCGGGGTCACGCGTGCGAGTAGCCCGTTCGGCAGCTCGAGCGCGCGATCGGGCGCTTGCGTGAGATCCGTCGTGGCGATCCCGATTCCGTCGATCATGACCTTGCCGTCGCGGCCGTGCTCGACGCGCGCCACGGGATGGGCGACCGGCGTCTTCGACCAGCGGAGATCGTAGACACTCCCGGTGGCCGGGAGAAACGCCGTTTCTCCGGGGTCGAGCTCGATCATGTGCTGGATCGCGTAGAGCCCGCGCGGACCTCCCGCGTAGAGCAGCGCGTTCTCGCGGAACGCCTCCCACTCCTGTCGCGGTGTCGTCGTCGCGGCAGCGACGGGGAACGTGCAGAACGCGGCGCACAGCAGGAGCCAACGCATGCTTCACCTGTCCGAAGGGGAGGGGTGCTCGGCCCCGCACGTCGGCGCGCCGCGCCGAGCCGTGCGGAGTCTCGCGCGCGCGCGGCGCGCGCGAGTAGCTCCAATTCCGCGCGCACCCATCGAACCAAAGGCGGATCTTGCCCGCGCTCCTACTCGAATCCTCGACGAAGACCGCATCGGCGATCGTGACGCCGCGCATCGACGAGGCCTCGGTCGCGGCCGATATCAGCGCAGACTCAGCGTCTGCCGCTTCCAGACGGCGTCCTGCCAGCGGTGGAATGGCGTCAGCGCGGACGGGCTGTCGGCGCGATTGACGACGACGAGCGTTCGCAGATCGAGGATCTCGAAGCTGCGCTGGAACCGGCCGTCGACGCGAATCTCGCGAGCGGCCAACAGCTGTGGCTTGCCGGCGACCCATCCGGCGAACTCGATGTAGCCGAGGTCCGGTGTGCCGAGCGCTGGCGGCACGACGTCGACTTGCCACTGACTGCCGAGCTTGCGGAACACCCACAACTCGCGCCAGCCCTCGAGCGGTTGCACGGCGAGCGTCAGCGCGGTGCCGGGGCCATTGGCGCGCGCCGACGCCGGCCACACGACGCCGTAAGTGCAGCGCCGTTCCGAGAGCTTCACACCCTTGCCGTCGACGAGGTCGATGCAGGTCTGGCCCGGCGCCGTGCCGGTGCTGGTTTCGATCGAAAGTCCGGCGCTCCGCGGAACGTGCTCTGCGGCCCAGCGCGACGCGCCGACGCGCAGCGCGGCAGCGTCGTAGCTCCCGGCATCCGCCTCTGCGAGTTGCAACCCGTCGACCGCAGCGAGATCCCGCAACGCGCTCGCCATGACTTCGCTCGCGTCCTCGCCGCGACGGGCGCGCTGGAACGCGAGACTCGCCTGGACCGACGCGTTGCGCAGGCGCAGACGGTTCTGGACATGAGTGGGCAGCTGCTCGAGCGGAGCGCGCGCCATCACCTCGGCGCGCCACACGTCGAGCGCGTAACGCGCGGTCGGCGTCAGGTTCGGATCGATACACTCTGGGTGCGTCAGTGCGAGCGCGGCGCGTGCCCGCTGCGCATCAGATGCCGGCAAGGCTAGGACGCGGCGAAAAGCCTCGCCGTCGTAGCACAGCTTCATGCGTCCTTCCGATTCGAAGCTGTGGACCGTGGCACCGAGGCCCGCGGCGACTTCGAGATGAGCCGCGATGACGCGATCGTCGCGCGTCGCCCAGCGCGACGAGGCGCGCCGAGCCAGGCGCTCGGCGAATACGCCGAATGCGTCGAACGCCTCGCTGCCGATGACCTCGGCCGGCGCCGCCTTCAGATAGGCGGCGACGTAGGCCAGCCCGAGTGCCTCGGCGCCGGGCGTGTCGTACAAGAAGCGTGCGACAGCCAGGAGCTCCGCTGCCTGCTCGGGCGCCAGCGAGACGCGCCGCACTTGGCTCGCACGCACGTAGCCGGCGCGCTCGCGTCGATGGTCGTAGACCTGCAGGTAGTCGAGGCGCTCGGCGCGCACTTCGAGCGTGTCGCCCTGCCAGAGCAGGGCGTGACGCTGCGCCGAGTCCTGCGGCGCGGCGCGCAGCGCGGTCTGATCCTGGGTCACGATCGCGGTCGCACGATCGACTGCGGCGGCGGGTAGCGTCAGCGGCGGCATCAGCAGCCCGATGGCCAGCAGGCTCGCGAAGCTCGACATGGCAGCGCTCCGACTACTCGTCCCGGGACGCGCGCAGACCTGCGCCACTGCCCAACAGCCCGCTACCGATGAACGCGCCGTCGCCCGGCGGCGGCGCGATGATCACCGAGATCTTGTCGGACAGCTTGTCGGCCATCGTCTTCTGGATCAGCAACGGGTGCTTGCTGACCAGCTCACCGTCGCGCTGCATCTGCTCGGTGGCGACGCGGCCGAGCTCTTCCAGGCGCTCGACTTCGGCCTCGGCGAGCTTGCGCCGCGAGTCGGCCTCGCCGGCGGCCTCGATGCGGCGTGCCTCGGCCGCCCCTTCGGCTAGCTTGATGCGCGCGGTCTTGTCCGCTTCGGCTTCGAGCTGGCGCTGCTCGATCTGTTTCTGCTTGAACGGCAGCACATGGCGCATCGCCTCTTCCTGCGCCTTGGCGGCGATGATCTGCTCCTGCGCGGACGCCTCGGCCGCCTTCTCGCGCACGATCTTGTCGGCGTCGGCCTGCAGCTCGGCTTCCTTGACCTGCTTCTCCTTCAGCTCCAGCGTGTACTTCATGCGCTCGGTCTCGAGCTCGACCGCCAGCAGCTTGTCCATGCCGGCGCGATAGTCGGGCGGCAGGTCGACGTTGCCCATCAGCACGCCGCGCAGCACCAGACCCTCCGCGGCGAGCTTGGGCTTCAGCTCAGCTTCGAGCACGTCCTGCAGCTCCTGGCGCTTGGTCGAGAAGATCTCGCGCACGGTGTAGCGCGTGAACACCTTGTAGATGGTGCCTTGCACGATCGGATCGACGCGTTCGCGGCCGATGTCGGCCGGCAGCGTGCCGGACAGACCGATCAGCTTGTTCGGGTCGAGCGCGTAGCGGATCGCCAGCTCCACGCCGAGCGACAAGCCCTCCGACGATTGCAGCGGCGCTTCGCCGTCGGCTCGGGCGCTGCGCTCGGGCCGGTAGAGCTGATCCTGCAGCCGGTAGCGGCGCAGCTCGTGGACCCCCGGCACCACGACAGCAACGCCTTCGTGCACCTGCGCGTACGAGCCGGTCAGGCGGTTTACGCGGATGCCGGCCTCGCCGTGCGGGATCGTCTCGGTCGGTGCGTTGGTCGCGACGGCGTAGAGTGCGACCGCGAGCGCGGCGAGGATCAGAACGGGTCTGCTCAGCAGCATGCGTGCACGTCGATTCAGCGACGGCGTTGGCTCGGACACCGGGATAACTCCTGCGTTGTAGTCGGGGCGACGGCGACGCCGCGTCATGCGGCGTCGGTGGCGACCATTGGAAGCGCGCGGCGAGACGCATTTGCGTCGCGGCTGGGCGCGGATGCCGACCAGTTCTGGCAGGTTGCGGGCGGTCCGCGCCCGGCGCTCCTACTCGAATCCGTCGACGAACACCGCATCGGCGATCGTGACGCCGCGCATCGACGAAGCGCTGCACGGGCCGATCGTGACGGTGACCGACAGCACCGTCGTGCCGCTCGTACCCACCGTGAACGTGATCGACGGCGTGTTCGCGGCCGACGTGATCGTGCCGTTCGTGATCGACCACGCGTATGTCGCGCCGGATTGTGGCGCGGCGGACGCCGTCAGGCCCGAGGCGCCGGGCCCCGCAGCCGGCGGCGCCGTGATGCCGGCGTTCGGATCGAAGACGCCGACGGTGTGCGCATCGCTCGCGCTGCACGTGCCGGCGAAGACCGTCATTGAACGTCGTCGTCGTCGCGGGCGACACCGTGATCGTGCGCGTGGTCGCGCCGGTCGACCACGCGTAGCTCGTGAAGCCGGCGCCTGCGTCCAGCGTGATCGCAGCCGAGCCGCTGCAGTACGTCGTCGGTCCCGTGATCGTGACGGTCGGCGGCGTGCAGGCGACGACATCGAACGAGCGCATGGCCGACGCGAGGTCGTCGCCCGAGATGCGCGCGGCGGTCATCACGACGCCCGTCGCGGCGGTGTCGTAGCTGGCGCCGGCGATTGCGGTGCCGTTCTCGCCGGCGTCGATCGATCCTGAAGTCGCTCCGCCGAGCGCGCCCGGGCCGCTCGCCGAGAGGGCGATGCCCGTGGCCTGTGTCACCGCGACGGGAGTGCCGTCGTCGTCGCGCGCTTGCAGCACGACGTCGAAAGGCGCGCCCGCGTCGACCGGATTGCCGCCGTTGATCGCGACGATCGCGAGCTGGGAGGCGAAACCGAGGCTGCCGCGCTGCCCAATCACCCAGTCGCCCGCCAGTGGCGACGCATTCGTCGCCGCAGCCGTGTTCGCAACAGGATCGACGCTGCCGACCTGTGCGTACGACGCCCCGTCGTGCCGGGCGAGTACGTAGCGAGTCTCGTCGCCGGCAGTGACGTCGCCGGCGTTGTACGCGAATCCGACCAGGTCCGCGTTCGGCACGGCGCTCGCGATGCGCCACCAGCGATCGAGCACGTTTTCCCCGGAACGCGCGGGGTGGCGTCCATCGAACGCCTGCACCGTAACGTCGCCGGCCGCACTGGCGTCGATCGTGACCGGCAGATAGGCCGATCCGGTGCCGACGGGAAAGGGCTGGGGCGGCGTCGACGCGAGCGCGCGCGTGAGCGCGCCGTTCACCCAGCCGCTCGTGCGCGTCACGGTAGCAGCCGCGTCCAGGCGCGCCGATCCGGGCGGCACGATCGTCAGGTTCCCGCCTTCGAGCGACAACAGATTCGCGACGTCCCAACGCACGCCGCCGACGAGCGTGACGCCCGCGGGGTTGGCGATCTGCAGCGCGCCGAGCGAAACGTCGCTCGTCGAGGTGAAGGCCTGTGCGCCCGCTCCGGCGAGTCGGAGCGTGCCCGACGGCGCCGCGATCGTGCCGACGTTCGTCGCATTGCTGCGCAGCGTGAGCGTGTGCGTGGCGAGCGACAGCGTGCCGCCGGTCACCTGCAGCGTGTCCTCGACCGTCGCATCGCCGCCGAGCTGCGCGGTGCCGCTACTCTTCGCGATGCGCAATGCCGGGTACGTCGTACCGAGCATCGTCTGCGCACCCGCGCCGTCGTAGGTGACGGTACCCGAAGCGACGAGCGTTCCCGCGGCGCTCCAGTTCCCGCCGACGGCGACGTCGACGCCCGTGATCGTGCCGTTGCCGAGGATGTCGCCCCCGACGTCGAGCGCCGACGGGCCCATGACGAGCGTGACTTCGGACGCGCCCGCGTCGGCGACCTCCAGCGACTCGGACACGTTGAGCGTGCCGCCGACGAAATGCTGGACCGCGCCACCGAGCGAAGTGACTCGCAACCGCGCGTAGATCGGCGCGTTGTCGATCACCTGGACCGCGCCGCTCTGGTACTGCACGGCGCTACCGGGCGCGAGCATCGGAATGCCCTGCAACGGGAACGCGGTCGTTCCGTCCGCGCTGCCGAGCCGCAGCACGGCTTCGACGACAACGGACGACGTGCTGTCGGGGTTGAGGGAGATCTGATTGCCGCCGTCGTCGAGCGTGCCGCTCGCGAGGTGGAGGTTCCCCATCAGCGTGATCGATCCGACGAGCGTTGCGACGTCGCTCGGCTTCGCGATTCGCAGCGTGCCGAGGGTGTACGCGTTGACGGTCTGCGCACCGGCGCCGTTCAGCTCGACGATCGACTGCGTGTCCGCGGTGAACGTGCCGCCGCTGCCCAGGTCGCCGCCGATACGTAGCGTCGCATTGCCGCCGGACAGCACGATCTGGGCCGAAGACGAGGCCCCCGCGAACCGGAGATCGTCGCCGATGCTCGCCTGCGCGCCGGTTTCCAGCGTGAGCCGTGCGGTGCCGCTCGGACTGCCGTCGATGCGCGCCGACCCGGACACCGACAGCGCAGCGCCGGATCGCACGTCGACGAAGCTCGAGCTGCCCGGCGACGGCGCGTTGATCGAGAGCCCGTCGAGCGCGCTCTCGAGCGTTAGGTCGCCGCCGGCCTCGATCCGGAGCGACTTGTTGCCCGCCGTCGAGTCGAGCGACAGCGTCAGCGCACGCTGAACGTCCGTGACGGTGACCTGGTGGTTCGACGTGATCACGACGTCGTCGCCGGCGCCCGGCACGCCGAATTGCGACCACGTCGCGACGCTGTTCCAGTTGCCCGACGTGGCGCTGGTGAACATCGCCGCCTGCGCGGGCAGGGCGATCAGCGCGATGAGAACGAGAATAGGGCGCGACATCGGACGCCTCGTTGGATCGGGCCAGGGTTCGAAGGGTACGCCGAACCCTGTCACGAATGCCGCAAACGTCGTCCTCGGTCGAACGCGAGGTCGGTGCCCGGCATTCGTCCTGGGTCGCTTCGTCTACGCGCTCGCCCACGCCGCGACGCTGCGCCCGACCTCCGCGAGCACGGCTTCGTCCTCGGGCCTCACCCCGCCACCCGTGCGCCCTTCGTAGTACGCCGCGACGACGAGCGGCGCGCGGTCGGGCCGGAACACGATCGCGATGTCGTTGACGCGCGTCGGCCGGTCGTCGGCATAGGCGGTGCCGGTCTTGTCGCCGACGGACCATTCCGCGGGCAGCCCCGCGCGCAGTCTCCGCGCACCGGTCTGCGTCTCGATCGTCCAGCGCTTCAGCGTCTCGCGTGATTCCTTCGCGAGGAGCTCGCCGCCGAACAGGCGCGCGACGGTGTTCGCGATCGCCTCGGGCGTGGTCGTGTCGCGCGGATCGTCGCCGTGCACGTCGTTCATGTCGGGCTCGTAGCGGTCGAGGCGCGTTGTCGGATCGCCCCACGCGCGCAGCCGGCGCGTCACCGCCTCGGGCCCGCCGAGGCGACGGATCAGGAGGTTCGCGGCGACGTTGTCGCTCGTGACCTGCGTCGCGCGTGCGAGATCGCCCGCCGTCATGCCGCCCATCGCGAGGTTCTTTTCGGTGACGGGTGCGTGCGGGACGAGATCGTCCTGCGCGTACGTGATCCACGTGTCGAGCGGCAGGACCTCGCGGTCGGCGTCCTCGAGCACCGCGGCAGCGAGCGCGAGCTTGAACGTCGAGCACAAGGCGAACCGCTCGTTCGCGCGCCAGCCGGCGGAGCGGACGGTCGCCGCGTCGAACGCGTACACGCCGAGGCGCCCGCCGGCGCGCTGTTCGAGCGCCTCGAGCTCGGACGCGAGCGTGTGCTTCGGCGTGCGCGCGGGAAGCGGCGGTACGACACCGATCGCACAGGCGGCGGCGAGACCACCGAGCAGGGTGCGACGACCGCGATCGAACTCGAACATGCGTGGCCCTCCGTGGAATCGGGCGATCAGGGTCGTCGACGGATCGGGCTTTTTTCGGGCAACGGACGAGCGATTTCAGGGCGCGACGCGCCGCTCCGTGCGTAGATGCAGCACGATTTCGCTAACATCGAGCCGCCATGCAGGCGATCGTCGATTTCATCCTCGAGCTCGAGAAGCTCAAAGGCGTCACGCGCAAGATCCGCGTGCGCGGCGGCGAGCGCTACGAGAATCCGGCCGAGCACAGCTGGCAGATCGCGCTGCTCGCGGCGTCGCTCGCGCCGTATGCCGACGGGCCGATCGACATCGACCGCGTCGTGAAGATGCTGCTCGTGCACGACATCGGCGAGATCGACACCGGCGACACGATGGTGTTCGTCGAGCACGGCTGGGAGGAGCGCAAGGCGGCCGAGCTCGCGGCGGTCGAGCGGATCTTCGGACTGCTGCCCGAGGCTCAGTACAACATGTACCTCGCACTTTGGCGCGAGTTCGAGGACGGCGAGACCGCGGAAGCGCGCTTCGCGAACGCGGCCGACCGCGCGATGCCGGTGCTGCTCAATCTCGCGAACGAAGGGCAGAGCTGGCGCGACAACGGCATCAGCCACGCGCGCGTCGTCGCGCGCATCGGGCCGCCGATCCTCGCCGGGTGTCCGGCGCTGTGGGCGTATCTCGAACCGCGCCTCGAGGAAGCGAACCGCCTCGGCTGGTTCGGCGCGTGAATCCCATTTTCCTCGTCCTTCTGGCGGCGTTCGGGCTGGGCACGGGGATCGCGGCGGCGGGCGAGCCGCGCCGCGTCGCGATCACCGTCGACGACCTGCCGTGGGCCGAGCTCGCGCGCACCGGCGACGCGCTCGCGAGCGAGCGCTCGCGCCGGCTCGTCGCCGCGCTGCGCGGTTCACACGCCATCGGCTTCGTCAACGAGCAGAAGCTCGAGCACGACGGCGCGCAGGTCCCGTCGCGCGTCGCGATGCTCGAAGCCTCGCTCGATACCGGCCTAGCGCTCGGCAACCACACCTACGACCATCCGGGCCTGCACGCGACGCCGATCGAAACCTACGAGCGTGCGATCCTCGACGGCGAGCGCGTGCTGCGGCCGTTGCTCGAGCGACGCGGCCTGCCACTTGCGTGGTTCCGCCATCCGTACCTGCAGGCGGGGCGCGACGACGCGATCCGCGCGCGCCTCGCGACGTTCCTCGACGCACGCGGCTACCGCATCGCACCGGTCACGGTCGACAACGGCGACTGGATCTACGCACGCGCGTATCTCGAGGCGCTCGCCGCGGACGACGCGACGACGGCGCTGCGGCTCAGGCGCGATTTCGTCGACTACATCGACGCGAAGTTCGCGTTCTACGAGGACGCGTCGCGGCGCCTCTTCGGCCGCGAGATCCCGCAAGTGCTGCTGCTGCACGCGAATGCGCTCAACGCCGACACGATGCCGGCGCTGCTCGCGCGGCTCGCGAAGCGCGGCTACACGTTCGTGTCGCTCGAGACCGTGCTTGCGGATCCGGCTTACGCGCACGAGGACGGCTATCGCGGCGGCGCGGGCATCTCGTGGATGCATCGCTGGGCCATGGCCGAGCGCATGCCGCCGGCGTTCTACCGCGGCGAGCCGATGGTCGCGCAGTACGCGCTCGATCTCGCAGGTGTCGAAGGCGAGTGAGCGCACGCCGGAACTAGGGGAACCGGGGACGTAGCGCGTCCTACAGGACAGTCGCCACGGAACGTCCCGGCATGTTTCTGAAACGGATCCTCGCGCTGTTCGTCCTCACGGTCGTCTTCTTCGCCCTCACGCCGGGTAGCCGCGCGGCGTCGCCTGCCGATCCGCCTCCTGGCGCCAGCGACCACCTCGCACGCGCAGACCCAGAGCCCGCTCGTTGCAACACGAGTCAGCATCGCAACGACAGACTGGCGCGATGTCCAGGCCCGAGCATGCGACGACGCTCGATGCGATCGTGATCGGCGCGGGCCCTGCTGGGCTCACCGCGGCGACGTATCTCGCGCGCTTCCGTCGCAACATCGTCGTCGTCGACGCCGGCCGCAGCCGCGCACGCTACATCCCCGAGAGTCGCAACTGCCCCGGCTTTCCCGCGGGGATCGAAGGCGTGTCGTTGCTCGACGCGCTGCGCGAGCAGGCCTCGCAGTACGAGGTCGAGTTCGTTCGCGGCGAGGCGACCAGGCTCGAGCGCCACGACGGTGGTTTCGTCGCGACGGTGGACCGCGAGACGTACGCTGCCCGCTCGGTGGTGATCGCCACCGGTATCGTCGACGTGCTGCCGCCGCTCGACGGCGTCGACGACGCCATCCACGACGGTCTCGTGCGGCTCTGCGCGATCTGCGACGGCTACGAGTCGGCAGGTCGCCGCGTCGTCGTCTACGGGCCCGCGCAGAAAGTCGTCTCGCACGCGCGGTTCCTGCGCGCGCTCTGCGCCGAGGTCACGGTCGCATTGCCCGAAGGCGAGACGTTGGACGGTCCGGGCAGGGCCGATTGTGCCGCCGCCGACGTCGCCGTGCTGGAGCACGTGAGCGCGATCGCGCGCGACGGCGACGAGCTCGTGCTGGCCACGTCGAAAGGTCGTCCGCTGCGCTGCGAGGCGCTGTACCCCGTGCTCGGCTCGCGCTCGCAGGGCGAGCTCGCGATCGCGCTCGGCGCGGCCTGCGACGCGAACGGCGAGCTGGTCGTCGACGCGAAGCAGCGTACGACGATCGACGGCGTCTACGCGATCGGCGACGTCGTCTCGGCGATCAACCAGATCAGCGTCGCGTTCGGTCACGCCTCGATCGCCGCGACGACGCTCCACAACGCGCTGCCGCAGCGCCGCTTTTCCGCACCGCGCACCCGGCGCAGCATCGGCGTCGCTTGAGCCCGACCGCAATTCCGTAATACGTTCGCGCGGGGCGCGCTCGACCGCGAACGAGGACGGCGGTGAACGTGCAATACGAAACACGGGGCACACTGCGGGCGCTGGCGCTGGCGCTGCTCGGGAGCGTCGCAGCCGGACCGGCCGGCGCGGGCGACGACGTGCGCGTGCGCACGCTCGCGTCGCTTCCGCTCGAGGAGCTGATGCGGGTCGAGGTCACGACGGTGCTCGGCACGGCGCAGCCGCGCGAGACCGCAGCGGCGGCGCTCCACGTCGTCAGCGGCGAGGACATCCGCCGCAGCGGCCATCGCACGCTCGCCGATGCGCTCAGGCTGGTGCCGGGCATGTTCGTCGGCCGGATCAACGCCAGCAGCTGGGTGATCGGGGCGCGCGGCCTTTCCGGCTCGGCCCTGACCGCGACGCGCTACCTCGTGCTGATCGACGGACGCGTGGTCTACGACCCGCTGATCTCGGCGACGTTCTGGGACACGACCGACGTTCCGCTCGCCGATATCGACCGCATCGAGGTGATCCGCGGACCCGGCGCGACGCTCTGGGGCGCGAACGCGATGAACGGCGTCGTCAACGTCATCACGAAGCACGCGCGCGACACCCAGGGCGGCTACGCGCTGGTCGGCGGCGGCGACCACGAGCGGCGCTACACCACCCTGCGCTACGGCGCAGCGCTCGGGAGCGGTGCGTTCCGCGTGTTCGCGAAGTACGCCGAGCGCGATGCGTTCGAGACCATGGCCGGCACGCCGATCGACGACGCCTGGTCGACGTTCCGCACCGGCTTCCGGTTCGACGGCCCGCTGTCCGAGCGCGCGACAGTGATGCTCGAGGGTCAGGTCTACGAGCACCCGACCGCGCGCGCTTCGGTGCGCCTGCCGGTACCGGGTCGGCACCTGCAGTTCCGGCAGGATGCGCGCGACGACGACGTCTCGGGCGCGCACCTCAACGGACGCGTCGAGCTCGCGCACGAGCACGGGGCCCGGACCACCGTCCAGGCGTACGCATACGACACACGCCGCGACGGCGCGCGCTTCGGCGTCTCGCGCAGCACCTTCGACCTCGACCTGCGCCACGCGCGGCGCTTCGGCGCGCACGAGCTGATCGCCGGCGTCGCGGTCGACCACACCAGCGATCGCGTCGAGAACGGCCCCGTGCTGATCATCGACCCGGCGCGGCGTTCGTGGGCGACCTGGAACGCCTTCGTGCAGGACACGGTCGCACTCGGCGAACGCGGCTCGCTGACGCTCGGCACCAAGCTCACCAGCCACGACTTCGTCGGGCCGCAGTGGCAACCGGGCGTCCGCGCCTCGTTCGCGCTGAGCGACACGCAGTTCCTCTGGGGCGCGGTGTCGCGGCCGGTGCGCGTCCCGTCGCGCTTCGAAGAGGACGGCCTGCTCGTGTTCTCGTACGTCGACACCGGCCTCGCGGCGGGCCGGCCCGCGACCGGCACGATCGTGCCGGTCGGCGTCGCGGGCGACGACGATCTCCGTGCCGAGTCGATGCTCGCATACGAGCTCGGCCATCGCGCCGCGCTCGGCGAGCGCGTCCGGCTCGACACGAGCGTATTCCTCAACGACTACCGCCGCCTGATCGGCGCGCCGCCCGGCATCTTCGGCACGTTCACCGACGCCGGTAGCGGCCGCACGCGCGGGTTCGACGTCGCCGCGACCGTCGACGTCACCGACCGCTGGCGTCTCGAAGGCTCGTTTTCGCGGATCGACGTCGAGGTCGACGGCCCGATCTTCGATTTCGAGGAGGGCGCGACGCCGGAGCGCATGGCGCAGCTGCGCTCGCACGTTGCGCTCACCGACGCGCTCGAGCTCAGCGCCGCGGCGTACTACGTCGACGAGATTCCGCGCATTCCTGTCGACGACTACACCCGCGTCGATCTGGGTCTCATCTGGCGGCCGACGCGCAGCGTCGAGCTCGCGGTGTTCGGACAGAACCTCGCGGGCTCGGGCCACGCCGAAGCCTCCGGCGCCGAGGTGCCGCGCTCCGTGTACGCGCAGCTGACGTTGCGGACGCGCGACTGAGATGGGCGCGTCGACGATCCTCGTGCATCTGCATCGCGTCGTCGTGCTGCTGTTCGCGCTGGCCGTCGGAGTCGCGCCGGAGACGTTCGCGCAGCGCTTCGACCGGGCCCAGGTCGAGGCTGCGTACCTCCTCAGCTTCATGCGCTACACGGAGTGGCCGCCGGGTGCGCTGCCCCCGCCCGAGGCGCCGATCGTCGTGGTCGTCTACCGGTCTAGCGCGACCGCGGAAGCGCTCGAGACGATCGCGGCGAGCGGCGAGCTCGTCGCCGGCCGCGAGATCGAGGTCCGTCGTGCACGCACTGCCGAACGGCTCGCGCGCCAGCTCGCGGGCGCGCACGTGCTGTACGTCGGTGCCGCTGCCGACGCGACCGATGCGCTCGCGCGGACCGAGGCGCTCGTCCTGACGATCGGGGCGGGGCCGGAGTTTGCGCGGCAGGGCGGCATGCTCGCGCTGGTGCCGCTCGGCAATCGCATCGTGTTCGACGCGAACCTCGCGGCGATCCGCGTCTCGGGCCTCAAGATCAGCGCGAAGGTGCTCGCGCTGGCACGCCGCGTCGAGGGCGGGCCGTGACGCGCGCCGCGGCCAGTCCCAAGTCGGTCGGCAGCAAGGTCCGCTGGCTCGTCACGTTGTCGAGCGGGCTCGCGATCGCGGTGGTCGCATCGGGTTTGTCGCTGCTCAACTACCGCGAAGTACGGCGCGGCGCCGAGCAGGAGATCGCGACGCTCGGCCGGCTCGTGGTTTCGAACGCGATCGCGCCGCTCGAGTTCGGCGATCGCGCCTACGGCACCGAAGCGCTGGCGGCGCTCGGCGCCGTGCCGGCGGTCGCGTCGGCCGCGCTGCACGACGCCGACGGACGCGTGTTCGCGACGTACCGCCGCGCGTCGGGCTATCCGCCCGAGATCGCGCTCGCGGCGCCGGGCACGGCGGCGCAGGGACGCTGGCTCGTCCACACCGCGCCGATCGTCGGGCACGAGCGCGCGCTGGGGCGCCTGCAGCTGGTCGAGGACCTCGAGCCGATCTACCGCCGCCTGCTCGTCAACCTGCTGCTCGCGGCACTCACGGCCGCGGCGGCGATGCTGATCGTGTGGCTCGCGTCGCGCCGCCTGCGCGACGCGCTGACCGAGCCGGTGACTGAGCTCGCGCTCGCGGCGCACCGCGTCTCGGGCACCGACGATTATTCGGTGCGCGCGCGCAAGCTCGCCGACGACGAGCTCGGCGAGCTCGCCGACGCGTTCAACGCGATGCTCGCGCGGATCGAGCAGCAGTCGGCCGAGGTCCGCGCGGCGCGCGAAGAGGCCGAGCTCGCGAGCCGTATGAAAGACGAGTTTCTCGCCACGCTCTCGCACGAGCTCCGCACGCCGATGACGCCGATCCTCGGCTGGGCGCAAATCCTGAAGCGTGTCGGCGGCGACGACCCGCGGACCGTGCAGGCCGCCGAGGTGATCGAGCGCAACGCGCGCGTGCAGATGCGGATCGTCGACGACCTGCTCGACATGAGCCGCATCGTCAGCGGCAAGGTCTCGATCGAGCTCAAGGCGGTCGATCTCGCGGAGGTCGTCGAGAGCGCGATCTCGACCGTGCGCAGCGCAGCCGAAGCGCGCGGCATCGAGGTCGAGACGATGATCGATCCGCTGCTGCCGCCGGTGCACGGCGACGCACAGCGCCTGCAGCAGATCGTCTGGAACCTCGTTTCGAACGCGATCAAGTTCAACCGCGAGGGCGGGTCGGTACACGTGACGCTCGCGCGCGCCGGCGAGCGCGCGGTGTTGTCGGTCGCCGACACCGGTCGCGGCATCGATCCCGTGTTTCTGCCGCACGTGTTCGAGCGGTTCCGGCAGGCGGACAGCACCTCGACGCGGAGCTACGGCGGGCTCGGGCTCGGGCTTGCGATCGTGCGGCAACTGACCGAGCTGCACGGCGGTAGCGTCCGCGCCGAGAGCGACGGCGTCGACCGCGGCGCGCGCTTCACGATCGAGCTCAGGCTCGCGCCCGGCGCGGAAACGGAGCACAAGGCGACGCGCGGCGCGATCGCCGCCGTCGGCCTCGGGGGCGTTCGCGTGCTCGTGGTCGACGACGAGGCCGACGCGCGCGAGCTGATCGTCGCGATCGTGTCGCCGCACGGCGCCGAGGTCGCGACGGCGGCGTCGGCCGACGAAGCGCTCGCGCGGCTCTCGTCGTTCGACGCCGACGTGTTGCTGTCCGACATCGGCATGCCCGGCCGCGACGGCTACGAGCTGATCGCGGCCGTCCGCGCTTCGTCCGACCCGCGCATCCGAGCGACGCCCGCCGCCGCGCTGACCGCGTTCGCGCGCGCGAGCGATCGCGAGCGGGCGATCGAGGCCGGATTCGACGCGCATCTCGCGAAGCCGATCGATCACGATCGGCTGGTCGCGACGCTGGTGTCGCTCGCAGCAGGGTCGCGCGCGCCCGGCTGAGCCGTCGACAGGAATGCTTCAGCTCGCCGCCGCCATGATCGCGCGGTCGGTGCGCACGAAAACCACCCGAAGGGACTACGCATGAACATCACGCTCAGCCTCGCCCCGATCATCGCGCTCGTCGCGGGAATCTTGATCCTCGTCCGCCCGCGGCTCCTCAACTACATCGTCGCGATCTACCTCATCATCGTCGGCATGCTCGGTCTCATCGGCTACCGCTGACGCCCGAGTAAGCAAAAAAAGGGGTCAGAGGAAATCAACGTCTCAAGCGTTCATTTCCTCTGACCCCTTTTTTTGCGGGTCTTCAGGCCGCGCTCGTTGCGCGCAGCTTGCGCTCCCACGCGAGCGAGGTTCGCGCGATCGTCTCGAGGTCGTCGTGCTTCGGCGTCCAGCCCAGCACCTCGCGGATGCGGCTCGCGTCGGCGACGAGCATCGGGGGATCGCCGGGGCGGCGCGGGCGCTCGACGATCGGGAGCGGCGCGCCGTTGACGCGCGCGATCGTGTCGAGCACTTCACGCACCGAGTAGCCGTGGCCGTAACCGACGTTCAGCACGGTCGAGTCGCCGCCGCGCTCGAGATACGACAGCGCGTCGAGATGCGCGGCCGCGAGGTCGTCGACGTGGATGTAGTCGCGCACGCCGGTGCCGTCCGGCGTCGGATAGTCGGTGCCGAAGATCGCGATCTCGCGCCGCGCGCCGACCGCGGCCTCGACCGCTACCTTGACCAGCAGCGTCGCGTTCGGCGTGCGCTGGCCGATGCGGCCGCCGACGTCGGAGCCGGCGACGTTGAAGTACCGCAGCGCGGCGTAACGCAGCGCGCCGGTCGCCGCGAGGTCGCGCAGCATCCACTCGCTCATCAGCTTCGAGGTGCCGTACGGGTTGATCGGTCGCGTCGGCGAATCCTCGCTCGCGCGTCCACCGTCGGGAATGCCATAGACCGCGGCGGTCGACGAGAACACGACGTGCTTCACGCCGCCTGCGATGCAACACTCGAGCAGGCTGCGCGTCGCGCAGGTGTTGTTGCCGTAGTAGCGCAGCGGATCGGCGACCGACTCGGGCACGATCGTGCGCGCCGCGAAGTGCATGACCGTGTCGACGCGATGCTGCGCGAGCGTCGCCGCGACGAGCGCGCGGTCGCCGGTGTCGCCGACCACGAGCGGCGCGCCGAGCACCGCGTCCGCGAAGCCGGTCGCGAGGCTGTCGAGCACGACGACGCGTCGACCGGCCGCGACGAGCTGCAGCACGACGTGGCTGCCGATGTAGCCGGCGCCGCCGGTGACGAGGATCGACGTGTCGCTCACGGCGCCTTATGTCCTCGCGGCGATCTCGGCCGATGCGGCCGCGTAGTACTCGCGATACCACGCCACGAAATTCCGCACGCCGACCTCGATCGGCGTGCTCGGCGCGTACCCGGTGTCGCGCACCAGCGCGTCGACGTCGGCGTACGTGTCCGGCACGTCGCCGGGCTGCAGCGGCAGGAGATTCCTGATCGCCTTGCGCCCGACGCACTCCTCGATGACCTCGATGTAGCGCGACAGCTCGACCGGCCGGTGCGCGCCGATGTTGTAGAGGCGGTACGGCGCGCGCGACGAGCCCGGATTCGGCTGCAACGGGTCGAACGTGGCGTCGACGCCCGGCATGCGATCGAGCGTGCGTACGACGCCTTCGACGACATCGTCGATGTAAGTGAAATCGCGCGTGTGGTTGCCGTAGTTGAAGACGTCGATCGGCACGCCGGCCAGGATGTTCTTCGTGAACAGGAACAGCGCCATGTCGGGTCGGCCCCACGGGCCGTACACCGTGAAGAAGCGCAGCCCCGTCGTGGGCAGCCCGTACAGATGGCTGTAGGTGTGCGCCATCAGCTCGTTCGTCTTCTTCGACGCGGCGTAGAGGCTGACCGGGTGGTCGACGCTGTCTTCGACCGCGAACGGCAGCTTGATGTTCGAGCCGTATACCGAGCTCGACGACGCGTAGACGAGATGCTCGACGCCACGGTGGCGGCACGCCTCGATCACGTTGAGGAATCCGACGATATTGCTCTCGACGTAGGCTCGCGGATTCTCGATCGAGTAGCGCACGCCGGCCTGCGCCGCGAGGTTGACGACGCGCTGCGGGGCGAAGTCGCGCACCGCGGCGTCGAACGCGTCGCGATCCTCGAGGCTCGCCTCGACGAACGAGAAGCCGGGCCTGGGCGCGAGACGTGCGAGCCGCGCGCGCTTGAGCTTCGGGTCGTAGTAGGGGCTGAGGTTGTCGTAGCCGAGCACTTGGTCGCCGCGGTCGAGCAGGCGATGCGACAGCGCGGCGCCGATGAAGCCCGCAGCGCCCGTGACGAGGACGCGCATCAGAGCCTCCCGTCGACAGCGTGCTTCGGCAGGCAGTTCTTGACGTCGAACAGCACGTTGCCGGGCTTGCCCCACGCTCGCAGCCGCTCGGCGCCGCCCTCGCAGAACTCGCGGTGCGAGACTGCGAGCACGATCGCATCGTACTTGCCGCGCTCGGGCTGCGCGACGAGGTCGAGCCCGTACTCGTGCTTCGCTTCTTCCGCCGAGACCCACGGGTCGTGCACGTCGACGTTCGCGTCGTAGCCGCGGAGCTCGCCGACGAGATCGATCACGCGCGTGTTGCGCAGGTCCGGGCAGTTCTCCTTGAACGAGAGCCCGAGCACGAGGATGTTCGAGCCCACGACCTGCATGCGCTTGCGCGTCATCAGCTTCACCACGCGCTGCGCGACGTAGTGCCCCATCGTGTCGTTGATGCGGCGTCCCGCGAGGATCATCTCGGGGTGGTAGCCGAGCTGCTGCGCCTTGTACGTGAGGTAGTACGGATCGACGCCGATGCAGTGGCCGCCGACGAGCCCCGGCCGGAACGGCAGGAAGTTCCACTTCGTTCCGGCCGCGGCGAGCACCTCCTCGGTGTCGAGGCCCATGCGGTCGAACAGCAGCGCGAGCTCGTTGATCAGCGCGATGTTGACGTCGCGCTGCGTGTTCTCGATGACCTTCGCGGCTTCGGCGACGCTGATGCTCGACGCGCGATGCGTGCCGGCCGTCACGACGCTGCGGTAGAGCTGGTCGACGTACTCGGCGGTTTCCGGCGTCGAGCCCGAGACGACCTTGACGATGGTGGCCAGCCGGTGCTGCTTGTCGCCGGGATTGATGCGCTCGGGACTGTAGCCCGCGAAGAAGTCGACGTTGTACGCGAGCCCGGACTCGCGCTCGATGATCGGGACGCAGACCTCCTCGGTGCAGCCGGGGTAGACGGTCGATTCGTAGATCACGACGTCCCCGCGCTTCACCACGCGGCCGACGGTGCGGCTCGCGGCTTCGAGCGGGCGCAGATCGGGCCGCTTGTATTCGTCGATCGGCGTCGGGACCGTGACGATGTACGTGTTGCAGCGCCTGAGGTCCTCCGGGTCCGACGAGTATTCGAGCTGCGCGGCCTGCGCGAGCTCAGGCGTAGGCACCTCTAGCGTATGGTCGACGCCGCCGCGCAACGCGTCGATCCGCGCGCCATTGATGTCGAAGCCGACGGTCGGCAGCTTCTTTCCGAACTCGACCGCGAGCGGAAGCCCGACGTAGCCGAGTCCGATGATGCCGAGCCGCGTGTCGGCGAGCGTGCGTCGCACTGCGTTCACAGGCGCTGCGATTCCCTTCGTTTTGTGCGCGCGAGTCTAGCAACCCGGCCCTCTCCCTCGGTCGCACCGCCACCGCGCCGCGACGAACGATCGAGCGCCGTACACACGCGGCGCGTTTCTGTGGCAGATTCCGCGTCATGGAATGGCGCACCGTTCCGCTGCCGAGCCGGGGGGCTGTCGGCGTCTGGGCCTGCGACCTCGCGGCGATCGAGCCCGACGAGTCGCCGTCGCCGCTCGAGCGTGCGCGAGCGGCACGGTACGCGAAGCCCGCGCTCGCGCGCCGCTACCTCGCGTCGCGGACGATACTGCGCGCGATCCTCGGCGCGTGGTGTGGGGAACGCGCCGCGGACGTTGCGATCGAGCTCACCGGGTTCGGGCAGCCGTACCTCGGCCGGCATCCGGAGCGCTTCTTCAGCCTCTCGCACAGCGGAGACCGCGCGCTCGTGACCTGCGCGTTCGCACCGATCGGCGTCGACCTCGAGGCGCGGGCTGCGATGCAGGATGCCGACGCACTCGCCGCGCGCGTGCTGAGTGAGGACGAGCTCTCGTGCTACCGCGGCGCGCGCGACGAGGCGCGGACCGCGCTGCTGATCTGGGCCTGGGTCGCGAAGGAGGCGTACCTCAAGGCGCGCGGCGTCGGACTCGCGATCGAGCCGAGCCACGTCGAGGCGCCGCCGCCGAGCGGCGGGCCGATCGCCGTGCGCGGCGACGAGGTGCGCTGGGACGTGCGGCCGCTCGACGTCTGGCCGCGCTACGCCGGCGCGCTGTGCGCCGCGGGACGGGTCGAACGGGTCGAGCTGTTCGAGCTCGACCGTGGCGCGTGGCGCGCGCGGGCGGTATGATTTCGCGCGTCGAAACACCGGAACGAGGTGGCCCGCGGGTAACCGCAGGCCGAGCGTGCGACATGAGGACGCGTACCTAGCCGAGCACTCGCATCCGCCGGGCATCCGAAAGGCGCCTCGGCGCCTTTTTTGTTGTCCGCGTTTCACCGCCACGAAGATTCCGAACATGGTCGCCATCACGCTCCCCGACGGCAGCAAGCGCGAATACGCTTCGGCCGTCACCGTCGAACAGGTCGCGCAGAGCATCGGTCCCGGCCTCGCGAAGGCCGCGCTCGCCGGCAAGGTCGATGGCCGGCTCGTCGACCTCGCGCACGCGATCGATCGCGACGCCGCGCTCGAGATCGTCACCGAGAAGCACCCCGACGCGCTCGAGGTGATCCGTCACTCGACCGCGCATCTGCTCGCGCAGGCGACGCAGCGTCTGTATCCAGACACCCAGGTCACGATCGGCCCGGTGGTCGAGAACGGGTTCTACTACGACTTCGCGCGCAAGACGCCGTTCACGCCCGAGGACCTCGAGAAGATCGAGGCCGAGATGAAGAAGATCGCGACCGAAGGCTTGCCGGTCGCGCGCTCGGTCATGCAGCGCGACGAGGCGGTCGGCTTCTTCAAGCAGAAGGGCGAGGCCTACAAGGCCGAGATCATCGAGAGCATTCCCTCGAACGAGGACCTCTCGCTCTACGCGCAGGGCGAGTTCATCGACCTCTGCCGCGGGCCGCACGTGCCCAACACGAACAAGCTCAAGGCCTTCAAGTTGATGAAGATCGCGGGCGCCTACTGGCGCGGCGACTCGAACAACGAGATGTTGCAGCGCGTCTACGGGACCGCGTGGCTCAACGAGAAGGACCTCAAGGCCTACCTCACGATGCTCGAGGAGGCCGAGAAGCGCGACCACCGCAAGCTCGGCAAGCAGCTCGATCTCTTCCACATGCAGGAAGAGGCGCCGGGCCTCGTGTTCTGGCACCCGAAGGGCTGGGCGATCTGGCAGGTCGTCGAGCAGCACATGCGCCGCGTCTATCGCGAGTCGGGCTACAAGGAGGTGCGCTGTCCGCAGATCCTCGACCGCTCGCTCTGGGAGAAGTCGGGGCACTGGGAGAACTTCAAGGACAACATGTTCACGACGTCGTCGGAGAAGCGCGACTACGCGATCAAGCCGATGAACTGTCCGGGACACGTCCAGGTGTTCAACACCGGGCTGCACAGCTACCGCGACCTGCCGCTGCGCTACGGCGAGTTCGGCGCGTGCCACCGCAATGAAGCGTCCGGCGCGCTGCACGGGATCATGCGCGTGCGCGGCTTCACCCAGGACGACGGCCACATCTTCTGCACCGAGGACCAGATCCAGCCCGAGGTCTCGGCGTTCATCGACCAGCTGCAGCAGGTGTACGCGCACTTCGGTTTCACCGAGATCATCTACAAGCTGTCGACGCGCCCGGAGAAGCGCGTCGGCTCGGACGAGGTCTGGGACAAGGCCGAGGCCGCGCTCGCCACGGCGCTGAAGTCGAAGGGCATCGAGTTCGGGATCAACGAAGGCGAGGGCGCGTTCTACGGTCCCAAGATCGAGTTCTCGCTGAAGGACTCGATCGGCCGTGTCTGGCAGTGCGGCACGATGCAGGTCGATTTCTCGATGCCGGGACGCCTCGGCGCCGAGTACGTCGCCGACGATTCGAGCCGCAAAACCCCGGTCATGCTGCATCGCGCGATCGTGGGCTCGATGGAGCGCTTCATCGGCATCCTGATCGAGCACCACGCCGGCAACCTGCCGGTCTGGCTCGCGCCGGTACAGGCCGTCGTCATGAACATCACCGACGCGCAGGCGGAATATGCGGCTGAGGCCGCGAAAAGCCTTGCGAATCAAGGCTTCCGGGTCGAATCCGATTTGCGTAACGAGAAGATCGGCTATAAGATTCGCGAGCACACGCTGCAGAAGGTGCCGTTTCTCCTCGTCGTGGGGGACCGCGAGAAGGAGAACGGGACGGTCGCCGTGCGCTCGCGCGCCGGCGAAGACCTCGGCGCAATGGCGCTCGGGGCGTTCGCAGCGCGGTTGAACGGATAGAGAACAGGCGGGAAGCGGAGGCATGGGCCTCGGCTTCCCTTTTCGTGTCTAGGCGAACTGGAGACTGACTAATCGCCACGGATAACAAGTCGACCCGGCGCAACACCGACATCCGGGTACCGAACGTCCGCGTCATTGGTGCGGATGGGAGCCAAGTCGGCGTGCTGACGCGCGACGAGGCGCTGCAGATGGCCTACGACGCGGGGCTCGACCTCGTCGAAATCCAGCCCACGGCCGACCCTCCGGTCTGCCGCATCATGGATTTCGGCAAGTTCAAGTTCGAGCAGCAGAAGAAGGCGCACGCGGCGAAGAAGAAGTCGAAGCAGCAGGAAATCAAAGAGGTCAAGTTCCGCCCGACCACGGACGACGGCGACTACAACATCAAGCTGCGCAAGATGCGCGAGTTCGTGGCCGAGGGCGACAAGATCAAGGTCACGATCCGCTTCAAGGGCCGCGAGATGGCGCATACCGAGCTCGGTATCGCGATGGCGCGGCGGGTCGAAGCGGATCTGAAGGAAGAGGTGACCGTCGAGCAGTTCCCGAGGCTCGAAGGTCGCCAGATGATCATGATGATCGCGCCGAAGAAGAAATAGCGTCCCACTTGGGGCGCGGTAAGCAGGAACCCGCCCGCGCAACTCGCGGGCCTAGAACAAGCCGGAACGAGCAGGACGGAAAGTGCAGCGGAAGCTGCCGCTCGCGCCAGTCACCAACAGAAGAGACAGGAGTTCGGCCATGCCGAAGATCAAGACCAACCGGGCCGCCGCGAAGCGGTTCCGCAAGACCGCGAGCGGCAAGTTCAAATGCGGCCACGCGTTCAAGAGCCACATCCTCACGAAGAAGTCGACCAAGCGTAAGCGCGGCCTTCGTGCGACCAACCACGTGCGCGCGGAAGACGCAGGTCGCGTCGCCCGCATGCTCCCGTACCTCTGAGGAGCACTGAACCATGGCACGTGTGAAGAAAGGCGTCGTGGCGCGTCGTCGCCACAAGAAGATCATCTCGAAGGCCAAGGGCTACTACAACGCGCGCCGCAAGGTGTTCCGCGTTGCGAAGCAGGCGGTCACCAAGGCGCACCAGTACGCATACATCGGCCGCAAGCAGCGCAAGCGTCAGTTCCGCGCGCTGTGGATCGTCCGCATCAACGCGGCGGCGCGCCAGTTCGGGCTGTCGTACAGCCGACTGATTGCCGGCTTGAAGAAAGCGAACATCACGATGGACCGCAAGGTCCTCGCCGACCTCGCGGTGCACGACATCGCGGCGTTCGGCAAGGTCGCCGAGCAGGCCAAGGCCAGTCTGGCCGCGTGACGTTCGCTACGCGGGGCGCTCGCGCGCCCTGCGTTCGTATCGATCCACGACGGGGAAGGGGCCTTGCCTCTTCCCCGTTTTCGTTTGCGCCGACCAGGAAGTCCTCGTGACAGCTGACGACGACATTTCGCTCGACCACGTCGCGAAGCAGATCGAAGCCGCTGCCGACTTGCGCGCGCTCGACGCCGTTCGCGTGGAGCATCTGGGAAAAAGCGGGACGATCACGCAGAAACAGAAGCGGCTCGGAACCTTGCCGCCCGAGCAGCGCAAGCAGTTCGGCGCAGTGATCCACGCACTTCGCACCCAGATCGAGGGGAGGCTGGACGCGCGCCGCGAGATTCTCGAAGAAGCTGCGTTGCGCATGCAGCTCGAGTCGCAGCGCATCGACGTGACCATGCCCGGCCGCAACGTCGACCCCGGTACGACCCATCCGATCACGCGCACGCTCGAGCGCATCACCTCGATCTTCCAGCAGCTCGGCTACCGCGTCGCGGAAGGTCCCGAGATCGAGACCGACTATTACAACTTCGAAGCGCTGAACTTCCCGCCGCATCACCCGGCACGCGCGATGCACGACACGTTCTACTTCCCGGACGGTCGTCTGCTGCGCACGCACACCTCGCCGGTGCAGATCCGCGCGATGAAGGGCCGGCAGCCGCCGTTTCGCGTCATCGCGCCGGGCAAGGTCTACCGCAGCGACTCGGATCAGACCCACACGCCGATGTTCCACCAGGTCGAAGGGCTCGCGATCGACGAGACCACGAGCTTCGCCGATCTGAAGGGCACGCTTTCCGCGTTCGTCTCGGCTTTTTTCGAGCGCGACTTCGAGATGCGCTTCCGTCCGTCGTACTTCCCGTTCACCGAGCCCTCGGCCGAGGTCGACATCCGCTGGGACCGTGGCGACGGCTCGGAGCCCGGCTGGCTCGAGGTGCTCGGCTGCGGCATGGTGCATCCGAACGTGCTGCGCGAGTGCGGCGTCGACCCGGATCGCTACACCGGGTTCGCGTTCGGCCTCGGCGTCGAGCGTTTCGCGATGCTGCGCTACGGCGTCAACGACCTGCGCTCGTTCTTCGAGAACGACCTGCGCTTTCTCCGGCAGTTTGCGTGATGCCGGCCATCGCTTTGCGATGTCCGGCCTACTCGTGACTTGAAGAGCATCCGATGAAATTCTCCGAGAACTGGCTCCGCACTTTCGTCGATCCGCCGGCGAACCGCGCCGAGCTCGCGCATCGCCTCACGATGGCGGGGCTCGAGGTCGAGTCGATCGCGTCGCTGGGGCAGGGCCTCGACAACGTGGTCGTCGCCGAGATCGCCGAGTGCGCGCCGCACCCGGACGCCGACAAGCTGCGCATCTGCAAGGTCGACGTCGGCCTGCCGGTGCGCCACCAGATCGTCTGCGGCGCGCCGAATGCGCGCGTCGGTCTCAAGGCGCCGCTCGCGCGCGTCGGCGCGCAGCTTCCGAACGGCATGGTGATCCAGCCGACGCGCATCCGTGGCGTCGAGTCGTGGGGGATGCTTTGCTCCGCGAAGGAGCTCGCGCTCTCCGAGGACGGCTCGGGTCTGTTCGAGCTTCCCGCCGACGCGCCGGTCGGACAGGCGCTCGAGAGCTACCTCGCGCTGCCCGACGCGACGATCGAGCTCAAGCTCACGCCGAACCGGCCCGACTGCCTCGGTCTGCGCGGTCTCGCGTCCGAAGTCGCGACGCTGTTCGACGTCGCGCACGTCGAGCCGGCCATCGCGCCGGTCGCGGCGAAGACCGAGGCGCGGCGCGAGGTGCGGCTCGAGGCGCCCGAGGGCTGCCCGCGTTTCGTCGGTCGCGTCGTCGAGAACGTCGATGCAAAAGCGGCGACGCCGCTCTGGATGTCCGAGCGGCTGCGCCGCGCCGGGCTGCGCTCGATCAGCGCCGTCGTCGATTGCACGAACTACGTGATGCTCGAGCTCGGCCAGCCGACGCACGCGTTCGACCACGACAAGCTCGAGGGCGCGATCGCGGTACGCCTCGCGCGCGCTGGCGAAACGCTGAAGCTCCTCGACGGACGCGAGGTCGCGCTCGACCCCGACTTCCTCGTCGTGACCGACGCGCGCGGCGCCGTCGCGCTCGGCGGCATCATGGGCGGCGAGGCGACGAAGGTCGACGACACGACGCGCCGCGTGTTCCTCGAGGCCGCACACTGGGTGCCCGCCGCGATGGCGGGCCGTGCACGCAAGCTCGGCATGCACACCGACGCGTCGCACCGGTTCGAGCGTGGCGTCGATCCGGAGCTGCCGCGTCAGGCGATCGAACGGCTCACCGCGCTGCTCGTCGAGATCGCGGGCGGCGAGCCCGGTCCGGTCGTCGAGGCGGTCGTCGGCGCTGCGCTGCCGAAGCGCGCGACGGTGCCACTGCGCGCGCGCCGGCTCGGACACGTGCTCGGCATGGCGGTCGAGCCCGAGCGGGTCGAATCGATCCTGCGCGGGCTCGGCATGAAGGTCGAGCGCGAGGGCGAGGGCGAGGCGCACGCGAAGAGCGCCTGGCGCGTCACGCCGCCGTCGCGACGTTTCGACATCGAGATCGAGGAAGACCTCATCGAGGAAGTCGCGCGCGTCCACGGCTACGACGAGCTGCCGATGGAAGCGCCGGGCGGCCGCCTGCCGCGCGCGAGCGCGCCGGAGGCGGTCGTGCCGCTCGCGGAGCTCAAGCGGACGCTCGCGTCGCACGGATATTCCGAGGCGCTCGAGTTCAGTTTCGTGCCGAAAGCGCTGCTCGCGCAGTGGCAGCTCGAGGGTGGCGCAATCGCGCTGGCGAATCCGCTGTCGGCGGAGCTCGCGGTGATGCGTACTTCGCTGATGCCGTCGCTGGTCGAGGCGTCGAAGCGCAACGCGGCGCGACAGCAGGCGCGGGTCCGCCTGTTCGAGATCGGCCGCACGTACAGCGAAGGCGGTGGCGAGCCGGTCGAGACGTCGCGCCTCGCGGGCGTGGTGTCGGGCCCCGCGAAGCCCGAGCACTGGAACGAGCCGAAGCGTCCGGTCGACTTCCACGACGTCAAGGGCGACATCGAGCAGCTCGTCGGGCTGACCGGCGCCGCGGGTGTGTTCCGCTTCGCTCCGCTCAACGTGCCGTACCTGCACCCCGGGCGTTCGGCCGAGATCTTGCGCGGTGCGCTTCGGGTCGGGGTCATCGGTGCGTTGCACCCGCGCCTCGCGAAGGCCCTCGACGTCGACCGCGAGACCTTCGTGTTCGAGCTCGACCTCGACCCGCTGCTCGCGCGCGAGGTTCCGACGGCCGGCCCGGTGTCCCGCTACCCGTCCGTCCGGCGCGACATCGCGATCGTGGTCGACCGAAATGTCCCCTACGCAGCCGTGGAAGCGGCCGTCCGGGCCGCCGTGGGCCCTCGCCTGACGGGGCTGACGCTGTTCGATGAGTTCGTCTTACCTAATTCTGCACGAAGTCTCGCTATTGGCTTGATTTTGCAGGACGATTCCCGCACCCTTACCGACGAGGACGCCGATGCCGCGGTGGCCGAGGCCGTGCGGCGGCTGGGGGACGAGTTCGGCGCGACGCTGAGGACCTGAGCGACACCGCACGTTTTCATCGGGCCCGAGCCGCCAAGGTCGCGGTGCGGTCGAGCCCGCCACCCGCATCGCTATAGAGAAACAGGGATCAGCAATGGCTTTGACGAAGGCAGAAATGGCGGAGCGCCTGTTCGAGAACGTCGGGCTCAACAAGCGCGAGGCCAAGGAGTTCGTCGACGCCTTTTTCGAAGTCGTGCGCGGCGCGCTCGAGCGTGGCCAGCAGGTGAAGCTCTCGGGCTTCGGCAATTTCGATCTGCGTCAGAAGAATCAGCGTCCCGGACGCAATCCCAAGACCGGCGAGGAGATTCCGATCTCCGCGCGGCGCGTCGTCACGTTTCGCCCGGGACAGAAGCTCAAGGTTCGCGTCGAGGCCTATGCGGGCCCGCGCGCCGAAACGGCGCAGTAACCCGGACACAAGGCGGCCATGCTCGACGCAGGCGGCAACAGCGAACTTCCGGCGATTCCGGCCAAGCGCTACTTCACGATCGGTGAAGTCAGCGAGCTGTGCCAGGTGAAGCCGCACGTGCTGCGCTACTGGGAGCAGGAGTTTCCGAACCTCAAGCCGGTGAAGCGCCGCGGCAACCGCCGCTACTACCAGCGTCACGACGTGCTGATGATCCGCCAGATCCGCAGCCTGTTGTACGACCAGGGCTTCACGATCGGCGGCGCACGGCAGCGGCTCGAAGGCGAGCAGGGTCGTGCGGAATCGACCATCTCGGGACAGATCGTGCGGCAGGTGCGGATCGAGCTCGAGGAAGTCCTGCAGATCCTTCGGCGTTGATTCGGTTAGAATCCGCACCCCCGCTTCAACCATCCGCATCATCCGTCGGGGCGTAGCGCAGCCTGGTAGCGCACCTGCCTGGGGGGCAGGGGGTCGCAGGTTCGAATCCTGTCGCCCCGACCATTTGCCTTTACCGCGTGACACTTCGATGTCCGCCGCTTAGCCGTGTGGTTTTGCCCGCACGACCACGCAGAGGCCAAACGAAGCTCACGCAAAGTCAACCGATTCCCGCTTCCGCGGGAATGACGCCGGTGCGGAGACGTTGCACTTCATGACTTCCGACCTACGCCGCCCTTCGTAGAAAGTGTTGCAGACGCAACGACTGCACACTGCCGCGCTCGCTCCAACCGCTTGATCCGCAAGCCCGCACAGAAGGACCTCGCCGAAACCTCGCCGTTTCGTCGCCGGCGACGCGCGACCTTCGGGACAACTTCGGCAACCGATACCTAGCGTCGACCCACCTCAACGACGCGGGGCATCGAATATGTCGCTAGACCTCTGGTCGTTCGGCAGCGGGCAGGTCCTCAATCTTCGCGACGACGCGGACTGGCGCGAGCGGGCACACGACCGCATCGTGGTCGCGATCTCCGAAGGTCGCGCGACACTGGCGTGGAACTCGTGGGTGCCGGCGTCGCTGTGGTGCGCGGTGCGCGGCCGCATGCGCGTCGCAGCGCGTGATCTGCTCGCCGAATGCGGCGCCGACGACGTGCTCGTCGCGGAACACGCTACGCGCTTCACGGCGCAGCCCGCGGGCGCCGGCGAGGCGACCCTGATCGGCGTGCTGCTGCCGATCGACCGGATCCAAGACGTCGCACGCGCGGAGCTCGGCCGCACGCTCGACGAGCCGCTGCTGTTCCCGATGCTGCTGCGGCACGATGCGTCGCTGAACCTGAGGCTCGTGAACCTCGCACACGCGGCGCTGCGCCGACCGGGCGGCGAGGCGCCCCCCGAACGACTCGCGATCGAGCTCGTCGAGCACCTCGTGCGCCGCCAGGCGGAGTTCGACGCGTACGTCGAGCGCTGCCCCGGACGCTCGGCGCGCTATCGCCGTCAGGTGTTCTCGCGACTCCTGCGCGCGCGCAACTACATCGAGACGACCACCGGCTCGAACAGCCCGCTCGGCCGCCTCGCCGAAGTCGCGAAGCTCTCGCCGACCCACTTCCTGCGCCTCTACCGCGACGTGTTCGGCCAGACACCGCACAAGCACGTGATCGAGACCCGCCTCGACGCTGCACGCGAGCTGCTGCTCAACTCGACGCTCGGCGTCTCCGACATCTGCCGCACGCTCGGCTTCGAGAACCGCTGCGCATTCGCGCGCGTGTTCAAGCAGCACTTCGGCGCCTCGCCGTCAGCGATGCGACAGCACGCGCGCGGGATCGACGTGCGGCACGCGCGCAGTGGTGTCGCGTCCACGTCCGCGACCCTGATCGCGCCGTAGCTGCAGCGCGGTCGCTGATAGGCCGGAGTGAGCGAAGCGAAGTCCGGCATGCCACGCGCTGTGGTGCCGGACTTCGCCTTCGGCTCACTCCGGCCTACCAGCTCCCTGCGACGGAGCCGTCGTTCGCGCCCGCGGCCGCTTCGTTAGGAATTCGCAAAGCGCGCAGTTTCGGCACCGGTCGCGCACAGTTTCGGCAACCCCGCCATGTGACCTGTTGCCCAAGATCGCCTCGCGTGCCGTTGCCCGCGCTCCGCGTGCGGCGCCGGCGTTCCGCATCCAGCGAAGGCTCCAGGAGGCAATACCAATGAGAAACACACTGCTCCGCGACGCGATACAGGCGGCGCTCTACGGTGGTTCGCTGCTCGCACTCGCGGCGGCTCCCGTGGCGTTCGCGCAGGACCAGGACGATGCCGAAGAGCTCGAGACGATCACGGTCGTCGGCTCGCGCATCAAGCGCACCGACATCGAGACCTCGCAGCCCGTATTCGTGCTCGAGCGCGAAGACCTGCAGAGGACCGGCCTCACCTCGGTCGGCGACATCCTGCAGGAGCTGACCACGAACGGCGCCGCGCTCAACACGAGCTTCAACAACGGCGGCAACGGCTCGACGCAGGTCTCGCTGCGCAACCTCGGCGCGAACCGCACCCTCGTGCTCGTCAACGGCCGGCGCTGGGTCACGACGCTCGGCGGCGCGGTCGATCTCAATACGATCCCGACCTCGGTGATCGAGCGCATCGAGGTGCTGAAGGACGGCGCCTCCGCGATCTACGGCTCGGACGCGATCGCGGGCGTCATCAACATCACGACCCGCGACACCTACGACGGTGCCGAAGCGAGCGCGTACCTCGGCGAGAACGAGGAAGGCGACGGCCGCACCGAGCAGTACGACTTCACCATCGGCTCCTCGACCGACAAGGCGAGCGTGCTGATGAACGTCTCGTACACGAAGCAGGAGCCGATCTTCGCGGGCGACCGCGAGATCTCGGCGGTCCCGCTGTTCGGCTTCTCGGGCAACAACGTCAACGCCGGCGCCTCGTCGACCACGCCGTTCGGTCGCATCGACGGCGCCGGTATTCCGGCGACGCAGGTCCTGATTCCCGGTCGCCCGGGCTGTCGCGTCAACGCCGACTGCGCGCCGTCGTCCGTCGGTGATTTCCGCGCGTTCGACCCCAATACCGACGGCTTCAACTTCGCACCCGACAACTACCTGCAGACCCCGCAGGAGCGCACCGCGATTTACGCGCAAGCGCGCTACAACCTCACCGACAACATCTCGTTCCGGACCGAAGTGCTCTACACCGAGCGCAAGTCGCGCCAGACGCTCGCGGCGACGCCGCTGGTGCTCGGTCCGATCGTCGGCGCCAACTTCGCGCGCGGCATCCTGGTCTCGCGCGATTCGGTCTACAACCCGTTCGGCGTCGACCTGAACCGGGTGCAGTACCGCAACCGCCTGCAGCTGCGCGAGTTCAATCAGGACGTCGACACGTTCCGCTTCGGTGGCGGCCTCGAAGGCGCGTTCGACCTGTGGGACCGGGCGTTCTCGTGGGACGTCAGCTACGTCTACAACGACACCGAGCAGCGCGGCGTGACCGCCGGCCTGTTCAACATGCAGAACGTCTTGACGGGGTCCGGTCCCTCGTTCATCGACGCGGGCGGTGTCGCGCGTTGCGGTACGCCGGCCGCGCCGATCGCGGGCTGCGTGCCGCTCAACTTCCTCGGTGGCCCGGACGGCTTCACGCAGGAGATGGTCGACTACGCGACCTACGTCGACCAGAACACGGTCTACAAAAAACTCTACAACTACACCGCGAACGTCACCGGCGACCTGTTCGAGCTCCCGGCCGGCCCGCTTTCGTTCGCGGCCGGCTACGAGTACCGGCGCGAGTTCGGCTTCACCCAGCCCGACGCGTTCACCGCTTCCGGGCTTTCGTCCGGCAACGCGGCGCGTCCGACCCGCGGCGGGTTCTCGCTCGACGAGTTCTACGTCGAGTTCAACGTGCCGGTGCTGCAGGACATGGCGTTCGCCGAGATCTTCGAGATCGCGATCGCGACGCGCTACTCCGACTACTCGAACTTCGGCGACACCACGAACCCGAAATTCGGGTTCCGCTGGAAGCCGTTCGCGGACCTGCTCGTGCGCGGCAACTACTCGGAAGGTTTCCGCGCGCCGAGCGTGACCGAGCTGTTCCTCGGCACGTCGGATGCGTTCCCGCAGGTGCTCGACCCGTGCTCGGCGTCGCAGAACCCGACCGGCGACGTGCTCACGCGGTGCCGCTCCGGCTTCTCGGGCATCGGCGCGACGCCCGCGGGCTACGAGCAGGCGAACACGCAGATCCGCATCACCACGGGCGGCAACGCGAACCTACTGCCCGAGACCGCGCGCACGAAGACGCTCGGCCTCGTCTACAGCCCGAGCTGGCTCGAGGGCCTCGACGTCTATCTCGACTGGTACAACATCGAGCTCGTCAACTCGATCGCGCCGCCGAGCGGGCAGGGTCTGATCGACGGCTGCTACCGCTTCGGCGACACCTCGTCGTGCGCGCTGATCACACGCGGGCCGACCGGCGAGGTCACCGACATCTTCGCCGGCGTGCGCAACACGCCCGGCGGAACCGAGGTCGAGGGCTACGACTTCACGGTGAGCTACCGGTTCGACACCGACTGGGGCAAGTTCAACGTCAACTGGGACAACGCGTACCTGAGCTACTTCGGCGACGTCGGCCAGCCGGAGTTCGGTGAGCTCAATTCCGACGGCAACGCTTCGCTCGGCAATACCGCGGGCCTGCTGTTCGGCCCGCTGCGCTTCCCGATCTGGCGACTGCGCTCGAATCTGACGACCACGTGGCAGTCAGGCGACTGGGGTGCGACGCTCGGAATGCGCTACTACTCCGATCTCGACGAGGATTGCTCGCTCGTGGTCGCGACGGCGACGGGCCTGGGGACGCCGCAGCGCATCGCCGAGCTTTGCGACGTCCCGAACGGGACGCCACAGTGGCCGGTCTCGGAGCGCACGGTCGACGACGCGCTGTACTGGGACCTGCAGGGGACCTGGGACACGCCGTGGAACTCGCGCGTCACCGCGGGCGTCCGCAACCTCACTGACGAGGAACCGCCGTTCTCGGCGTCGGCGTTCGCGAACTCGTACGATCCCGCGTACGACATCCCCGGCCGCTTTGTATACGTTCAATACACGCAGCGCTTCTGATTCAGCGCGGCCCCCGGCCGCTTTTCGAAGGGCGCACTCCGGTGCGCCCTTTCTTTTTGGGTACGATCGCGGGATGAACGAGACGCGACGGACGTTGTATCCCGAGATCGAGCCGCACGACACCGGCATGCTGAAGGTGTCGCCGCTGCACACGCTCTACTACGAGCAGAGCGGCAACCCGAGCGGCATTCCGGCGGTGTTCCTGCACGGCGGCCCGGGCGGCGGCACGAGCGCGAAGATGCGGCGCTTCTTCGATCCGGCGCGCTATCGCATCGTGCTGTTCGACCAGCGCGGCTGCGGCCGCTCGACGCCGCGCGCGGAGCTCGCCGACAACACCACGCCGCACCTCGTCGCCGACATCGAGGCGCTGCGCGCGCACCTCGGCATCGAGCGCTGGCTCGTATTCGGCGGCTCGTGGGGATCGACGCTCGCGCTCGCGTACGGCGAGGCCCATCCTGCGCGCGTCGCTGCGCTCGTGCTGCGCGGGATCTTCCTGCTGCGACGCTTCGAGCTCGAGTGGTTCTACGAGCGCGGTGCGAGCCTGATCTACCCGGACGCGTTCGAGGACTACGTCGCCGCGATCCCTCCGGTCGAGCGCGGCGATCTCATGGGCGCCTACTACCGGCGTCTCACGCATCCCGACCCGGCCGTGCGCGTCGCCGCAGCGCGCGCCTGGTCGATCTGGGAAGGGCGCACGAGCTTCCTGCGCGAGAACCCCGACTACGTGGCGGCGTTCGACGAGGACGAGCACGCGCTCGAGTTCGCGCGAATCGAGTGCCACTACTTCGTCCACGGTGGTTTCTTCCGCGCGGAGACGCAGCTCATCGACGACGCGCACCGGCTGCGCGCGATCCCGGCCACGATCGTGCAAGGCCGCTACGACGTGGTGTGTCCGGCGCAGAGCGCCTGGGACCTCCACCGCGTCTGGCCGGAGGCCGACCTCAGGATCGTGCCCGACGCGGGCCACTCGGCGTTCGAGCCGGGCAACACGCACGAGCTCGTCTCGGCGACCGACCGCTATGCCACGATGCTCGGGCGCTGAGGCCGCCGTCGCGGGCTTTTTTCGCAATCAACGAAACCTTTTCTCGCCTCGGCGCGTCCTAGCATCATGTTGCCGAACTTGTGCGCGGCCCTGCCTTCCGGCACTGGCACTTGGCGCACCGCATGTAGTACGAAGACTAGTGTAGTTTGCCGAAGCTGCGCCGACTCGAACGGGAATTCGAACCGACGTGAACGCCAACGTGCAGCCGCTGAGGCGCCACCCGGAGCTGCGCTACGCGCAGATCGCGGGGCGATTCATCGACATCGCGGCCAACCGCGTGCGGCGCGACGGCGTCGAGGTGCGGCTCACGCCGAAGGCCATGGGCGTGCTGCGCGAGCTCATCGCGCGGCCGGACCAGGTGGTCAAGCGCGACGACCTGCTCGGTATCGTCTGGCGCGACGGCTTCCCGACCGACGACGTGCTGACGCACGCGATCACCGAGCTGCGGCGCGCGCTCGAGGAAGACCCCCGCGCGCCCCGCCTGATCGAGACGATCCCGCGCGTCGGCTACCGCCTGCTCGCGCCGGTCGAGGTGCTCGACGCGCCGCCGGCGCCGCGTGGCCCCGACGGTGCGTCGCCTTCGTCCGATCCGACGCCAGCGGCGACGACAGCCTCCGCCTCGACGCCGCCCGCGCCTGCGATGCCGATCGCGCGCTATGCGGTGTACGCCGCGTCGGTGCTGTTCGTGCTCGCGGGCGCGCTGGCAATGATCGAATGGCGCTCGCGCTCCGGCGTCGCGCCGGCCGGCGCGGTGGCGGGCGTGGCGCCGGCGGGCGTTGCAGCAACGGTCGCACCGCTCGCGTCGAACGTCCGCGCGGTGACGGCCGATCCCGCGCGCGAGCAGTTTCCGAGTCTCTCGCCCGACGGCAGCAGCGTTGCGTACGTCGGCATCGTGATCGGTGATACCGAAGGCAGCGCACGCATCGTGTTGCGCAGCCTCGACGCAGGCGCCGCGCCGCGCGCGTTGAGCGAGCCGCCGCCGGGCGCGCGCGACGACTATCCGGTCTGGTCGCCCGACGGCACACAGATCGCGTTCCTGCGCTGGTCGGACGACGCGTGCCAGATCCACGTCATGCCGGCGCTCGGCGGACAGAGCCGCCAGGTTTCCGAGTGCCGCATGCGGATCCTCGACTACATGGAATGGACGCCGGACGGCGAGGGCCTGCTGCTCTGTCGCGTGACGAAAGGACCCGACGGCGTCATGCAGGCGAAGGGCTCGATCCACCGGCTCGATCTCAGGACGGGATCGCTGACGCGCCTGCCGTACACGCTCTCGACGACCGACTCCGACATCCAGGCGCGTGTCTCGCCGGACGGGCAGACGCTCGCGTTCCGGCGCGGCGGCGCGCCGTACTCCGACATCTACCTCGTGCCGTACGCGGGCGGCGAGCCGCGCCGGCTCACGAACCTCCGCGCGCGGATGCGCGGCTACGCGTGGTATCCCGACGGCAGCGCGCTCTTGGTTTCGTCCGATCACGAAGGACGGCAGGCGCTCTATCGCATCGACGTCGCGACCGGTTCGCTCGCCGCGGTCGGCATCGACGACGCCGAGTTCCCCGACATCGCGCGGCATGCACCGGTTGCGGTGTTCCAGAAGGAGAACCAGCTCAACCAGCTCGCCGAGGTTGCGCTCGGCAGCTCCGACACGAAGCCCAGGATGCTCGCGCCCGCGACGCGCTCGGACTCGATGCCCGAGCACGCGCCCGACGGCAAGCGCGTCGCGTTCGTGTCCGAGCGCAGCGGCGACATGCAGGTCTGGATCTACGACGCCGCGACCGATACCGCGCATCCCGTCACGACCCACCGCGACCTCGAGATCGAGTCGCTGCAGTGGTCGCCCGACGGCTTGCGCGTATTGCACGTGCTGCGCGGCGCCGGGCGCAGCCGCCTCGCCAGCGTCGAGGTCGAGAGCCGACGCACGACCACGCTGTCGCGCCCCGACGAGAACGTCCGCTTCGGGAGCTACTCGCGCGACAGGCAGTCGATCTACTTCTCGTCCGATCGCGGCGGCGCGTGGCAGATCTGGCGGATGCCCGCTGCGGGCGGGGAGGCCGAACGTCTCAGCGAAGCCGAGGGCATAGACCCGCAGGATCCGCTCGGCGACGGGTACCTCTACACCTCGCAAGAGAACGCGCGCGGGCTCTTCCGTCTCGATCTCGCGACGCGCGAGTTCGTGCGCATCGCGCCGAACGTCGGCTACTGGAACCGCTACTCGTGGGCCGTGCGTCCCGAGGGCATCTACGCGCTCGACAACGGCGACAACGAGCTCGGCGGGACCCTCTACCGCATGCCCGCGCAGATCGAGAAGAGCGGTCCCGAGCCGTGGCGCGACTACAAGATCGAGCGCGTCGCCGACATCGCGCTGATGCTCGGCAACTACGACCTTTCGCTGGCGCCGGATGCGAAGAGCGCCGTCGTGGCGGTGACCACGCGCGACGAAACCGACCTCATGGCGGCGGATCTCGCGCTTCGCTGAGCACCGGCACGGGAGTCGCCGGGGGAACCCCGGCAACTCCGTGGCCTCGCTCGCGCATCAGGCCGGCGCGAAGTACTTCCAGTTCGTGAACGTGTAGCGGTCGATCTCCGGATAGCCGGCCCAGACCGGCCGCTGCAGCGCGTCGGCGATCGTCTGCGCGTTCGAGAACGCGCCGAAGCACGTCATGAGCTTGATCGGCGCATTGTTGCCGCCCGGTCCGCCGAGACCGCCGATCAGGCCCGGGTTCTGCCGGAGATACTCGGCGAACACGCTGCCCTTGATCGGCCGCACGTAGTTCGGATCGCCGTTCGCGAGCAGGCCGCGCTGGTACTCGACGCTCACGAACATCGTGTTGCCCGCGCCGTGCGCCGCGATCGTGTCGTAGCTCGTCGATCCCGGCTGGTAGTCGAGTGTCAGCGACGAGCGGTACGTGCCGTATCGCGTGTTGAAGCCGCGCGCGCTGTCCATCGCCTCCTTCTGCGGTGCCATCACGAGGAGCTCGTGGTCGAGCTGCGCTGCGGAACCCGGAATGCGGTTGACGGCGGGCCGGATCAGTGCGAGATCGCTTTCGGTCAGCGGCACCGGAATGATCTTGCCTTCGCCGAGCTTGCCGAGGTAGGCGCCGGACGTGAGGAATCCGCCGCCGACGCCGGCCGCCGCACCGACCGCCATGCTGATCGCGGTGTTCGCGCTGAAGAACGGCTGGCCGGTCGCGATCGAGCTCACGGCCGACGCGGCCGCGCTGCCCGAGATGCCGCCGGCGAGCCCCGAGCAGACGAGCCCGATGTTCGTGATGGCGCGCTGCGACATGCCCTGCGCGAGCGCTGCGGACATCGCCGTGCGTCCGGCATAGCCGCCGACGCCCGCGCCGACCGCGCCGCCGACCGCGCCGCTCGCGAGATCGACCAGCGCACGCTCGCCCGTGAACTTCTGCCCGGCGATCCCGGCGTTCGTCGCGTCGCCGGCGATCGAGCCGGCGGCGCCGGCGAGTGCGGTCGCCCCGACGCTCGCGGCGACCGATTCGGTGCCGAACACCGCCGCGGCGGCGGCGCCCGCCGCACCACCGGTCGCGACCGTCGCGACGATGCCGACGACCGCGCCGACGACCAGGCCCACGATCTCCCTCGTGTCCATGTGACCGCTCGGATCGACGCGGTTCAACGGATCGCCGCTGCAATATGCGTAGCGGTTGTCCATCGTCAGGCTGTCCATCGTCATGAAGCGCATCAGCGTCGGGTGGTAGTAGCGCGAGCGCAGGTAGACGAGACCGCTGACCGCATCCGCGTACTCCTGATTCCACGTGAAGCGCCGATCGGCCGCGACCTCCGCGTCGTTGTCGAGGGCTCCGTAGGCGTCGTACGCGAGCGCAGTCGAAGCCGACGCACCTTGCTGCAGCAGCGACGTCGACTCGGTGCTCGTCATGAAATAGCTCGGCGCGGTTCCCGTGCCGTACGCCGCGCGTCGCTCGGTCGCATCGAGCAGGAACGTCGTCCAAGCGGCGTTCGCGCCGCCGCCCGTCGAGGTCGAGATCGCGTTCGCTGCGCCGCCGTCGTAGTAGAAGCCGAGCGCGTTCGCGACGGCCTTCGTCGCGGCGAGCGCGCCGTCGGGGTGATAGGCATAGGCGATCAGCGGCGTGCCGTCGGAGCCTGCGACGCCGGTGAGCTGGTCGAGCGCGTTGTAGGTGTAGGTTCGCCCGCTGCCGTCGGCGGTCATGCGTCCGTTCGTGTCGTAGGCGATCCCCGTGCTCGCGAGCTGGTCGACGGCGTTGTACGCGAACTGTTGCGCTGCGCCGTTGTCGGTGCGCGTCAGCACATTGAAGTTGCCATCGTAGGTGAAGGCGACGCTGTCCGGTGCCTGGCCGCCCGCGTACGTCGTCGCGAGTGCGACGACCTGATCGAGGCCGTCGTAGCTCGGGGCGCGCGTCGCGTTGACGCTCGGGTCGCTCGAGGTCGCCGAGCTCAGCGCGACGCTCGTCAGTCGTCCCGCGCCGTCGCGCGCGTAACGCGTGGCGAGCACCGTGCGCCCGCTGCCGTCGCCCGCGACCGTCGCGCTGGTCTGGCCGAAGCCGTCGTACGCGATCTGGCGCGATAGCGACGTGCTGCCGGTCAGCGTGTTCCCGACCGGGACGCCGAGCGTGTGATTGACGGTGCCGTACTGGTACGCGACCGTGTCGCCCGAGTGCTGGCGCTGGGCGACGCGCCCGTATGCATCGAACGCGATCGCGGTCGAGGCACCCGAAGCATCCGTCGCCGCGACGACGCGCGAGAACCGGTCGGTCGTGTACGACTGCGTGCGACCGTCGGGATAGGTCACGGATCTTGCGCTGCCGTCGACGTAGTACGCGTAGCTCAGCGTGCCTCCCGCGCCGGTCGTCGTCGCGACGCGTTCGTTCGGAAGGTACGTGTGCGTGACGCCGCCACCGGGCCAGGACAGGCCGAGCAACTGGCCCTTCGCGTCGTAGCTGTACGTGAAGGTCGTGCCGTCGTAGCGCGTCCGCGTCTGCATGCGGCCATCGGCGTCGTAGCCGTAGCGCTCGACCTGTCCGAGCCCGTTCGTGATCGACGCGAGCTGGCCGGCCGCGTCGAACGACGGCGTGCTGGCGCTGTTCTCGTACGCGCGACCGTCGGCGTAGCTCGTGCGCTTGACCGACGCGAGCGCGTTGCCGAAGAGGTCGTAGCTCGCCGTGCGCGACACGGTCACGGGGCTGCCGTTCGTCCCCGTGTAGCTCTCCACGGTGATGCGCGACTCGACGTCGCGCGTGAAGCTGCCGCTGTAGAGCACCTGCGGGCTGCCGCCGCCGAGCGGAACGGTGCTGAAACTCGCGCCGGTCACGTGCCCGAACCCGTCGTACGCGAGCTCGTGCAGGCGGCAGTAGCCGAGGCTCGTGTCGCTCGCGTCGGGGTACTCGGTGGTCGAGATCGTCCGGCCGAGGCCGTCGAGCCGGGTGACGCTGCGCAGCGCACCGTTCATCGCGGCACTGATCGTGCCCGTGGCGTCGTCGAACACGGTCGTGCCGACGTTGCCGAGCGAGTCGGTGGACGACACGTTGCGGCTGAGACTGTCGTACGTCGCGGTCGAGACCAGCCCGAGCTCGTCGGTGGTCTGCACGACCCGTCCGAGCGCGTCGTAGCCGACCTGGCGCAGGGTTCGGTTCGGCGCCGCGCCCGCAGGCTGGGTCGGATCGCCGTTGTCGAGCGTCTTGCTCTCGCGCCCGAGGGCGTCGAACACCTGCGCGACGAGGTAACCGGTGGGTCCCGTCGTGAGCACGCTGTTCGCGCTGCTCGCGGCGGCGAGCGCATACGCGTAGGTCGTCACGTAGCCGGCCGCGTCGGTCGCGCGCGTGAGCCGACCGAGCGCGTCGTACGCATAGCTCGCCGTCTCGCCGAGCGGCGTCGAGGCCGCCGTCATCGGGCCGCCGACGATGCCGGTGTCGTACGTGCGCGTCGACGTGTCGTCGAGCGCGTTCGTGCTCGAGACCGTGTAGGCGCGAGTCGCAGCGTCGTATGCATAGGCATTGGTCGACGTCGTGGAGCCGACGCCGCCGGGTGGGGGCGTCACGCCGGATGACCACGCGAGCGCGGTCGACGTGACGCGGCCGCTCGCGTCGTACGCGTAGCTCTTGGTCTTCCACGGCGACCACGCCGACTGCGCGTCGCTCCGGTAAAGCACCGCCGAGCTCGCGACGTTCTTCTGGTCGCCCGTCAGGGTGTAGGCGACCTGGCGCTGGAAGCCCGAGACGTTGTCGACGTAAACCTCGGTCAACGGCATCTCGCCGCCCCACGCGGCCGGCGCCCAGGTGTTCGTCGTCGTCATCTGGGCGACCCAGGCCTGCGCGACCGGATCGTAGAGGGATTCGCCGCTCGCGAGGATGCGGCCGTAGGCGTCGTAGCTCGCAGTCGACTGGCGCAGCGGCAGGTAGCTCTTCGTGCTCGGCGCGTAGACGAACTGCTGCGTCAGCACGGGCTGCGCATAGTTCGTCGCGCGTGCGTGGTAGTCCGGGTCGACGTCGTAGCTGTAGAGCGCGCGATAGCCGTTCGTGACGGTGCCGTTCGCGAGGAAATAGTGCTCCTCGCGCGTCGGAAGGTGCAGGTAGTTGAAGTAGACGCGCGAAGCGGCGAGCGGCGTGCCGCCCGCGTCGAGCCGCGTCACGAGCACGTCGTATGCGTAGAGCGTGTTGTCGCTCTCCATCAGGCCGTCGCTGGCGCCGGACAACTGGTAACCGGCGCTGATTCCCGTGAACGTATTGCCGCCAGAGTCGGTCCCGAACGTGTACTGCGTGTGCTCGAGCACGTTGCCGCCAGCGTCGAGGTGGTAGTGGTCGGAGACCGCGGGGAACGCCTGCTGCGAGCCGTCGGACGCGAGATAAGCGAGCGTCGTGTAGGCGAGCTGCGTGGTGAGGCCCGTCGGATAGCGCACCGTCGCCACGACCGACTGGCCCGCGACGGTCATGTAGCCGAACGTGGTGACGTTGCCCAGCGCGTCCTGCACGTTCTGCACGCCCTGATCGGAGAAGTTGATCGTCGTGCGGCTGCCGTCGGGCGTCGTGACCACGATCGCGTTCGGCCCGTAGCCGAAGCTCACGGTCTGTCCGAAGCTGTCGACGATATGGTCGAGGCGGTTGCCGAACACGCCGGAGTACGGGTCGGTGTAGTAGTAGTTGATGTGATTGCCGAACAGATCGTCGTGCTCGACGAGCTTGCCGGTCAGGTCGTAGTAGTCGCAGGCGCCGTCGTCGTAGGTCAGCGTGTAGCTGTACGTGCCCGGCTGCCCGGACGGCAGCGGCTGCGGCGGGATCACGCTGCGGAACGCGATGCCGTGATTGTTGACGTAGCGCAAGCCGGAGCGGTAGCCGGTCGAATCGGCCCAGTCGGGATCGATGATCGAGGTCTTGCCCTGGCTCGTCAGCGACGCCTCGGGCACGAGGTACGCGAGCCCGAAGCCCCAGTTGCCCGGTAGCCCGAGCAGCCCCGACGTGCCGGCGGCGTACGACAGGTTGATCGTGAGCCCGACGCCGGCGCCGACGCCGCGCAGATTCACGAGCGCCTTCGAGACGCTCAGCGAACCGGTGTTGCGCGTCACGAACTCGTTCGCCGTGAACGATTGGTTGAAGGCCTGCGAGCCCTGGTACTGGCCGCCGTCGTCGCCGGGCGTCTCGATGGCGAGCGAACGATCGGGCGAGCAAACGGTTGCGGTTTCGGACGCGGACGCGGACGTGCGTACGGAGTTCATGCTGAGCTCCCGGTGGAAGAGGAAGCGCGCGCACGGCGTCGCGCCGTGCGCGGGCGGATCGACGCGACGCGAAGCGGTCAGTCGGTCTTGCTTCCCTTGCCCGACGCATCCGCGCTCGCGGTCGCCGCGGCCGCCGATTTCGCCATCGGCTGGAAGATGATGTAGAGCGGGCCCTGCGTGCCCGAGTCCCACTCCTGCGAGGTCGACGTGCAGAGGTTCGAGTTGCTGCAGACCGACGTGCCGGTGCTGCTCGCCTGCAGGTTGATGTGGTTGTCGCCGAGGAACGGGTGCGACCAGGTGCTCTGGGTGGAGCCCGAGTACGCGGTCGACGCAATGTTGTAGCTCAGAAGCCAGATCGAGGTGTCGGTCGCGCAGGTGTCGCCGCCGCTCGAGCTCGACTTGCCCTCGACGTAGCCGACCGACGCGCAGGTCACGCCGGCGGTCGACGCGGTGATGCTGTTGTTGTTGCCGGTGTTGTTCATGCAGTGGTCGACCGAGCCGCCGGCGGTGAAGCTCACCGAGAGCGGCGAGATCGGCGCGACCGGAAGATAGACGCACGCGTACATGTTCGCGCCGGCGCCGGCGAAAACGAGCGCCGGATGCAGCGCGAGCGCCGCAAGCAGGGCGCGGAACGGGAATTTGCGAATAGCCATGGCGATGCTCCCCTCGGGGCGCGTATGCGCCCGCGTCGATCGGACCCTGCTTGGTGCCGAGGCCCGGGGAGGAGCTCAGCGACGCGCATCGTAGGCTCGACGCGCGCGGCGCACATCACCCAGATGGGTTAGGACTTCAGTCGCGCGATCATTCGCGCGGGGGCTCGCTCGCGCCGAGGACGACTTCCTCGAGCCCGACGTAGGCGTTGACCGCGTCCGTCGCAGCGCGCACCGCTGGCGCGAGCATGCTCGAGTAGAGCGCCGGCCGATCGATCCGCTCCATCCAGCCGTAGAGCGTGTGGCGGAACTGGTCGTCGGTGCGCACGAAGCGCACGAGGTCATCGACGATGTGCGCGAGCTCGGTCGGTGTCGGCGTGCTGCCGAGCGCGTCGAACAGTGCCGCGAGCGTGGCGAACAACTCGCATGCGTCGTGCCCGAGCCCGAAGTCCTCCGGTTTGAAGTCGAAACGCCCGCCGCTCGCATCGGTGAAGATGCGATAGCTGACCTTCGCGAGCGAGTGGTAGAGCGGCGCCTCCGACACGAGCACGACGAGCAGGTGCTTCGCGTTGGCGCGGGCGTGGACCTGCGCGACGTCCCACGCGCCGGTGCGCACGAAATGGTAGAGCCGCGTCTGGTCGCGGAAGTCCGCGGTCTGCAGCTGATCGACGATGACGATCGTGCGCGCGGCCTCGCTGAACGCGCACGCTTCGGTGACGGCGCGCTCGAATCCGGTCAGCGGTGCTTCGATCGGCTCCGGATTCTCCTTCGAGGCCTCGGTCAGCACGATCGGCGCGGGCGGCGGCTCGGGTGCCGAGAAGTCGTGATAGATGATGTGCGGATACTCGAGCGCGCGCGCGAGCGCGTGCGCGAACGCGGTCTTGCGCCGGCCCGATTCGCCGTCGACGTGGAGGCAGCGGAGGTTCGCGGCGTGCGATTCGAACAGCGCGCGCAGCTGGAACTCGTAGTCGTCGTTCGACTCGAAGCCGAATTCGGCCATGCGTTTGCGCAGCGTCATCGTTCCTCGCGTGGAGACGGCGTGAGGTTCGATTGTAGGACGCGCGCGGGCGCTTGCGTCCTCCGCTCGCGTGGCACCTCCTTCGAGGATCCTGCGTTCTGTGCGATGAGGCCCGCGAATGCGGACCCGGACCGCGCGGCACCCAAGGCCGCGTCTCAACGCATGGGGGCAAGAAGATGGATCGCAGACAGTTCCTGATCGCGGGTACCGCGCTCGGTTTCGCCGGTGTCGCGCAAGCCGGCAAGAACTTCGGCGGGCTGCTCGGCGCGGCGAAGAAGGGCGCCGAAGCCGCGAGCTTGACCGACGACCAGGTGCGCCAGTACGGCGCGCAGATGGCGAAGTACTACGACTCGCACTCGAGCATCGCGCCGGCGGGTAGCGCGTACGGCAAGCGGCTCGCCTCGATCACGCGCGGGCTCGACGAGGACGACGGCCTCGCGCTGAACTACAAGGTGTATCTCACGCCCGACGTCAACGCGCACGTCACGCCGGACGGCAGCGTGCGCCTTTACGGCGGCCTGATGGACATGATGAGCGACGACGAGTTGCGTTTCGTCATCGGCCACGAGATCGGCCACGTCGCGCACGAGCACCAGCGCAAGCGACTGCAGACCGCGCTCGCCGCGAGCGCCGCGCAGGACGTCGCGGCGTCGAGCGGCAACGACAAGGTCGCGATCATCGCGGACGGCCCGCTCGGTGACCTGATCGTCAAGGTCATCACGGCGAAGCACTCGCAGGGCAACGAGAAGGAGGCCGACGACTACGGCCTGGGTTTCATGGCGCGCCGAAAGTACGACAAGAAGGCCGCGGTCTCCGCGCTCGACAAGCTCGCCGCGATGTCGAGCGGCAAGGCGCCGTGGCTCTCGACGCATCCGGACCCGAAGGTGCGGGCGGATCGGATGCGGAAGCAGGTGTAGAGCTGCGCAGCCGCTCAGTTCGAGCGCGGTGAGGTGCAACGCTTCGCGTGAGGCCGGCATCAGCGAGGGCGGTGTGGCCAAGTGTCGGGGCCGCGCGGGTGACGGTTCCGCCAGTTTGGCCAGAGCGGCTACGTCCAATTGCCTGCTCGACTCCAGACCCGCTAGAGTGCGCGTCCCGCAATATTGTCAAGCGGGTTCCTGGGAGTCCTGTGTCAAAGCCTTTCTTCGTCGCGCTGGCGTTGCTGGCGTCGTTCGCTGTGTCCGCTTCCGGCATCGTCGATCTTGGCAATCATTCCGATCCGAGGCGTTCGCCCACCGCCGTGTCGATCGGGCGGGCGCCGCAGCAGCCTGCGGCGGCCATTAGCAATCCCGCGGCCGCCATACCGGCCTCCGCAGCGGTGTCCGCTCAACCGGCGCCGACCCGTGCCGTGCCGCAATCGCAGCCCCAGCCGGCCAACGGTCCGCATGACGCGCCTGCTGACAACATTCCCACGGCGAGCGTTCGGTTCACCTACACGCCGGGCGGCATGCGCGACAGCATCACCGACGGCAACGGCGTGACGCTGTTCAATTACAACGCCCAGAATCGGCTCGTCGGGGTTGAATTCCCGTATGGCGAAGCGGTGGCCTACAGCTACGACAAAGCCGGCAACCTGACCGAACTCGTCACCGCCCATCAACGCATCGTCTACACCTACGATGCGCGCAATCGCCTGGAGACGGTCACGGATGCGACCGGGACCACGCGCTTCTCCTACGACCAGGTCGGCAATCGCACCGGCCTGCTGCGTCCAAACGGGGTGCGTACCACCTACGCCTACGGGCCGCGCAACTGGTTGGAGAATATTGCGCATTACACCGCGTCGAACGCCCTGCTCTTCAGCGCGATCTATACGCACGACGCCAGCGGACTGCGCCGCAGCGCGGTGGAGCGCGACGCGCTCGGGATCGCCCGCACGATCACCTATACGTACGACGCGCTCAAGCGGGTCACCGAGGAAGCCATCGTCGGGCGCGATCCCATGCATAGCCGCAGGGTGGCATGGACCTATGACAAGGTCGGCAATCGACTGACCGAGACTCTGACGATCGACGGCTTGTCGGCGACCATCGAGTACACCTACGACCGCAACGATCGCCTGCTCACCGAACGCATGGGTGGGCAACTCGTCACCTACACCTACGATGCCAACGGCAACACGCAGTCCAAGACCGGTCCGAACGGCCGGGTCGAGTACGACTACGACCGCGCCCAGCGACTGGTCGAGATGCGCGACGGCATGCAGCGCATCCGCTACGGCTACGACTCCGACGGCGTGCGACTCATCCAGACCGTCTTTCCCGCCAATGGCGAGCCCGTATCGACCTACTACTTGCTCGACAAGAATCAGACCTACACGCAAGTCATCGAGGAGCACCAGAGGATCGGCAGCGGGCCGCGGCGGCTGTCGGCGATCTATACGTTCGGCGACGGCCCGATCGCGCAAACCCGTGGCCAGCAACAGAGCTTCATCCTCGCCGATGGCATGGGCTCCACCCGCCTCGTCACCGATTCAACCGGCAGCGTCACCGACACCATCGCGTTCGACGCATTCGGCAACGAACTGACGCGCACCGGGACGACCGAACTCGCGCACCTGTACCGCGGCGAACAGTTCGACCCGAACCTGGGGCAGTACTACCTGCGGGCGCGGTACATGGATCCATCTCTGGGACGGTTCACCCAGATGGATCCGTTCGGCGGTCGTAGCTCAGATCCTCTGAGCCTGCACAAGTACCAGTACGCGCACCTGAATCCGGTTATGAACACCGACCCGAGTGGTCGCGAGACGCTCGTAGGTCTGAACACCGGCATTAGCGTTAACGCGACCCTCGGCATGACGGCGCGTGGTATTGCGCAGGTGACGGTGAATCGCGTCGCCGGGAGGGCATTCGAGAAGTACGTCGGCAGCTTGCTGCAGCGTTTCGTTGCGCAGCACGGCGGCAGAGTGTTCTCGCAGGTGCGGTTCACCGGCCCCGGTGGCGTCCGCGTCGCGGACTACGTCGTTCAGATCGGAAATCGGTTTGTTGTCGTCGAGGCCAAGACCAAGATACCGCTGGCTGGGCAGGCTCTGATCCGACTCGGGAATCAGATCAAGACGTTCGCGCAAGGTGCCAGCTCCACGGTGCCGGGTACGGCGACCGAGGTGATTGTGATCACCGAGGAAACGGCTGTGGCTCTCGAAGCGTCGTTCCTGGCAGTCGAATCGAAGGTTGCTACTGGCACCTTGGCGGGCATCTTGGAAGGGGCGCAGGGCCTGATGACGATAATGCGTGGCTTGCTGCTGTAACGCTTCGATGAAGAAGGTTCTATTGGAAGCGTGGCGCCAGGCGGTCATCGACGAGATGGCTGCCGTCCTTCCGCAGTTCTCCTTGGTGTCCTCCCGCGAGCGAGGTGAAGAGCGAAATTTGCTGAAGTTCGCATGGACACCACGCGACCCATTGACCTGTGGCATTGCGTTGCGCCCGCTCGATGACGAGTTCGACGTGTGGATCGGCTGGTCGACGAACGGGCAGTTCCCCTATCTGGCGGCGCAACTTTCGCCTGCTCCAAGAGGTCCGTGGGACTTTGCGCATCCGGCGGTCATGGTGCCTGCAATCGCGTTGTCCGGACGACATGGAGCAGCGGCGTGGAAGCTATGGGAGCCGAGCAATGAGCAGCTCGACGATCCGGCCGCTTTCGCCCAGGCGTTCGTCGAGTACGCGATGAAGGAGTTCACCGCGGCGGAAGCTAAGGAGAGGGTCGCACCGCTTGTTGCGCGTGCAATAGAGGAGGCCAAAGCTCACGGGCTTCCGTATCTGGAGAAAAGGATCGCCAGTTTGCCGTGATCCGCTACATCACGATGCAGAACTGGAAAGAGTCACCCTCCGACTGTGCCACTTCGACTTTGCCGAGGCAGTCTTCGAGCTCTTCAATCAGCATCGAGCGACGATCGGGTTCGATCCCGACGACATCGCCGTTCCTGAGTCGGTTAAGGATGGCGCGAAGCGCGGGGAGTGCGTCACTTGGTGCATGCCAGCGCGCATTCTCCTCGATCCACGATTCGGGCAGGGATTCTTCTGAGGTGTTGAACTGGAAATCAGCCCAGTCGACGAACTCGGAGAGCCTGCGCACATTGAGCTCGTCCGCTAGATCATCGAGCGGATCCGACGCATCGTAGAAGGCCGAGTGGTCGTAATCATCACCTTCCTGCCGCCGCGCCTTGCGTAGTACCCACAGCGTCGTGCCCATGTGAGCGTTCTCCTCGGTTCCAGAGCTACGTGCAGTAGTTGCTCACCGTGACACGTCCCATCAGCAAAACCGCATAGTCGCCGACGACCTTGTGGTAGGCGAGGAAATCCGCGCGCGAGATCGCGATCGGCTGGTTCAATCTCGGGGCGAGGCTCGGCGCTTCGCGCACAGCCTTCTCATCGACGATGCCGCGGCGGTGCATCAGGCAGTTGCGCAGCGCGTTGATCTCGGCGAGCTGTGCGGCGTGCGCTTCATCGAGTGGCGCGCCGAGGCCGAAGAAACCGAGCAAGCGCTCGAAGCGATGCCCGACAGAGGTGACGCGCGGTTGCTTCTGCTCCCAGAGCTTGATGAGGGCTCGACAGCTCGCCTCGTCGGGGTTGCCGCTCGGCCTACGAGTCTGTTCGCACATGCGCATGCGGGCTGTGCGATCGTTCATCAAGATCAATGTCGCAGTCTCCTCGACGCAGCTCTCGAGCGCCGCCCAGGGAGCCTCTGAAAAAGTCCCTCGAAATGTGGTCTGATTGAACCACAGCATTTTGCGCGGTGCCGAGTATGGATCAGCTGAGTTTTGGCGACGCCGACTTCGCCAGCAAGGGCAAGACCAC